>ERZ1673697.2626-NODE-2626-length-15281-cov-4.881584_pt1 | contig 15281 bp, 14 predicted proteins | sample MGYA00580227_ERZ1673697 | MGnify/ENA primary metagenome ERZ1673697 (study PRJEB41218, sample SAMN15661759) | gut metagenome | host: Homo sapiens | place: Canada: London | collected 2015-08-20/2019-03-30 | study: EMG produced TPA metagenomics assembly of...
ACAATCTGAATCTTCTCACCTTTTTTTAATTCTTCTGTTACAACGTCAACAAATGCCTTTAAAGCTTTTTCAGAATCCTTCTTAGATAACTCTGCCTGTTCAGCAACTGCTGCTATTAATTCTGTTTTGTTCATGAACTATTTCCTCCTCCTGTTCGATATATAATCCCAACTTCTATAAAATATAATGATTCAGGATGCCTTCCGTAAATCCGGCATTCTCAATTGGCGCCCTTAAGTACAGTTATACCTTCTTTCCCTATGTTTGTCAAGACAAAACCCCCGATTATGCACGATTCCGCATGCTGGTGGGGTGCCGTGAATGGTAACGATTCCGGAGCGCAGAGCTTCCCGCCTCCTGCCTACAGACGGAATGAGAAAATATTTTCCAGGAAATCCTTCTTTTCTTCCGTCTGCATCATCGCCACTTTTAACTTTTCTACACTTTTTACAGAAATCCACGCTTTATTCGAACGATAATAGGAGTCTGCTATCTTCCAGAATTTCTCCGGATAGACAAATCTGACCTTCAGATATTCCATCTCTTCCCCGGATATGGGGCGGACTGCTCCATACACATTCAGGATATGGTCTCCCAGCTTCTTATCCCAGCCATGTTTCTCCATCGCCTTTCTGAGAAAATAATAGAGATCCTCCGCCTGCACATCTCCCCGGAATCTGTCAAAATTCGTAACCGCGATTCCTTCCGGAGTCATCAGGATATTGTGATAGTTATAATCTCCATGTATCAGGCTGTTCTTCTCCATGCTCTCCCGGTACAAGCCTTTATAATCAAAATCTTCCAGGCAGGTAAGCGCCGCCTCCGCCCATCCATACATCGCGTCAAAGCATTCCAGGAATGCCAGCTCAAACTCTCCCTTCGGTGACTGCGCCCGCATAAATTTCCGCACCTTGCGAAGCTCCCGGTTATGACGCAGATATTCTTCCCTCAGATAAGGCTCCCCCGCTTCTGCTCCTTCTATACAGCCGTGCATCAAAAGATGAAGCTTCGCCAAATTCCGCGCTGCTTCCAGCACTTCCCCGTTTCTCCGTATATCACACTCACGTCCGTAAAACCAATGCTTCAGGATATACCGGGTTCCGTCCTCTGAAGTACTGACATACTCTCCGTCTTCATTTGCCACCATCTGATCTACCCGGATATACCCCTGCTCGATCAGATGTCCGCACAGTCTATAAAGAGCCGGAATTCTTTTCCCGGACATTCCCGCTTCACGGAGCAGAAGAAGCCCCTCATCCGTATCGCAAAAAAACGCACCCCTTGTTTTACGGGTGCTCTTCACATTTATATGATACTTCTCCAGTATCGCTAATTCATAATCCTGCATACACATCCCCTGCACCTTACATGTTCTTTTCAATGTATGATGCAGGGAATGAGATTATGATTATTTATTTCAGGTTCTGTCTCTGCTCTTCCAGAAGCTTAAGAAGTTCCTCCTTCGTATTTCTGTCCGGCTCTTCCATAACCACTTCCAGAAAATACTCCAGTATCCTGCCGAGCTCTTTTCCAGGCTTCATGCCCGCCGCAATCAAGTCGCTTCCGGTCACTGCCAGCTCTTTTAATGTCACGCACTGCCCCTTCTGCAGAATTTCCCTGTATAACTCTGCCGTTTCGTCAATATTTCTCAGCTTCTCTTCCCGCAGATAATCGCTCTGTGCCAGCATATCCGCCCGCCGCACTTCCAGATACAGCGGAAAAAGCTCCTTTCCGATCTTATTCATGGCACGCCTGACATTCCGCGCCGTGGCCGGCATCCGGTAATCATGGTACAGTACCAGCTTCGTCACTTTATGGATCGTATCATTGTCAAATTTCAGGCGCCGCAGCACGGTCCTTGCAATCTCCTCGCTCTTCAACGCGTGCTTTTTAAAATGTGCCACCCCGTCCGCATCCACCGTCTTATAATCCGGCTTCCCCATGTCATGCAGAAGCATGGTAAGCCTGAGAACCTTATCCGCACGGATATTCATAAGCGCATGAAGCGTATGTTCTCCCACATTGTACATATGGTGCGGCGTCTCCTGCTCCGTCACCATCAGCCTGTCAAACTCCGGCAAAAACTCCTTCGTAATCCCCAGGTCATATGCTGTACGCAGCATATCCGGCCTTGGAGATACCAGCATCTTCACAAGCTCCGCCTGAATCCGCTCCGCACTGATATTCTGAAGCGTCGGAGCAAGCTTCCTCATCCCTTCCTCTGTCGCTTCTTCTATAGTAAATCCCAACTGTGCTGCAAACCGTACGCCCCGCAGAATCCGCAAAGCATCTTCCGAAAACCGCTCCACAGCATTCCCCACACAGCGGATTACACCGGCGTTCAAGTCTTCCATGCCGCCGAATATATCTATCAGCCCATCCTTGTCATTGTATGCCATGGCATTGATTGTAAAGTCCCGTCTTAGGAGATCTTCCCTGAGATTCCGGGTAAATTTGACCTCCTTTGGGTGACGGCTGTCTTCGTACTTCCCATCAATCCGATAGGTTGTTACTTCAAACCCTTCTTTGTCCAGGAGCACGGTTACCGTGCCATGCTCAATTCCGGTATCAAAGGTCCGCCGAAATAACGCCTTCGTCTCTTCCGGCAGCGCCGACGTCGTAATGTCCCAGTCTTCCGGCTCTCTCCCAAGAACCGAATCCCGCACACATCCGCCGACTGCATAAGCTTCGTATCCGTGCTCCTGTAATGTATGAATAATCGTATTTACTTTCTCCGGCAATATAATCGTCATCTTCTATATTCCTCTCCACAACTTGTCTTTCCCAATTATACTGCCATCCTGCATCATTATGCAAGAAGGAAACTATATAGTAACAGTTCAGCCCGCGCCATTCGCAAAACGCATCTACGATGCTGTTACGCTATATGATGATATCTCCCACTTTACTATAGCTGTTCAAATCATAAGCTTCGATAATATTTCCTTTGACGATATAAAGAACGTCTCCAATATAGACTCCCCGGGTTTCTGCATAACTGTTTCCATTCACCATCTCCTGAAGCCTGCAGACGAAACCATTTTCCGCATCATAGGAAAATACGAAATATGTCTCACCTCCCTCCGTGTACCCGGAAAATCCGATCAGATTCTTCTCACTGTCAATCACTACCGCCTTATAATTGTAGAAAACGTCCGTGCTGTACACATTTTCCATAACAAAGACATTATTTTCTTTCACATCCGTTCTGTCACTGATGTCGAACATGGACAGCTTCACACCATCCGTAATTCCCGTCTCTTCATCCGCTGCCATACCGATTCCCAGCAGCTGATTCTCTCCATATGGATGCAGATATTCTGAAAAGCCCGGAATCTTAAGCTCTCCTACAATTTGCGGATTCTGCGGGTCGGATAAATCCACGCTGAAAAGAGGATCCGTCTCCCGGAAGGTAACAAAATATCCCGTGTCTCCGAAAAATCTGGCGGAATATACTCTCTCATCCTGCGCAAGCCCTTCAATCGTTCCCACCGTTTCCATCTTCTCATTCAGCACATAGACGCCATTGGTATCCTCATTTGTCGTCACAATCCGCAGATATCCATTATACTCATCAATGGAAAAGGAATCGTTAATGTAACCCGGAATCTCTCCCTGCGCTACCGCCTCAATCCTCCCATCCTGATACGAAAGCTTCCGAATATTCGTCATCACTTTGCCGCTCCAGCCGCTCTCCCATTCCGTTTCATACCAGTAAATATTCTGACCGCTCACGTACAATTCTCCGCCCTTACCAAGGATTGCCTTGCTGTCCGCCACTTCTCCCGGATTCTCCAGATGGATAGCCGTCACCAGCTCATACATGCACGCTGAATCTTCCTCCGGCAGATAAATATCCTCTTCCGGGATGGTCTTCTCCGCTATTACCGGAATAAAGGTCTCCGGAATATCCTTTTCCATTTCAGAAATGTAATACTGGCTGAACAGATAGAGATATTCTCCCGAAATTCTGGACGAAGAATAGTCTCCGCTCTGGGTCACCTCGCCGATCAGTTTCGGCTGGGAAATGTCCTGCAAATCATAAGTCCTCACCGTCGTACTTCCATGTTGGAAATAATAGAATTCCTCCATATCCGCTTCGCTATACCAGTCTTTCCTCAAAATCACGATCGCTTTGCCATCTCTTATATAAAACTCACAGATATACTCATCTTCCCCCATCCGGATTTCCCCTGCCTTTGCAAGACCATTCTGCGTATCTATCACCGCAATCTTATTCCTGTTCTCCGCCAGTGTAAACAGGTATCTCCCGTCAGTCTTCACTACATCCCCTTCGTCCACGCCCTCCTGGCGCACATTTGTATCCGAATACTCTGCGGAGCTTGCTTTTGTATCTTCTGACGCTCCGTCCGCCGCCTCTGTCATACTATCCGACGTAGTCATTTCCGCGCCTGTGTCTACAGCGTCGTCTCCCCCTCCATAGTACTCATACCTCTTCGCGTATTTATAAACCTCCTTATAGCTCTCCGCCGTCTCTATCACGCCGTCCGTCTTCCGGTCTTCTGTAAAAAGGAAGCCTTCCCCGGCGCCCGCATTCTGCTGGCTCCATATCCTGTAAACAGCCCCGCATACAAGCAGGCAGCATGCCGCCGCAAGCCCGACTGTCAAAATGCGGCGCCGCTTTCTTGCAGGCTTCCGCTCGTCCACTTCCAGAAGCTTCTTCTCTACAGCATCCGGCGTCAATCCTTCGGGAACCTGAATCTCTTCCGCCATGTCCCTTAATTCATCCAACATCTCACGCTCTCTGTTTTCCATGCTTCCTTCTCCCTTCTAAGAATCTTTCAGCAAAATCTCCATTTTCCGAAGCGCCCTCTTCCTCTTCGAGCGCACCGTGCTGTCCTTAAGTCCCAGCATACGCCCAATCTCTTCGCTCCGATAACCGCTGAATACCGACAGTCCGATCACTGCCCGCTCTTCCTCCGACAATACGGAAAATGCCTTCTTAAGATCCATGGAAAGTTCATATTCCGGACTCTTTCCCGGCTCTGTTTCCTCTTCACGTTCAAAGAAAGCTGCATCCTCCTTCACCGTTTGCCGCGCCTGTTTCTTAAGCCGTTTTCTGCATACATTTACCAGGATGGTAAATATCCAGCTCCTGAACGACTCTTCACTCCGCAAAGATGCAATATGCTCATAGGCGTTCATCACCGCCTCACTCACCGCATCCTCCGCATCATGGGAGTTCTTCATCGTACAGAGCGCAAACCGGTATAAATCTCTGTAGACTGTCTCGTACATTTTGGCAAATGCCTTTGCATCACATTTCATCGTCCACCCTCCCGGGTTCACACCTACCCTTTTTTAGAATACGTACTCTAAAGTTCCTTCTATATATAAGAGGCAAAAAGAAAGAGAATTGTTGCATAGAATTCTCGAAAAATATGATAGCACTTTCACATAGCAAATGCTATACTTGTAGTGTAGTTGAAAATCTTTTTGTAATTTCGATATGGAGGTAAGGTATGTCAAAATATGCAGGAACCAAAACAGAAAAGAACTTAATGGAAGCATTTGCAGGGGAATCGGAAGCACGCAATAAATACACGTATTACGCTTCCGCAGCAAAGAAGGCCGGATTCGTTCAGATGTCCAATATTTTTCTTGAGACTGCCGAGCAGGAAAAAGAACACGCAAAAATGTGGTTCAAAGAATTCCACGGCATCGGCGATACAGCAGAGAATCTGGAAGATGCTGCTGCAGGCGAAAATTATGAGTGGACCGAGATGTACAAACGCATGGCAGAAGAAGCACGCGAAGAAGGTTTTGAAGAACTGGCTGCCAAATTCGAGGGCGTGGCAAAGGTAGAGGCCGCTCATGAGGCACGCTACAAGAAATTGCTCGAACACTATACCGCGGGTGAGACCTTCAAGGGCGATGCTCCTCTGGGCTGGAAGTGCGGCAATTGCGGATACATATACTATGGCGAAGAGGCGCCGGAAGTCTGCCCGGTATGTGCACATCCTAAGGCTTACTTTGAAAGGAAAGCAGAAAATTATTAGAAGTGGGGAAGAGAATAATAGAGACAATATAGATTATCTATTACTTAAATCCAAAAGCCGAACAATATCTTTTCTGATATGCTCCCCTTATGGTAGACAGGTAAAATAATAAAACTGTCACTATAAGGAGGAGCATATTTTATGGGACAACATTCAAAATACTCTTTTGAGATGAAATTAGCTGCCGTTACAAAATATCTGGAAGGAAGCTGTTCAACAGAAAGTATTGCCCGAAACTTGGGAACGAATGGAACGAGGATTATCGAATGGGCAACAATATATCAGTCTTTGGGGGCTAAAGGACTAAAACTACCCAAAAGCTCAGCTCCTATTCGGCGGAAACAAAACGCAGCGCTGTCTACGATTATCTTTCTGGCAAAGGGACGTTAAGGGAAATCCAGAAAAAATATGGAATCAATGGGAAAGCATACCTGAGCGCCATTTTGGATTTGGCAGATAAAAGCATCGTTTCTTTTGTTATTGGAAGTTCAAATAGGAATGACGCAAAGCATGTCAAGAGTATCCCGATGCATAGATAATGGTCCAATGGAAGCGTTCTGGGGGATGCTGAAATCCGAAATGTATTATCTAAAGAAATATTTCATACCTACGATGAATTAAAAGAAGCAGTATGTGATTACATAGAATACTACAATAATCACCAGTATCATAAACGTCTAAACCGTATGACGCCAATAGAATATAGAAAACATTTAACATGTGCGGCATAAGAATACTGCCAACCACAAAAATGTGGTTGGCAGCTAAAATTTTTATTTTTTCCACTGTCTACTTGACAGGGAGCGGTTCATCTATCATACTGTTCAGCTTTTCATTTTATTTGAGCCTTTGCGCAAGTGAATTTCGGTCACTTTCAGGAATGCTCAACACATCCATGGATTGCTCCGCAGACCATCCCATTCTTTCCATAAGTTTTTTTACGTTATCTAACAGAGTATCCATTCTTTTTTGTTCCGCTGCTCTGTCAGCGATTGTCTGAATAGCCTGACACACATCAAGCACCTCCTCACCTTTCTTCATTGTCAAATTAGCATTTACACAGGCATTAAGTACATCAACTTCATTTCTACCCAAATGTCTGAATTTTTCATCTATACCTATCACTTCCTGCAGTTTATCCGCATTGCCAGAATACTTAATAAAGGACAGCACCTCTTTTAATGTTGTTTGGAATTTCTCAAATTCACTGTCCTCTATAGCAGCCGGGGCTATCAAATTTATTTTGTAGTCCGGCACAAAGGCTAAAACCCTTGCATCCTGCCCCGCAAACATCTCATGAATAGATAATGGACCATCCCATTCTTTGGAAGCAAAATATATGACCAATGTTACTACCGGTAGCAAATGATCCGCTTTCATAAAGCCAGACAGGTATTCATCGCTGTCAACACCTTTATAATCACCGGACAATTTATGGGAAGCTGCCGCTTCCTCCACTTGTTTTGCGTACTGGAGTGCGTCATAAACCATATTTTTTACCGGCATCGCATAATGAATATTGGACTGGTTCTCGATTGCCAGAAGCAGATATGCAGTGCGTTTATCCATCATCGCAATGACCGATTTAATAACATCCCTGGTTTTCTGCACTGGCTGTTTCGCACCCTTTTCTCCACCATAGGGAACATCTATCTCACGGGTATCAAGTTCCTCCAGGCTTTCCGGATTGATAACCTGCTCTCCGCCATATACAAAATAATTAAAGGCATCGGCAAAGATTTCATTCTGTCTCATGTATTTTGTTGTTACTGTATCTTTTACTCCCAAAGGATTCACCACCTTTTTGATATGCTGTATCATCAGCAGAGTATTCTTCTGCTATTTATAACATACCATACCAGTTTGAGGTTTACAAGCCATGCTATTTAATTACTTAGCGTTATAATATTTCTTCCCAATCCCTTCACTCAACCGGTACGCTGCCCAGGCGGCAAAGCTTCCAACAAGAATCCCGCCAAGAATGTCCGTCGGATAATGCACTCCCACATACAGCCTGGAAAAGGCTATCAACACCGCTAATAGAATGGCAGCCACCCCGTATCTGCGGGGAAGCATCTTCAGATAGACAAGCCCCGCCGCGAAGGAGGCGCATGTATGCCCCGAAGGGAAGGAATAATCACTCTGCTTCTCAATCAGCAGATGCAAGCCTTCTATCACTTCATAAGGCCGGATTCTGGCAACCAGGTTCTTAAGCGCCACATTCGTAATCAACGCGCCAATCAGCAGCGCTAAGAGAGCCGTAATCCCCGCCCGCCTTGTCTTTTTAAAAAACAGAAGCACTACGGACAATGCAATCCAAAACCATCCGGCATCCCCCAGGTGTGTAATAAACTTTACCAAAGGTGTCAGAAAATCCTGACGTATATATTCTTGTATAAACAGCAGTATCCCTGCGTCAAAATCTAAAATCCAGTCCATCCACGCTCTCCTATCCGCCAAAACAGGCCCGGAGACTACACCGCCCGCAGATACAGCTTATGAACCGGTTTGTAAAGCACCGCAATTGCCACAATCATAAAGACCGCATTAATTACAGTTGCCGGAATCGACGCCAAAGACCCTGCCGCTGCCGCTGCGAATCCGCTTCCCAGAATCATCATCTCTACGATTCCCATAACAAATTCTATGACAACATTCATGCATCCGTAAATAAACGCACACACTACCGCCGCTGTATATTCCTTTCTGCTGTCTCCCTCTGCCTTTTTCTTAAGGATAGCAAAAATCATTCCCACAAGCAAACACTTTATGATTGTTTCAAGAAATACCTGCGGGACATCCTGCATATAACCATTCAAAATATCAAACAGCACCAACCCTATGGTTCCTGACACCGCTCCTCTTCTTCCTCCCTGCAGCAGCACGCCCATCACAACAAAAATATGTCCGAAATGGACAAACGGCGTCCCGACTGCCGCCGGCAAGGGAATCCGGAATGCCTGTATTCCTAAAAAAGTAATCGCCGCAAATATTGCTGTAATTACCATTGTCTTTACTTTTTCATCCTGTGCTACTTTCGTTTGCATCATAATTCATCGACTCCTTCTCTTTCCTGATTTTATCAATCATATCATCATTCTGGTTCATGAAAAACAGCCAGTTATACGCATTTTAACCAGTCCAGTTTTATTTACCAACTTAATTTTTTGAAAACGGGGTTGCATTTTTTATATTACCGGATATAATATACTTATATGCAACACGTAGTTTTAAAAACTACATTATATATTTTTAATTTCTAGGAGTGATATTATGGCACAGACAATCAAAACACACATCAAGGATCCGGGAAGCGCAATCACCCATTTCATCGGCATGATGATGGCAATTTTTGCCGCTGTCCCACTGTTAATAAAGGCAGCGCATGAACCGGGCAGGATTTATATCATCTCCATTGCAGTTTATGCAGTGAGCCTGATCTTATTATATGCGGCAAGCACCAGTTACCACACATTCGACCGCTCGTATAAGATTAATACCATTTTGAAAAAATTAGACCATATGATGATCTTTATCCTGATAGCCGGAAGCTATACACCTATATGCCTTCTGGTTCTCGGCGGAAAGACAGGTGCCATTCTTCTTAGCATCGTCTGGGGAATCGCGTTGGTAGGAATTCTGATAAAAGCATTCTGGGTATACTGCCCCAAATGGGTGTCTTCCGTATTATATATCGGCATGGGCTGGACTTGCGTCCTGGCATTCACCCAGATTTTAAACTCCATGTCCCCGGCGGCATTCGGCTGGCTTCTCGCCGGAGGAATCATTTACACCATCGGAGGCATAATCTACGCACTGAAGCTGCCCATCTTCAACAACAGACATAAGAACTTCGGAAGCCACGAAATCTTCCACCTGTTCGTTATGGGCGGCAGCGCCTGCCATTTCGTTGTAATGTATGTATTTGTACTGTAAGGTACAGGGCAAAAGCCAGTTAGGTACAGGGCAAAAGTTAATTGGGGACGTAGTAAAGTGACACTTTACTACGTCCCCAATTAACCGTATAATGAAAGAAAACGCACGGGAGGAGACTACTCATGAGAATAAAAAAGGGATTCGTACTTCGGGAAATTGCCGGGCAGGCAATGGTAATCGCTACCGGCGAGGCAAGCAAATCTTTTCACGGAATGGTGACCCTAAATGACACAGGCCGTGACATCTGGCTTGGACTGCAGGACGGTTTATCCGAAAATGAAATTGTTGACAAGCTTACTTCTGATTATGATATCAGCCGAGAGCAGGCGGCTATAGATGTAAAGAACCTGATTAGCAAAATGAACGATGCCGGATTTCTTACGCCGTGATAAAGCGGGCAAATCCGTCTTAAATGCCCTATATTGCAGAAAACGGCAGAGTATTTCTCCGCCGTTTTTTCTCTATTCTTGCAATTCCGACCAATCCAATTCATCTTCTGAAGCTCCTTCTCCGGAACTTCCATCCTCATCTCCAAACAATTCACCATAACTGCCTGAATCTGCCGGTACGCTCTCATCCACTACTTCCATTTCCTGCGACGGTTCCGGCGTTCCGTCGGATGCCGTTGCCTGATCCTGACCTTCCTCGGAATCTTCCGCCTCTTCTGTTGTTGATACCTCTTTTGTAGAATCCGTATCTGCCTGCGGCGATGTGTCCGACTTCCGATTTAAAGCAAAAGCTATGACAATTGCCAATACTGCAATTACCGCAACCATTATAATTAAAATCTTTTTCTTTTTCATAAAACGCCGTTACCCCTTTCAAACTATTTAAAACTGGGAGCAGGTATCCCTGCTCCCAGGCTTTGTAATGGAATATTAAATTATGAAATCAGAAACTTCCATTAGGATTTATAATCTCACCATAATCGCTTCCATCGTCAGTATTCACATCTCCTCCGTTACCCAGTCCACTGGTCTTCATAATATCCTCTACATTAAACATAACAACTTCCATCTCTGGGGTTATATAGTCTTTCTTGTTCATTTTGCATTCACCTCCACCTTAAACAGCCATTCTATGAATCTCTGCATCTGCTATTAAGGAACTTGTATCGTCGCTGTAGTACCCATAACAGTTGTACCATCCATCGTTGTCCAATATGGAGTAATTGTCAGCGTTGTACCAGGCGATACATTTTCAAGCGTGTACACAAACAGATATTTCGCTTGATCTCCTCCAATCTGTGTCGGCTTAATTCCATTGTAAGAGGTATATACCTTCTTAATAGGCTCATTCCACTCGTTGCTTCCATTGTTTATAATAAATCCTGCTAAAGAGTAATCTAATGAATCCAACGCTGAATACATACGAATGTTATAAACCATACTTCCATCTTTATTATAGGAAGCGCGCTGGTATCTCACCTCCAAAACTCTCTTATCCACAAACTTCGCATAATATCTTCCGGTAGTAACGCTGGAATCTGTCAACTGCTCCGTAAGCTCAGCATCTTCAAACCATCCGGCAAAGAGATCCCCATTTTCATTCGTTGGATAAGTGTATGTCTCCTCACTGCGATATGCAGAGATGTCATACTGTCCCTCTTTCAGAGCCGTTACCGTCCACATGCCAGACTCACCATCGACTTCCGCTGAAGCAAGCCCTTCTTGGCAATACTTGTAAGAAACCGGTGCGGAAAATTTTCCGCCATTTACAAAGTTACTGCAATCTTCGCTTACAATAGCTTCTGCATCCTCATCCTTATTTGTAGTAATAAAGGTACCGCCGTCTACAGTCATCTTAATTTTTTCAACATCTGCCGTTCCATTCTTCTGTGTATTTTTCTCACACAATGCTGTACATCCCGTCAATGTTCCGCCGGAAATCGTTACCGTTATATCACGCTTTGTGTTATGCTGTGCCACTGCCACAGCAGCGCCAATTGTTGTTGTACCATTGCCGTTTGGCTTTGTTTCCGTCCGCTCTGCAGTACCAGTAATCTCGCCTCCAGATACGTCTAACTCACCTGCACGGATTTCAATTCCCGTTATTCCTTTAATAGTTCCTCCGGTCACATTCAGCTTACCATACTGCGGCTGATAAATTGCAGTAGAACCATGTCCATCAACAGTTCCTCCGCTGATATTAATCACTGTCTGCCCATTATCCGTCTGTCCGCCATAACTTCCATTTCCGGAAATAGCAAACCAGCTTCCTTCAACGGTACAGTTTTCCTGTACATTTAAAACAGCTCCGTTTCCGACAATATAGATACCAGTACCGCCCACTTCATCCTCTAATATTTTACCATACACTCTTGCATTGCCTGAAACGGTAACTTCTGCAGGATAAGGCGCATCATTACCATAACTGCAGTTTCCAGCAATACAGATTCCGGTGCCAGAACCATATACCTCGCTATCTCCTTTGATTTGTGCGCTTGTTTTCTCTCCACTATTTGCATCAATAACAATTATTCCTGTAGATTTTGCAGCATCCGCGTTTACTTTACCACCGGTCATAGACATATTAGCTCCCAACTGAACCTGTACGCCTACACTTTCTTCCGTATTTGAAATAACTTCTCCGCCGACCATAGTAAGGTTACCACTTGTTCCGGTCACAAGAATTCCAATCTCACCACCTGTCACCGTTCCACTGTTCATAGTCACCTGACCCAGGCTTCGGATTCCAAAATTCTCTCCTGTTACAGCACTATTGTTATCCAAAGTAACAGTATTCCCTGCGTTCACCTGGATTCCATTGTAACTCTTTTCTACTGTAATTCCATTCAGAACCACATCCGTCTCTGTTCCATCAATAAGAATGGGAACTACTGCATACCGCGTTTCCCCAGCACCATAGGTCGTAGCATCACATGTAATCGTTCCATCCTTCAGCGTTACATCTGCCGTAATTCCCAGCGCATAGGATACCGTTCCTTCTTCGTCTTTCACGTTTTTCGTAACTGTATACCCTGCGAAATCCAGTGTCATCGGTTTTGCAATTACAATTGAGCTGACTTCTACATTCTTCTTCAGTGTTACAGTTGCATCATCACTTGCCGCCGCAACAGCCTCTTCCAGAGATGCATAGTAGGTCTCATCTCCCGTTGCATTTGTTACAGATGCAGAAAAATCACCCACCTGCCATTTATGAGCCGTTACCTTCTCCAATGCCACACCGGCAGCTAAATAGGTATCCTTCCAGTTATAGATAACGGACTCGTTTCTTATTGTATCATTTGTAAATGTACCACCGGAAACTTTCACATTAGCGCCTTCACGAAATACAATTGCATACTGATAACCACAGATGCTTCCACCGGAAATATTCGCTGTAGCGTCAGCATCCAAAGTCACGCCACGAAAATAATCATTCGTAAGCGGTCCCTGAGTCATTCCGAGAATCTCTCCTCCGCTCATGTTCAATGTTCCTGTTCCAGTAACATATACAACACCATTTGCTCCGGCATTCACTTTTTCAATCGTTCCGCCTGTCATATTTAAAGTTCCGTGAACCGTAACTTTTCCATTGATTTTTATGCCATCCTTAACCGTCAGCGTCACACCCTCCGGAATTACAACATCTTCTTCTATATTTGTAAGAAGTTCAACAGAAGGCATTCCGGATTTCAGTGCGTCATTCAAAGTTGCATAGTAAGAAGATACTTCGCCAGCGTTAGATGCTTTTGCAACAGCAGAAACAATCGCCAACGTATAAAATTCTTCTGTCGAGCTGCTCTGATAACTCTTTCCTTCAATAATCTTAACATCCTCAAAGCGATAGAACATCTTGGTATTTCCATAATCGTCAGATTTAAACGTGCCGCCTTCCAATCTTAAGGTATTGCCCTCGTAATTTACAACTGCATAATTCGTACCATAAATTTCACCGTCATAAATCACTGCATCTACGCCTGCATCTGCTGGAATATACAATCCACGGCTACTGCTTATAGACTCAGTTGCTCCGTCAATCGTCCCGCCATTCATCGTAAATGTTCCGCCGGTTAATCTCACAGCCCCGTTAGAAATGTTAGTAGCGCTCACCGTGCTTCCTTCATTCATTATAAGCTTGCCACTACTGGTAATCGCATTTCCGGACACAGCTGAAACTATGCCTTTCACTTCCATAGAACCATTATTTACAACATTTCCACTTATAGCGCCATTTACGACTAATGTTCCATTATTGGTAACTCTCCCTGCAATCGCAGCACCTTCGTTAACCGTCAGCGTTTTTCCCTCCGGAACCGTTACATTTTCTGTCATCGCTCCCAGCACTTCTACTGTCGTACCTGCCTTTAAGGCAGCAGCGACTGTCGGATAATAGACATTATCTTCCGTTTTTACACTGCTCGTTGCACCCGATCCGATTGTCCATGTTTTCCCATCTTGATATACGGATGAACCCTCGGCAATATTGGAAAGATATGTACCATTAATCACATTGGTTCCAGAAGAACAATTCAACATAACATTCTGAATTGAAAAATCACTGTTCAAGCCACCACTGCGGATAAGCAGTGCAATATCAACTGCATTAATAGTACCGCCGGTTATGCTTCCTGAAGCATCTGCATTATTGTTGAATCCAAGACCTCGCCCATAATTGGTCGACTTCTTTTCCGAAGTAATGGTTCCGCCACTCATCTCAAAGCTTCCTTTTATGATGTAAACCGCCCCATTGTTATCGGAATCCTTCGCAGTTACCGCTGCACCTTCTCCTATTTGGACTGTTCCTCGGCTAATGATTGCAGACCCTTGCGAATCATAAGTAATCGCACCGTTCACAATCAACTTACCGCCCTCCTGGACTTCGACTTGTCCATTCAGACTGGCGCCAGCTGCAATCTCCAGAGTTATACCATCTTTGACAACAACCGTTTCGTTCTCAATAGCCTCACCGACCAGAGAAACCGTATTGCCAGACACGGCTTCTGCCATTGCTTCTTGCAGAGTCGCATACGCCGTATCTCCAATCTTCGCAACCTTCACGCCCTCATTTTCCGGCACATTATCAATTGCCTGTACATCCTCGCCGTCTGTCGCATCTAAGACTTGTACCGAATTCGTTGCATTATCCTCTCCATTCCCGTCATCTGCTTCGTCCGCAAATACCGGAACATTCAAAGACAAGACCATAGCGGCTGTCAACAGAAGCGACAGAGCTTTTTTCAGTTTCTTTTTTTGTCTCATTTCTTTGATTTCCTTTCTTAATATTTTCCCTTATACCTGAATTATTTACTCCTCCTTTTCCGCAAAATAACCATGAAGCACGGCACTTCATGACGGACTTGTCCGCTTTGTTCTGCCTTAT
>ERZ1673697.2645-NODE-2645-length-15170-cov-4.123520_pt1 | contig 15170 bp, 11 predicted proteins | sample MGYA00580227_ERZ1673697 | MGnify/ENA primary metagenome ERZ1673697 (study PRJEB41218, sample SAMN15661759) | gut metagenome | host: Homo sapiens | place: Canada: London | collected 2015-08-20/2019-03-30 | study: EMG produced TPA metagenomics assembly of...
TGATCAGGTCTTTGGAGTCTGGTTCTTAATCGGAGCTGCTCTGGTATTCTGGATGCAGGCGGGATTTGCTATGGTGGAGGCAGGATTTACCAGGGCAAAAAACTCGGGAAATATTCTGATGAAGAACCTGATGGACTTCTGTATCGGAACAGTAATGTTTATCCTGATAGGTTTTAGTTTGTTACTTGGAGAAGATTTCCTTGGGTTAATCGGAAAGCCCGGATTCGATATTATTACCAATTATGCGAATTTTGATTGGTCTGCTTTCGTATTCAATCTGGTATTTTGTGCGACTACAGCAACAATCGTATCAGGGGCTATGGCAGAAAGGACAAAATTTTTATCCTACTGCATTTATTCTGCAGTGATTTCTGCATTGATTTACCCAATTGAGGCACATTGGATCTGGGGCGGCGGCTGGCTTTCACAGATAGGCTTCCATGATTATGCAGGTTCTTGTGCGATTCATATGGTAGGCGGCATTTCCGCATTGATTGGAGCAAAGATCCTTGGACCCCGTATTGGTAAGTTTACGAAGGATGAATCCGGTAAGATCGTCAAAGTAAACGCATTCCCCGGTCACAACCTTCCAATTGGCTGTCTTGGTGTATTTATCCTGTGGCTTGGCTGGTACGGGTTCAATGGAGCTGCTGCTACAACGGTAGATGAACTTGCTTCTATCTTCCTGACTACAACAGTAGCACCGGCAGTTGCAACAGTCGTGTGTATGATTTTTACATGGGTGAAATATGGAAAACCAGATGTATCTATGTGTCTGAATGCATCTTTGGCAGGTCTGGTTGCAATTACAGCTCCTTGTGATGTTACAGATGTAGTTGGTGCAACTGTAATTGGCGCGGTAGCTGGTGTGCTGGTAGTATTCGGTGTATGGCTTCTGGATGAAAAACTGCGGATTGACGATCCGGTCGGCGCGGTTGCAGTTCACTGTTTAAATGGTATCTGGGGAACGATTGCAGTTGGTTTGTTTGCAACATCTTCTTCACCGGCATTCGAGACGGCAGGAATTAAAGAAGGTCTATTCTACGGCGGCGGTTTTGAGCAGCTTGGACTTCAGTTGATTGGATTTGCATCGGTTGCGGCATGGACGGCAGTCACGATTACGATCGCTTTCCTTGCAATTAAGGCAACTGTAGGCCTTCGTGTTTCAGAAGAAGAAGAAATTGTCGGACTGGATGCAACAGAACATGGACTTCCGTCAGCTTACGCGGGCTTCAGTATTATGGATATTTCTAACACCATGACTATGGATGTAAATGAAAATACAGACCTTGGCGTGGAGAGCTTCGATGCAGCTTCTGACGCAATGAAAAATGCGGCCGTTAAAGTTGTTAAAATGCCTGTTACAGAGACTGGAATGTACAAAGTTTCTATTATTGCAAAATTGTCCAGATATGACCGCTTAAAGAAAGCCATGAATGATATTGGTGTAACCGGTATGACGGTAACGCAGGTTATGGGCTGTGGCGTTCAGAAAGGCGCCGGCGAAAAATACCGTGGAGTTGAGATGGACGCAACCCTGCTTCCGAAAGTTAAGGTTGAGGTTATCGTAGGAAATATTCCGGTAGATAAGGTAGTGGACGCTGCGAAGAAAGCACTGTATACAGGACATATCGGAGATGGTAAGATCTTTGTATACAATGTGGATAAGGTAATTAAGGTCCGCACGGGCGAAGAAGATCTGGCAGCTCTGGCAGACGTAGAGTAATGAAAAGACGGTTGGCATTATGATCCAACAGTACAAAAAGAATATAAAAACAAAAGGATCGTATCTGTGTCGCTTACAGGTACGATCTTTTTCTATTAATAGAAACAAATTTCAGCGTATCATCAAACAAATCAGTACGTATTATATGTAAACTAACATGTAATGTCAACAGAAAAATGCTCTGGAAAGTAAATTTAATTAAAGAATGGGAAAAAGCAGCAATGTTGTGTATCTGGGACTGGCAACTGTGCCGACAGCTTGTTATAATAAATTTCATAGCGAAAAAGAAAGGAGAAACAGCAGTGAAGATTAAACATATATTATTTGACCTGGATGGAACGCTGCTTCCGATGAAGCAGGATGAGTTTGTGGAATATTATCTGCCTCTGTTGGCAGAGCGCTTTGTGGACAGGGGAATTTTGCAGAAAGAATTTATTGGGTACATATGGAAGGGATTTGCCGCAATGGTAGCAAATGATGGAAGCTGTACAAATGAAGAGGTTTTCTGGAAGTGTTTTCAGGAAAACCTTCCCTTCTCCCGGGAAGAGCTGGTGCGGGATACCATAGATTTCTATGGCGGAGATTTTAATAAGGCGATTCATGCAACCCAGCCGACGCTTGTATCGGGGGAGATTATCCGGGCGGCGAAGGAGAAGGGTATACAGGTGTATCTTGCGACCAATCCGGTGTTCCCACGAGTGGCGACGATGAACAGGATTCGCTGGGCCGGGCTTCGGGCGGAGGATTTCCGCATAATTACTACCTATGAGAATTGCTGTTACTGTAAACCAAATACGAAGTATTATGAGGAGATTTTAAAGGAATTTGCTTTAAATCCGGAGGAATGTCTGATGGTAGGAAATGACGTGGAAGACGATCTGGCGGCCGGAAAACTGGGGATAAAAACCTATCTTGTGACAGATTGCGTGGAAAATAAGAAAAATCTGCCGGTTACTGCAGATTATACGGGCTCTCTGAAGGATTGTCTGGCATTTGTAAAGGAGATATAGGATGAAAGTTGATTTAAAAAAAGCAGCAAGAATAATCATTCCATTTATAATAGCCCTGATTTCCATCTTTGGTGTAAGCAGAGCTGCAGCCTCGCCGGAATTTCATGCGAAAACGATTGAATCTCTGGATGAAAAGAGGAACACCGTAATGGAACTGACGGCGGCATCTACAGCGGCATCTGCGGCAATTACTCTGATTCCGGGCGATACGGCGACTCCCATAGCAGAGAAGCTTGCAGATTTAAGTACATATTTCCTGGTGGTCCTGTGTGCGATTTATCTGGAAAAATATTTGGTGACAATTACGGGTTACGCTGCATTTTCCATATTGATTCCCGCCGCCTGCGTGTTATATATGGTGAGTGTTTTTTATAAAGAAAAGGCATGTAAATGGCTTGCAAATAAATTGATTGTGTTTGGAATAGCAATTGTGCTGATTGTACCGGCGAGTGTGCAGCTATCGAATCTGATAGAGCGAACTTACGAGTCTTCCATTAATGAAACGATTGAATCTGCCAGACAGGCGACAGAAGAAATAGAAGGAAGTGCGGGGGATTCGGATGAAAGTGAGGACGACGAAAGCGGGGTATTATCGGGATTCTTCTCTAAAATAACGGATGGCGTGTCAGGAGTTGTGGAGAAAGTAGAGAATATTCTGAATGATTTTGTTGAAGCGCTGGCGGTGATGATTGTGACTTCGTGCGTGATACCGATTGTGGTTATTATATTTTTTATCTGGCTTGTGAAAAATATTCTGGGGATGAATATCAGTATTCCGGTGAAAAAGCCCCGTTAGTACAGATTCCGGACTTTTTAAGTTCCGAATCCTTTCGTGGAATGTTTCTTCCAATTGCATACAGCATGAATTCTTTATAATGGATAAATTTCAGGGGAAGGCGTGACTCATGTGGGTCACGCCTTCTTTTGTTTTAGATGAATGGAGGAAATAGCCACCGCAAAAGCAAAGGGAATATAGGCTTCTTTGTGATAAAAAGAAGAAATCTGATAGATAATCCAAAGAATAATCTGTAAAATCCTTGTATCGGAGGTGATTTTACAGTATAATATGAGACATGTAGGAGTCTGTCAAGATGTACGCTATTTGATAATATCAATGCAATTTATAGAAGAAAACAGAAAAAATGTTGTTTTTGAGGAAATGTCAGTAAGGGAGAAATTTATGAAAAGATGTCCAAGATGTAACAGAGTTTATTCGGATTTGGTTAGTGTATGCCCGGAATGTAATGTTTCGTTGACAAGTAAGCAAGGTAATGATACGAATCCGTACAATAAAGCAAAGAGGCGTGAAAGAAAAACGGGGAACAAGGATAAACGCAATGGAAAAAAGAAGCTGCCTTACATCATTTTGATAGTGGTTTTGTGTATTATTCTGATTTGTATACTGAGTCAGTGTGGGACTTCAGCAGATACATCGAATCGGAATATTGAAACGAATGAAGATGTGGCTGAAGATATCATATATGGTGATGTGGTCGAAGATATCACATATGATGATGTGGATGACGATGGTTTTGTAAAAGAAAAGACTCTTGAGAATGCGGAAACTTTTGAAGAAGTGACTGCAACAGAAGAATATCAGGATCCAACCAGTAATTATGCAACCGTAGAAATCGATGGGGAAGAAGTTGTATTTTTCATGGGAGAATGCAAAGAGGTGAACGATTCCGGTGTTGGCACTTATGTTCGGGCTTCTTTTTACAATTATCGTGACGGCGAAGAAGAATATAAGCTTATGATGCAGATCAGCTACAATTTGCCCGACGGTAACTATGCGGAAGATGACTTTGAACGGGGCAATAAGGCACATGGTTATACATTCAGTGCATATTTATATAAGACAAACTGGGAGAAGATCAACGATTCTACGGAGTATAGTTATGTGATAAGTAAAGTTAATGGCAGCTATACTTTGGAATTGAATTCCAGTGATTCGAAAGATTTGCATTACCAGCTTCATTTGTCAATACAGGATGCGAAACAGTGTGGCGGGGTAGAAAGCGGCTGGGGAGAGACTAAGTACACAGCAGATTTTGCAGTAGGGGAAGTCAACCCTATTGTTGAGAAAATGAACCAATTGGGAAATGGATCCCGTAACTCAGACAATGACAACGATAATGATGATGGTGATAATGATGATACAGTTGTCTACGATGACGATTGTCCGCGATGCGGTGGTTTGGGAGAGTGTGACGTATGTTTTGGAGAGAAAACCGTGAGATGCCCCAATGCAAATAATTGTTCCGATGGAGAATGTATTGAATGTGGCGGAGACGGTGTAGTAGAGGTGTTCAGTCCATCCAGTACAGTTGGAAGTGATGTCAAAACCAGATCGTGTACATATTGCGGAGGAGATGGAATTTGCAATACTTGCGATGGGACTGGGGAAATTGTCTGTGAAGAATGTGGTGGCAGTGGAAAGTGCCCGGTTTGTGGAAAATAATATGAGAAATTAATTATAACCAAGGGAGAAAAAATATATGTCTGAAATACTATCAGGCCTGAGCGGAAGAAAATATACGATTGTGGCTCATATCAAATTAGGTGGGGAAGGCGGAGTATATGAAACCGATATTCCGGAAGTGGCTGCGAAACTTTATGATACTTCTAAGATTAATGTGGAAGCGCGTATGTCAGAGATGGAGAATCATACTTCCAAATACAAATAGGATAAAAGTGCACAAGGGTATTTAACAGAGAAAATCCGCTAACCACAAGGGTTAGCGGACTTCTGCTTTTATAGTTATCTAAAGGAATGAGAGTAAAGTGTGCACCGTGGGGAGTGTACCCCCAGCGGTGTTTTACTTTATGAGGGGGGTGATAGTTGAATCTCTATCAACTATCTGACTCTAGTATAATAGAAAAATGTGTCCAAAATGTTTTCAAACTCTAAAAGAAATCGAAAAAATCTTAAGAAAAGATTAAAAACAAAAAAGCAGATAACGGGAGTCGAACCCGCCTTTCCAGCTTGGGAAGCTAGCGTTCTACCGATGAACCATATCTGCATATGTCTATTATAGCACTTTGAAAAACTATTGTACATACCCAAAATAATTTATATAATGGTAACAATCCGGCTTATGAGCGGAGCGCCATTTTATGAGCAAAAATAGCTGCATAGCAGCGGAGAAGCATCGTAGATGCGTTTTGCGAATGGCGCGGGATGAACTGTTATATGATAATGATTCCAGGATTGTTCTGCAACAGATGAAAGGAGCAGGTGTTTGGGATGATTCAGACTTGGGCAGCGGACATTACACCGCTTTGTGAAAGCAGTATTTATAGAAAATATTATAATCTGGTACCGGATTTTCGGAAAGAAAAGGCGGATAAGATACGGGATATGCAGGGAAAAGCACAGAGTGTAGGTGTGTGGATTTTGTTGATGCGGATGCGGGAAGCCTATGGGATTTCCGGGGAGACTGTTTTTAATCTGTCCCATTCCGGGCAATATGCATTGTGTTCTGTAGATGATGGCAAGGGTGTATTCCCGGAGGTGAAATTAGGCTGTGACATTGAGGTGGCAGGAGAATACAACGAAAAAAGGCAAAGACTTGCAGAGCGGTTCTTTTCTGAAGGAGAGGTTTCCTATATTTTGAGTAAAAAAACAGAAGAAGAAAAAAGGCAGGCTTTTTATCGGTTGTGGGTGCTGAAAGAAAGTTTTATGAAGGCAACAAGGCTGGGAATGAAATTGGATATGAGAAGCTTTGAAGTGCAGTTTGATAGTGAGGATGGCGCTGTGCTGGCAAGACAGCCGGAGGCGATAAAGGATGTCTGGCATTATCAGGAATATGAGATAGAAGGCATAGAAGCGAAGATTGCTGTGTGCAGTACGGCGGATGAATTCGGGCAGCCGGAGATGCCGCAGCTGTTTCGGTAATTGCAATTAGGTACAGGGCAAAATGCGGTTGGGTACAGGGTAAACTGCAATTGGGGACGTAGTAAAGTGACACTTTACTACGTCCCCAATTGCAGCGAAAAGATAAATTCTGTACCGACGCCTTCCGTACTAATGACGTTGATATTCTCTCCGTGTGCCTGGACGGCTTCTTTTACGATGGCAAGCCCAAGTCCGGTGCCTTTTTTGTCTTTGCCGCGGGAAGCGTCTGTCTTATAGAAACGCTCCCAGATTTTATTCAGGGAATCCCGGGGAATCCCGCATCCGTAATCTTTGACGGAGATGTAAGCTTTGTCTCCCCGTTCTGTTGTCTCAACGGTGATGGTAGAATCCGGTTCGCTGAATTTGATGGCATTGTCGATGAGATTGTAAAGAACCTGTTGGATTTTTCGCTTGTCGGCGTATACTTTTAGAACCTTGGTGGCAAGGAGCAGCTCGATGGAGATTCTCTTCTGTGTGCAGGTTCCTTCAAAGGAAGCGGCGGTGTTTTTTATGACCTCATGAATGTCGAAGGAGGTTTTGTCCAGCAGGAGCTGCTCGGTGTCAAATTCGTTCAGAGCCAGTAAATCGTGGGTCAGGTCTGTCAGGCGTTCCGTCTCAAATAAAATGATTTTTAAATATTTTTCCTGCAGTTCAGGAGGAATCGTGCCGTCTGCCATTGCTTCTACATAACCTTTAATGGAGGTTAGCGGTGAGCGGAAATCGTGGGATACATTTGCTACGAATTTCTTCTGATAATCCTCCATATCACGTAAATGTGATGACATATAGTTTAATGAAGCAGACAGATAACCTATTTCATCCTGGGTGGTAACCGGAATTTCATAGTCTAGATTGCCGGAGGCGTACTGGGTTGCGGCTTCTGTGATTTTCCGCAGAGGCCGGTGTACCATGAATTGAAATGCCAGCAGGATAATAAAAGATAGTAAGTAAATAATTACCAAAGTTATATATACGTTTCTCATAAACATATCGCGGCGCGGACTAATGTCTGATAAAGGTTTATGGATAAGCAGATATCCTTTTATGGAAAATCCCTGTGTCACCGGGGCAATTACAGTAAGTACGTCTTCCTCAAAATATCCATGGTAGTCACCCTCCTGCCAGGTGCTGCTGCCGCTTTCTGCCGGATTGAAGTCTTCAATGGAGGTGGGAGGAGAGGGATAGTCATCCGGCTGTGCGGATGCAATCAAGTTCCCGTTTTTGTCCACAAACCATATGGCAGCATTCGTGTAAGCTTTCATTCCGTTTAGCTGAGTGTGAATATCTGAAGAAGAAGCGGAGTCGGAAAAATAAGCGGGCAGATAGTCTGCGGCGGTTACAGTTGCCTCCTGGTATAAGGATTCGGCTTCAGATTTTTTCAAAGCCGTCCAGGTCAGGCCGGAGGTCAACGTGGCGGCAGTAAAAAAGAGTAAAAAACCAAAGATGATATATACAATTATAAATTTTAAGTACAGAGTACTCTGCGGCTGCGAAGTACTCTGTTTTTTTGCTGTTTTCCTTTTCATAAATAGCTCCCTATTTATTTTACTTCAAATTTGTAACCGATGCCCCAGACTGTGCTGAGGCTCCAGCCTGCATGATCCTTGATTTTTTCCCGCAGACGTTTGATGTGGACGTCAACGGTACGGGTATCGCCTACATATTCATATCCCCAGATTTGATCCAGAAGTTGTTCTCTGGTAAATACCTGATTAGGGGAGGATGCGAGGAAATATAATAATTCCAGCTCTTTCGGCGGCATATCGACGTTATTTCCATCTACCAGAACAGAATAGTTGGTTAGATTAATAGTGATTCCCGGATATTCTACACATTTGCCGCGATCCTGGGAAACAGGTTCTTGTCTGGCGGGTTGGTAGCGGCGAAGGACGGCCTTCACCCTGGCAACCATTTCTTTAGAATCAAAAGGTTTCATGATATAATCGTCGGCGCCCAGTTCTAATCCCAGAACCTTGTCAAAAACCTCACCTTTTGCAGACAACATAATAATAGGTGTCTGTGATCTGGAACGGATTTCCCGGCATACCTGATAGCCATCAATGCCCGGGAGCATCAGATCCAGCAGGATAAGGTTCGGCTGGTACGTATCAAAAGCGGTGACAGCGCTCTCGCCGTCGTGCACCATCATTGTATCAAAACATTCTTTTGTCAAATACAGAGAAATAAGCTCTGCAATATTTTCGTCATCATCTACAATTAAAATTTTCTGTTTTGTTACCATTTTCCCCTCCTACGATTCATAAAACAAATTATTTAAATTCTACAATTGTGACACCGGCATCGCCTTCACCAAAGGCGGCAAGGTGGTAGTTCTTTACGTGCTTCTGGCGCTTCAGATAGTTGTGTATGCCATTTCTCAAAGCCCCGGTTCCTTTACCGTGGACGATACGGACACTGGAAAGGTGTGCCAGATAAGCGTCGTCCAGATATTTGTCCAGTTCGGCAATTGCTTCATCGACTGTCTTGCCCAGAAGATTGATTTCTGTGCTGACAGAGTAGGATTTGCTCATTTTTAATTTGCCCTGAGATGTCCGGCGCATATTCTTAGCAGAATAGGACGGTACTTCCTCTATAATCTCCAGGTCGGAAATATTTACCTGAGAGCGCAGAATTCCCATCTGGACGGTCAGATTTCCCTTGGCATCAGGGAGAGAACTTACCGTTCCTGTCAGGTTCAGGCTTAATACTTTCACGGATTCTCCCAGCTTAAAATCTGAAGGCTTATGCTGTTTTTTGGGCCGCTGTTTTTCAATCGCTACCTTAGAACCTGTGGAAGCAATCTGTTTTCTGAGCCGCTCTCTTTCCCGTTCCATGTCTGCGGCGGAAACATTTTCTTTGCCGAATTTTCGGAAATTTTTCATGGTTTCATCGGCAACTTCCTTAGCTTCCAGAAGGATGGCATGCGCTTTTTCATTGGCTTCTTTTAAAATACGTTCCCGCTGCTCTTCCAGTTTTTCCTGCTTCTTCCTGGTCTCGGTCTTCAATTGTTCCAGTTCCCGTTTGTAAGCGCTGATTTCTGCCTGCTCTTTTTCAATAGTACGGCGGCTGGACTCCAGGTCGGTAAGAAGGTCCTCAAAAGATTCATCTTGTTCGGACAAATGTGTTCTGGCTTCATTGATAATATATTCGGGCAGCCCAAGCTTTTTTGATATGGCAAATGCATTGCTCTTTCCCGGAATACCAATTAATAAATGGTAGGTGGGGCGAAGTGTCTCCACGTCAAATTCGCAGCAGGCATTTTCAACGCCGGGTGTAGAAAGGGCAAATACCTTCAGCTCACTATAATGTGTGGTTGCCATGGTGCGGATTCCCTGCTGGTGCAGGTGATTCAGAATGGCAATTGCAAGTGCAGCTCCTTCTGTAGGGTCGGTTCCGGCTCCTAATTCATCAAAGAGTACAAGAGAGTCATTTTTAACTTTCTTTAGAAATGATACAATATTCGTCATGTGAGACGAAAAGGTACTTAGGCTCTGTTCTATACTTTGCTCGTCGCCAATGTCCGCATATACATCTTCAAAAATACCAAGTTCAGAGCGATCCAGCGCAGGAATATGAAGACCTGCCTGCCCCATCAGCGTGAATAATCCTACCGTTTTGAGGGATACGGTCTTTCCGCCGGTATTCGGTCCCGTAACAATCAGTAAATCAAAACTGTCTCCTAAAGTAACCGTGATAGGAACAACTTTCTTTTTATCTAAAAGAGGGTGGCGCCCTTCGCGGATATGGATTCGTCTTTCTTTGTTGAAAATAGGTTTGCTGGCGTTCATGGAGAGTGCAAGGTTCCCTTTTGCGAAAATGAAATCCAGTTCCGTCAGGATACGGTAATTTGTGCGGATAGGCTCAACATACTGGGCGGCATCTTCGCTTAGCCGGGCGAGAATGACCTGGATTTCTTCCTGCTCTTTCCCGTACAATTCTTTCAGATCGTTATTTAGCTTCACTACTGCCATCGGCTCGATAAAAAGGGTAGAGCCGGTGGAAGACTGGTCGTGGATCAATCCCTGCACTTGTCCGCGGTACTCTGCTTTGACAGGGATGCAGTAGCGGTCTCCCCGCATGGTAATAATCGCATCCTGCAGATAATTGCGCAGAGAACCATTTACCAGACCGGCAAGGGTAGAATGCACCTTATCGTTTAACTGCCCGATAGAGCGGCGAATATGCTTTAATGTACTGCTGGCGTCATCGCTGATCTCTTCTTCACTGATGATACAAAGGCGAATCTCGGATGCGAGTGCTGTCAGAGGTTCAATCTGTTCAAAATAAACATCCAGGCAGTCAGCATTCTCATCTGTCGTTTCATGGCGTCCATAAGATTTTGCACGACTGGCTGCTTCCAGTAATTTGCAGATTCGAAGCAGTTCGCCGGCTCCCAGAGCGGCGCCGATTTCCAGACGTTTCATGGAGTCCTCCACGGGATAACAGCCACTGAGGGAGAGACGGCCTTTTTTCACAATCCGGGTAAATGCAGCAGCGGTCTGCTCCTGGGCAGTCTCGATTTTAGCCAAATCGGTCATTGGTTTTAAATAGCGGCATTTCTTCTCTCCACCGGGAGTAGTCGCCTCTTCTGTAAGTAAATCCATTATTTTATTGTATTCTAATTTTGTTAATGTTTTTTTGTTCATAATCTTCACCTGTCCCTATTCTAACGTATTTTATTTATAAAGGAAAGGACAATATTGAATATTTATTGAACTCACAATGTCTGATATGCTATACTGAAAAAAGGATCGTAAAGGAGAAAAGGCGGCATGGAATACAAAGAACCACAGAATCGGGAAAACGATTCTGAAACACAGGAAAAAGAAGAATATTCTTTTATGCAGGAGACGATTAAAGACGAGGCGGGCGCCGGAAAGAAGTGGCGGAATCTGGTTGTAAGATATGTCGGACTCGGTCTTATTTTCGGGGCGGCATCCTGTTTGGGATTCTATGCAGTTAAGCCAGTTATAGAAGAGAAATTTCAGGGCGATCCGCAGGAAGTGGAACTTCCGGAAGAAGAGGAAGAAGAAGTTACGCAAGAAGAAGATATAGAACCGGCAGAAGAACAGGCTCCGGCTCTCACCATTGAGGATTACCGGGAAATGAACCAGGCACTTTATGAGGTGGCGGATACGGCAGGCAGGAGCGTAGTGGAAATCACGGGTATACACAGTGGCCAGGAGTGGAAAAACGAGGCATATGATGAAAAAAACAGCGCAGCGGGCGTGATTGTATTTGACAATGGACAGGAAATTCTTATTTTTGGGAAAAGTTCCGTGGCAGAAGGGGCGGAAAGCCTGACGGTGACATTTGCAGACGGGAAGGTATATCCGGCAGAGCTGAAACAGAAAGAAGAGATACTGGGATTTGCTATCTATTCCGTGGAAAAAAGCAATATGGAAGAGTCTGCGAGAGAGCAGATCCAGGTGGCTGTCCTGGGAAGTTCCGGCTCCGTGGGTAAAGGCGACGGAGTGATTGCACTTGGGAAACCCTTCGGTTATTATGGATCTGTAGGCTATGGAGTCCAGGCATCTGTAAAAAACCAGGTGGTAAAAGAAGATGGAGAATATGGAATCCTGTGTACGGATATTCCGGCGACGGAAAATGGTACGGGGATTCTGGTGAACCTGCAAGGTGAAGTTGTGGGGATGATAGACCAGAGCATTTCCGATAAGGACAGCATGAAGTTGGTGACAGCCTATGGTATTTCTGATTTGAAAGATATCATAGAGCTTCTGTCAAATGGAAAAACAGTTCCTTATATTGGGATTAAGGGGGTTACGGTTACAGAGACGCTTGCAGAGCAGCAGAAGATTCCTAAAGGAATCTATGTGCAGGAGGTGGAAGTTGACTCGCCTGCCATGAAAGCGGGAATCCAAAGCGGCGATGTGATAAACTGTATTGGCGGTGAAAGTATTACGACTCTGGATGCGTATCATGAAAAGCTGATGAAGTGCCGGGAAGGACAGAAGGTGGAGATTACCGGTATGCGGCAGGGAGCTAACGGATATGTGGATATTGAATTTTCAATTATAATAGGAAATAAAGAATAGAAAGAGGCAGACATATGAGGTACATCAATACCCTGAGAGAGGGAGAAACAATCAGGAATATTTATTTATGCAAAGGGAAGCGGTCGGCGGAGACAAGGAACGGGAAACCGTACGATAACCTGATTTTACAGGATAAGACAGGAACCTTGGACGGGAAAGTATGGGATCCAAATTCCGGCGGGATTGCAGATTACGACGAGATGGATTTTGTAGAAGTATATGGAGAGGTCATCAGTTACAACAACGCACTCCAGCTTAACATCAAACAGCTGCGAAAAGCGTATGAGGACGAATATAATCCGGCAGATTACATGCCTACCACAGAAAAAAGTACGGAAGGGATGTATCAGGAACTGCTTGCTTATGGCAGGCAGGTAAAAAACCCGTATCTCAGGGGAGTTATCGAGTACTATTTTGAAAAAAATGAGGCATTTATCAAGACGTTTAAAGGACATTCAGCAGCAAAGACGGTTCATCACGGATTCGCCGGAGGATTGCTGGAACATACGCTCAGCGTAGTAAAATTCTGTGAGTACATGGTATCTGCGTATCCAATTCTGAATAAAGACCTGTTGTATACAGCTGCAATGTGTCATGACATCGGGAAGACGAAAGAACTCTCTGCCTTCCCGGAAAATGATTATACAGACGATGGACAGCTTCTGGGGCATATCATAATCGGCGTTGAAATGGTAGGAGATGCTATTCGCACGATGCCGGAATTCCCGGAAAAACTGGCCAGCGAGCTGAAGCACTGCATCATCGCCCATCATGGCGAGCTGGAGTATGGTTCCCCAAAAAAACCGGCTTTAGCAGAGGCGATGGCGCTGAATTTCGCAGACTGTACAGACGCAAAAATGCAGACCCTGACAGAGATATTTAAAGACAAGAATGGAAAAGACTGGATAGGGTATAACCGTCTCTTTGAGACGAATTTACGGAAAACATCGTTAGAGACGTAGTGGAGTAACAGTTATGCAGAAAAATGATTTGGTTACAGTAATAATTGAAGATATAGGAATTCATGGAGAGGGTATAGGCAAGGTTGATGGCTATACCCTATTTATTAAGGATGCGATTATCGGTGATGTGGTAGAAGCAAAGGTCATGAAAGCTAAAAAAAATTATGGCTATGCCCGGTTGATGCGCATTGTGAAGCCGTCAAAGCACCGTGTTGAGCCAAAATGCAGGTTTGCCCGGAAATGCGGCGGATGCCAGATTCAGGAAATGGACTACGAAAAGCAGCTGGAATTTAAACAAAAAAAAGTATGGGGGAATCTGGAACGAATTGGCGGATTCACACCGGAATTTCTGGAACGGACAATGGAGCCGATAATAGGGATGGATGAACCCTTCCATTACCGGAATAAAGCACAATTCCCTTTTGGCACCGGAAAAGACGGACAGCCCGTGACAGGCTTTTATGCGGAGCGGACGCATGACATTATTGCCAATACGGATTGCGCGCTCGGAGTGGCGGAAAACCGGGAAATTTTAGAGACGGTGCTTTCGTTTATGAAAAAATATAAAATTCCTTCCTATGACGAAAAGACCGGAAAAGGACTAATTCGGCATGTTCTGATTCGCTATGGATTTGCAACAAAAGAAATCATGGTATGCTTCGTGGTAAATGGTTCCACCCTTCCACATCAGGAAGAGCTGCTTAAGCAGTTGTGCAAAATGAAAGGAATGACAAGTATCACGCTAAGTCCGAATACAAAACGAACCAATGTGATCATGGGAGATTCCTATAAAATACTCTGGGGCCAGGGATATATTACAGATTATATCGGCGCTGTGAAATATCAGATTTCACCGCTTTCTTTCTATCAGGTCAACCCTGCACAGACAGAGAAACTATATGGACTGGCGTTGGATTATGCCTGTCTCACAGGTAAAGAAATTGTTTGGGATCTGTACTGTGGCATCGGAACAATCTCCTTATTCCTTGCGCAGAAAGCGAAGGAAGTCCACGGTGTGGAAATTGTGCCTCAGGCAATTGAGGATGCACGGCAGAACGCACAGCTTAACGAAATCGAAAACGTGACTTTTTATACCGGTAAGTCAGAAGAAGTACTGCCGGAGTATTATGATAATTACGCAAAAGAGCATCCGGGTAAAAGCGCGCACGCCGACGTGATTGTGGTGGATCCGCCCCGGAAAGGCTGCGAGGAGACGTTGCTGCGGACGATGTTGGAGATGAAGCCGGAACGGATTGTGTATGTGAGCTGTGACTCCGCAACACTGGCAAGAGATCTGAGGTATCTGTGCGAGAGCGGAGAGTATGCGCTGGTGAAGTGGCGGGCAGTGGACCAATTCCCGATGAGTGTGCATGTGGAAAGTATCGTGCTCTTGTCCCACAAATCACCAGATAGTGTCATTAATGTGAAAGTGGAATTTGGAGAAGGCGAAGGAAAAGTGCCGTTGGCTGCAATAGCGGAGCGTGCAAAGAAATATCAGCCGAAAGAAAAGGTGGAAGC
>ERZ1673697.2650-NODE-2650-length-15139-cov-7.456709_pt1 | contig 15139 bp, 13 predicted proteins | sample MGYA00580227_ERZ1673697 | MGnify/ENA primary metagenome ERZ1673697 (study PRJEB41218, sample SAMN15661759) | gut metagenome | host: Homo sapiens | place: Canada: London | collected 2015-08-20/2019-03-30 | study: EMG produced TPA metagenomics assembly of...
CTTTTATTTAACCGAAAGGCAATTCTGCGGCGGAGCTCGCTTCGCTTCATACTTTTATTAGGCCGATAAATATTTCGACAGAAAAAATGCTTCGATTTGATAATTGCCCCTTGCTGTTTCTCCGAATATATGGTAAAATGATAATAACAAATATATTTGAACCGCATTCAAAGGGTGCAGCTGCATTCCGATAATGCGGAACAATCCATTTGCAGCAGGAGGTTGATTGTATATGCCCGCGAAAAAAATCGTTGCGATGCTGCTTGCAGGCGGTCAGGGAAGCCGTTTGGGTGAGCTTACAAAAAGCATGGCAAAACCCGCCGTTCCGTTCGGCGGGAAATACAGAATTATAGACTTTCCGCTCTCAAACTGTGTGAATTCGGATATCGACACCGTTGGTGTGCTGACGCAATATGAGCCGCTTGCGCTGAACGCGTATCTCGGGAACGGACAAGCATGGGATTTGGACAGAAATAACGGCGGCGTGTTTGTTCTGCCTCCTTATGCAAGCAACAGCGGCGGCAGGTGGTATTCCGGCACGGCGGATGCGATTTATCAAAACACACCTTTCATTGACCAATACAACCCCGAATATGTCCTTATTCTTTCGGGCGACCATATTTACAAGATGAATTATGCGCAGATGCTTCGCAATCACATAAAAAACAATGCAGATGCAACCCTTGCCGTTTTGACCGTTCCGATCGCAGAAGCTTCCCGCTTCGGCATTATGAACACCGATGAGGAAGGCAGAATCACCGAATTTGAAGAAAAACCCAAAGTTCCGCGCAGCAATAAAGCGTCCATGGGCATTTATATCTTCAATTGGAGCATTCTGAAAAAGTTTCTGGCAGAGGACGTCGCAAACCCGGATTCCTCCAACGACTTCGGAAAGAACGTCATTCCGGCAATGATAGACAGCGGCTGCCGCATGTTTGCATGGAACTTTTCCGGATACTGGAAGGATGTCGGAACGATTGCAAGCCTTTGGGAGGCAAACATGGATTTGCTCGGCACAAATCCTGTTTTCAATCTGTACGATAAGGAATGGCGTATATATTCAAAAAGTCCGATTATGCCGCCGCATTATGCGGGCGCGGATGCAGTCATTTCAAACAGCCTTGTTACCGAGGGCTGCGTTGTGCACGGCCTTGTGCGGCACAGCGTGCTTTATGCGGGCGTTCGCATCGAACCCGGCGCGGTCGTGGAGGATTCAATTATAATGCCCAACTCCGTGATTGAGCGCGGTGCGGTCGTTCAAAAAACAATTGTGGGTGAAAATGCGATTGTCGGCGCAAAAGCTCGGGTCGGCTGCGAAAAACTTGATACCGATGCCGACTACGACACAAAACTTACCGGCGACATAACCCTTGTTGCAAGTGCCGTTCGTGTTGCGGACGGGCTGCGGATTCCAAAGGGCATGGTCTACAACTGCGGAAAAGGGGGCGGATTCAATGAATAACAGCATGTTCGGCTTGATTTACACGGGCGAGGCGAATGCGCAGCTTCGCGAATTGACGTTTTCGCGCTCGGTTGCAGCCGTTCCGTTCGGCGGACGTTACCGTGCCATCGATTTTATGCTTTCCGATATTGTGAACACGGGCATTTCAAACGTCGGCATAATCACTCAAAGAAATTATCACTCTCTGATGGATCACCTCGGCAGCGGAAAGGAATGGGATCTCCACCGCAAAAGGGACGGTCTGTTTATCCTTCCGCCCTTTGTAACGCGGGATAATACCGGCGTTTACAGGGGAACGGTCGATGCAATTCGTTCCGTAATGGGCTATATTCGCCGCAGTGCGCAGAAATATGTCATTCTGACCGGGAGCCACACTCTCTACAACACAACATATGACAAAATGCTCCGACAGCACATTGAAACGGGTGCGGATATAACGATTATGTATAACGAGGAGCACGAGTTCAACAGAGCGGAACAATACGATGACCTGCGCCTAACGATTAACGAAAACGGCAGGATCACCGACCTTGCGCTCAATCCTTATATGCCGGACAGCCCGTTTATGGGCTGTGATGCATACATAATGGAAAAGACTCTGCTGGAATACCTTGTTGAGGATGCGGCCGCACACGGCGAGTTTGATTTCATGCAGGATGTTCTTATCAAAAATGTGAATAAATACAGGTTCTGCGGCTGGAAGTACAACGGCTATGTTGCAAGATTGAACTCCGTCGATGCATTTTATAAGCATAATCTTGCGCTGCTTCAGCCCGCTGTGCAGCAGGATTTGTTCAATTCCGCGCACCCGATTTATACAAAAGTCAAGGATGAGGTGCCCGCGAATTACTGCGGCAGCGGCAGTGCGCGCAACAGCGTTATTGCGGACGGCTGCATAATCGAGGGTGAAGTCGAAAATTCCGTGCTTTTCCGCGGAGTTCATGTCGGCAAGGGTGCAAAAGTCAAAAACTGCATACTGATGCAAGCCACCTATATCGGGGATAACAGTGAGCTGTCTTATATGGTGCTTGATAAGGGCGTTATAGTTTTGAACGGCAGGCGTTTGAGCGGGCATGAGAATTATCCCGTCATTCTGCGAAAAGGCGTCACTGTATAATGCCGCGAACAAAGCGGGCGGGGCAAAAGCTTCCCAAAGCGGGGGCGGCGGAGCAAAGTTTTGCGTTCGGTCGGAGCAGAACGGATACAGACGTGAAAAATGCTTATTTCCAAAGTATATTTTCAAATAAGTGTTGACAATATTTGCCTGTGGATTTATGATACAACTGAGCGGAGGGAGAAAAGCCTCCCGAGCCGCCTGTTACCAAAGCCGCAGCGGATGCGGTGCGCCCGATGTGGCTGCACATGCGTTTTCGGCACCACGCCGGCGGCATGAACTCGCCGCCTGTGCGGTAATTAAAAAACATTATTTTTTGGAGGATTTTATAGAATGAACGCTTACATTCAGGAAATTCTTGCGAAGGTTCAGCAGCGCGATGCGCACGAACCCGAGTTTCTTCAGACTGTTGAAGAGGTTCTCAAATCCCTTGAACCCGTTATCGAAAAGCATCCCGAGTATCAGGAAGCCGGTCTTCTTGAGCGTCTCGTAGAGCCGGAGCGCGTTATCGAATTCCGCGTACCTTGGACCGACCGTGACGGCAAAGTTCAGGTAAACCGTGGCTTCCGCGTTCAGTTCAACAGCGCGATCGGACCCTACAAGGGCGGTCTCCGTTTCCAGGGCAATGTTAACCTTTCCATCATGAAGTTCCTCGGCTTTGAGCAGACCTTCAAAAACAGCCTCACCAGCCTTCCCATGGGCGGCGGTAAGGGCGGTTCCGACTTCGATCCCAAAGGCAAGACCGATAAGGAAATCATGGATTTCTGCCAGAGCTTCATGACCGAGCTCTGCCGTCATATCGGACCCAGCATCGACGTTCCCGCAGGTGATATGGGTGTCGGCGGCCGTGAAATCGGTTATCTCTTCGGCCAGTACAAGAGGATCCGCGGCGCATACGAAAACGGCGTTCTCACCGGCAAAGGTCTCTCCTTCGGCGGTTCCCTCATCCGTCCCGAAGCAACCGGTTTCGGCGCTGTTTACTACCTCTGCGAAGTTCTCAAGCATGAGAACGACACCATCGAAGGCAAGACCGTTGCAGTATCCGGCTTCGGTAATGTTGCTTGGGGTGTTACCAAGAAGGTTGCGGAACTCGGCGGCAAGGTTGTTACCCTCTCCGGCCCCGATGGCTACATCTACGATCCCGACGGCGTTGTAACCGAAGAAAAGATCAACTACATGCTCGAAATGAATGCAAGCCGCCGCAATCGCGTACAGGACTATGCAGACAAGTTCGGTGTTGAATTCTTCCCCGGCGAAAAGCCCTTCGGCCGCAAGGTCGATATCGTCATGCCCTGCGCAATGCAGAATGACGTTCATATGGAATCCGCAGAGAAGATCGTTGCAAACGGCATCAAGTACTATATCGAAGTTGCTAACATGCCCACCACCAACGATGCTCTCTACTTCATGATGGATCAGCCCGGCATGATCGTTGCTCCCTCCAAGGCAGTTAACGCAGGCGGCGTTGCAGTTTCCGGTCTCGAAATGAGCCAGAACGCAGAGCGTCTTGCTTGGACCGCAGAGGAAGTTGACGCAAAGCTCAGGCACATCATGGTCAACATCCACAAGGCATCCATGGAAGCAGCAGAAGAGTGCGGCCTTGGCTACAACCTCGTAGCAGGCGCAAACATCGCAGGCTTCAAGAAGGTTGCTGATGCTATGATGGCTCAGGGCATCTGCTAATCATTGATTAACATTTGTTGATTAACCTCAAATAAAGGTCGGGGGATCGCTGTACGGCGATTCCCCGATTAATTCTTTTAGAAAAATCCCCCCTGATTTTAAGGGAATTCTTGTTTTCGGTTATCTTCATAAAAACAAACGTGGATTCGAGCTTTCGCAAAAGGGCGAATTATTTGCAGACTTTACAAAGGCATTCATCTGCTGTTTGCGGCAAAATCGATACTATTCGTTTCGGCAAGGCCGTCGGCAGCACCACAAACCTAAATCACAAGTAAAACCCCAAAAGGAGAAAAAACATGGAACTTTCAACGCTTATTAAGGGTGCTGAGATCGGTGACCTTATCGTTCGTCTTATTGCGATCTGGAACGCCGATCACCCCAATGTCGCTATAGCAAAGGAAACTTATATCAACGCGATAAAAGAAAGAATTCCGCAGGCGAACCTTGACGTGTCGGACAGTCGCAAGCTTTCAAACAGCGTTGAGGAGTATTTGAAGGCCAACGACCCCGAGCTGTATGCGGCAACGAAAATCGGCGTTGCTCTTGAACTGCCCGAGACTATCGGCTCGCAGGGAACTGCCCTTCTGCGCGTTGCGGTGATGGCAACACTGTCCTCGATTCCGGATTCGATACTGAGCGACAAGGATGCGGCCGCTGAAATCATCGTTTCCGATTGTAGAAAACTGATCAAAATTGCGGAGATATTCAAGCTGATGCGGAAATAATGTGTGCCTAAAATATATCTGTAATTTCGACCGAAAAATCGAAAAAAACTATTGACAGGCTCAAAACAAGCGGTTATAATTATCCGGCAAATGAATATCCGCCATAGACAGCAGGTGCGCGGGCGAGATGCTTTTGCATCGGCCGTCCAAGCTTAATCTCCTGCCGAGGTAGAGACAAAATAGTTATTTCATCAGTTATTGCAGCAGCGGCTTTCGGTTTTTATGCTAATGCACTTTGCGTTTTGCATTAAATCGGGGCAGTGCTTAAAATGATTGTTCGGCTATCCTCTGTCCCCCTGTCCTATGGCATGGGGGATATTTGTTTGAAACTGTGACAAGGAGGAATTTTCCATGGCAAATGCTTCTATTCTTGCAATGAAGGAGCAGCACGTTGCGGAGATCAAAGATCGTCTCACAAGGGCTCAGTCCGTTGTTATGTTCGATTACCGCGGTCTTACCGTTGACGAGGTGACTGCACTCCGTGTCGAAATGCGCAAAGCAGGTGTTGAGTACATCGTTCTCAAAAACACCATGGTCGAAAGAGCCTGCCGCGAACTCAACATCGATGAGTCCGTTCATGCAATGCTCAAAGGACCGTCCGCTTTCGCTTTCGGTTACGACGACGCGGTTGCACCCGCAAAAATCCTTAAGGATTCAATCAAAAAGTTCAAAAAATGCACCATCAAGGGCGGCATTGTGGACGGCGTTGTTACCGATGCTCAGGGCATCGATGCTCTCGCTGATCTGCCCCCCAGAGAGGTTCTCATCGCCCGTATGCTGGGCAGCATGATGAGCCCCATCACCGGCCTTGCCATCGCTCTCGACCAGCTCGCAAAGAAGCTCGGCGGCGGCGAAGCAGCCGAAGAAGCAGCGGCAGAATAACTTTCGCTGCGTAACCGTTTCAAACAAAAATTTTTAATCGGAGGAAATTAAAATGACTAAGCAGGAATTTATCGATTACATTAAGTCCCTCACCGTTCTCGAACTCGCAGACCTCGTTCATGCGGTCGAAGAAGAATTCGGCGTATCCGCAGCAGCAACCGCAGTTGCAGTTACAGGCCCCGCAGCAGCAGCAGAACCCGTTGAAGAGAAGACCGAATTTGACGTTATCCTCAAGGGCTTCGGCGCACAGAAACTCAACGTTATCAAGGTTGTCCGCGCAGAACTCGGCCTCGGCCTGAAGGAAGCAAAGGAAGCTGTTGAAGGCGCACCCACCACCCTCAAGGAAGGCCTCTCCAAGGAAGACGCAGAGAAGCTCGCAAAGGCATTCACCGATGCAGGCGCAGAAATCGAAATCAAATAATCATTTTCCCTGTCACAAACAAAACCCCGCCCGCCGCAGCTGCCCGCAGCTGCGGCGGGCTTTTTGCTTTTTGAATATTAACGACGGAACGGGTTAGATGTCAACGTTTGAGTCAACGTTTGAGTCAACGTAAGAACCGGGAAAAAGAGATTTGTAAAGAAACAGAATTACATCAAAACTCCGTTGGCCGGCACTTCATCAACCCGTACCAACGGTAGATAAATTAAAATCCAAACAATATGAGCGGTGTGTTCCGTGCACCGCTCTTTTTTGCTATAATGGGGCAAAGAAAACGGCAGGACGAAAGCCTGACGGCGGTTGTTAAGGGCGCAGTGCGAAAATGCCGCCGAAAAAAGGAGGAAAGCGGAGCAAATGGAGAATAAGCTTGCAGAGAATATCCGAACGTTCAGAAAACAGCGCGCATTGACGCAGGAACAGCTTGCGGAAGTGCTGGGCGTTACTGTCGGTGCGGTGTACAAATGGGAAGCGCGGCTGTCCCAACCGGAATTGAGCACAATAATGGAGCTTGCGGACTTTTTTGACACATCGGTGGATGTACTTCTCGGCTACGAGCTGAAGGATAACCGCCTTCGGGCAACGGCGGCACGATTGAAAAAGTATCAGTCCGACATGGATGAAGCCGGCCTTGCCGAGGCGGAAAAAGCATTAAAAAAATATCCGAATTCCTTTGAAATTGTGTTTAATGCCGCAGGGCTTTTCAGTGTGTTCGGAACGGAGCGCGGCGAAAAAAGGCTTATGCGGCGCGCATTGGAGCTTTTGGAAAAAAGCAGGCAGCTTATTGCGCAGAATACGAACCCGCAGATAAACGAAAGCACACTGTGCGGAAACATAGCGGAGGTGCTGCGCATAATGGGCGAAGCCGAACGCGCCGTTGAGATGCTGAAAGCGAATAATGCGGGCGGAATGTACAGCGACATAATCGGATTGACACTTGCGGAAGCGTGCGGCCGCCCGGAGGAGGCAATGCCCTTCCTTTCGGAATCGCTCGTTGAAAATACGGTCAGAATCATTCGAACCGTGTTTGGTTATATCAATGTGTTTTTTCAAAAAAAGGATTATGCGTCTGCAAAGGCGGTGCTGAATTTCGGCCTTGCTCTTTCGAACGGACTGCGGCGGGACGGGGAAACGAATTTTACGGACAAAACATCGGGAATGCTTTACGCATGTTTGGCTTATTCGGAGTTGATGGACGGCAATGCGGTCGGCGCGGAAAAAGCGTTGATTCAGGCAAAGCTGACAGCGGAACGCTTCGATGCAAACCCGAATTACAGCGCGGCAGCGATCCGCTTTGTTTCGTGTGATGAATCGGCAAGTGCATATGATGACATCGGCGCAACGGCAGCGGAGGGAGTGCGGAACACGGTCTGTTCTCTTGAAAGTGCCGAACTTACGAAAATATGGGAAAGGGTGAACAACGATGAAAAACGGTCGAACAAAGAATGACAGCAGCGGGAATTGTGCTGCCGAAAACGAAAAAGCAAATGCAGCAAAAGAAAACATGTGCGCATTTTGCAAAAAACCGCTCGGGAAACAGCTGCGGGGTCAGTTCTTTTATAAAAATATTCCGATTTTTTGCCTTGCGGTGTTTGCGGCTTTGGCAGCCGGCTCGCTGAATCTGATTCTTTCGTGGATAATTCAACAGCTGATGGACACGGCAGCGGGAGAGTCCGGGGCGTTAAGCTTTCGCACTTTGCTTTTGATAAGCGCGGGCTTTGTTCTGCTTTGTGCGGGGCTTTCCCTATTGAACTATGCGTCGCAGCCTCGTTTTTTGGAACGGGCAATGCGGCAATACAAGGATTTTGCATTCAAAAAGCTGATAGGAAAGAGCATTTCGTCATTTCGTGATGAAAGCGCGGCAGGCTATCTTTCCGCATTGACGAACGATGCAGCAAGCATTGAAACCAATTATCTTGCGCAGATGCTTGCAATGATAACAAAGGCGGTCACCTTCATCGGTGCGCTGCTGCTGATGTGCAGGTATTCACTGCTCATGACGGCAATTGCGGCAGGGCTGACGGTGCTTCCGCTGATAGCATCCCTTTTGACGGGCAACAGACTGCAAGCCGTTGAAAGCAGGGTTTCCGAACGGAACGGAGAATTCACCGCCGCACTCAGCGATTGTCTCGCAGGGTTTACCGTTGTTAAAAACTTCAAAGCGGAGCGGGAGATTTTTCGCCTGTTCGCGCAGAGCAACAAAGCCCTTGAGCATGAAAAATTCACGGGACGGCGCATTAAAACGCTCGTCGGAATGATCGGCGCGGTCACGGGGATTTTCGCTCAGCTCGGAGTGTTCATTGCAGGCGTGTACCTTTCGATGAAGGGCGGCAGCATGACGCCCGGTGCAGTTGTTCTGTTTGTTAACCTTATGAATTTCATCATTTCGCCAATTGCGGAGCTTCCCGGACTGCTTGCATGCCGCAAAGCGGCGTTGGGGCTTGTGGATAAACTTGCGGCCGCGCTGGAACGCAGCTCTTCCCGCGAGGGGAGTGAAACGCTCAACAAGCTTGAACACGGGATTCGGCTTGAAAACGTCTCTTTTGCATATGAACCGGGGAAGACGGTGCTGCACGGAATAAATGCCGAGTTTGAGGCAGGCAGGGCATATGCGCTTGTCGGCGGCAGCGGCAGCGGAAAATCTACCCTGCTGAATTTGCTCATGGCGGCGGAAACAAACTACAGCGGGCATATCCTTGCGGACGGAATCGAGCTGTCGGATATTTCAACGGAGTCGCTCTACGGAACGATGGCGGCAATTCAGCAGAATGTTTTTGTTTTTAATGCCTCGATAAAGGACAATGTTTCAATGTTCCGTGATTTTCCGAAGACGGAGATGGATGAAGCGATTGCCCGTGCGCACCTTGGCGCGCTGATTCGCGAACGCGGGGAGGATTACCTTTGCGGGGAAAACGGCAGCGGGCTTTCCGGCGGCGAGAAACAAAGAATCTCCATTGCGCGGAGTCTGCTCAAAAAATCCTCTGTTCTGCTTGCGGATGAGGTGACGGCGGCACTGGATGCGCAAACGGCACACCGGGTTTCAAGCGATATTCTCGATTTGCAGGGAATCACACGAATTGTTGTTACGCATACTCTTGAAGAATCGCTCCTGCGCAGATACGATAAAATCTTTGTGCTTCGCAGCGGCAGGATTGAAGAGGCGGGCAGCTTTGCGGATTTGATGGCAAACAAGGGATATTTTTACGCATTGTTCACCGTTGCGCAATAAAACGAAACATGAACAATTGCGCTGTTTCCATGCGGGTGCAAATGTGATATATTTCTTTGTGAGATGTTTAAGATTGATTAAATAATCAATAACTCAAACTGATTTATAAAAACATCAATCAAGCTTCGGCAAAAGTACGAACAATTCGACTGAAAAATCCGGATTCAATTGCGAAAGTTTATAACAATGCTGCCGAAAAACTCGGGAACTCCGCATATAAGCTTTGATACGGATTTCGGGCAGGTTCCGCATTCTCGAATCCGAATTAACTTTCAGTCATTCTTATTCGTTGTTCGGGTTCTGGGTTACATGAATCGTGATGTCAACGCCGTCCGCCCTGTCAGATTGGGACACGTCAACATTCATGCCGCCGGAGCGTAGGTGTTCGCAGGCGGAATTCACCGTGTTCATGAACATGCGGTAGTCCTTTACAATTCGCATAATGACGGGGCGGGGCTTTGCACCGTCCTTTTTGCTGTCGAACAGTGAGTTGAGCTTTTTTTCAACAAGGCGTTCGGTGTCCTTAACGCTCAGGCCGTCCTCGCCGGCTTTTTTGATTATTGCAAGCTTGTCCGCATCGTCCGAAAGGCGCAGCACGGCGCGGGCGTGGCGTTCACTCAGCCCGTAAAGACCGACAGCTTCGCGAACTTCAGGGGAAAGTTTGAGGATACGGAGCTTATTTGCAATGAAACTCTGGCTTTTGCCGAGACGGGAGGCAAGCTCCTCCTGTGTGAGCTTCAGCTCGTCCAAAAGGGCTTTATAACATTCGGCCTCTTCAAAATAATTCAAATCCTCACGCTGAAGGTTTTCAACAACGGCCATCAATGCGGAATCGGCGTCAACCGCGGAGTTGTCAACTATACAGAGCGCTTTTTCCGACCCAAGGCTCCGCAGCGCACGCAGACGGCGTTCACCGGCGATAAGCTCGTATGTTTCGCCGTTTTTGCGAACGACAAGGGGCTGAATCAATCCGACCTGCCGAATGGATTGTGCAAGCTCGGATATGCTTTCGTCATCAAAGGTTTTTCGCGGCTGAGCAGGGTTCGGAACGATGGAATCCAGTGCCAGTTCAACAAGCTGGCGTTTTGCCTCGGCAGGCTGTGCGCCTGCTGTTCCGCTTTTTTTGTCTTTCAGAAAATCAAACAGTGCCATATTGAATAAAACTCCGAATAAAACTCCGTTGCCGCTCTGCCGTTCGGACAGGTAAAAACTGCCTTTTCGGGCAAGCGGATATTTCGGTTGTGCGGAGAATGAGCTCCGCATGTAGATTATACATTATTGCCCGGTATTTCCGCAAGCGGGAATATCGTTTTGTTTTGTCGAAACCGGATGAAACATGAAAGCACGGAGCGGGAAATATCTCGCTGTGCATCTGCGCGGGGTGAAACCCGCTCGGACGGGGGCGGTTCAAGGGCTTGAATCAAAGTCCGTATTTTTTAAGCAGTGCATCGAGTTCACCGCTTTTTTGCAGGTCATAGATGAACAGTTCCGCAAGCTGAGCAACGGCGGGTTCATCCGCAGCTGAGGCGATTGCATATTCGACATTGCCGAGACTTGTTTCATGGCGGATAAATCCGTGTGCAGATATATCTTCCGCATATCTTGTGCAGTAAGCACCGGTGACGGCCGCACCGGCAACGGTGCCGCGCGCAAGCGCATCGAAAAGCTCCGGATAGGAGGCGAAAGCTTTTGTTGTGAACACGATTGCATCGGCGGGAAGTTCCGGTGTGCGTCCCTTAAGCCGGTCAATGAGAGTGCGTTCAACTTTTGTTTCGTGTGCATCAATGTATTTCTTAAGCCTTGTTTCACCTGCCGTGCCCTGAACAAAACCGATAACAAGTTCGTTCAGCGGAGTTGTTTCGCTGCCGCTTTTAACAAGCACGGAGCATGTATCCGTATAATACGGATAGGAGTAGACATATTTTGAACTTGCGCCGCGCGGCATCAACGCAACGGCGGCATCGATTGTGCCGTCCGAAAGCTTTGTTGAAGCGGTTTTGCCGTTCACGGTGATGAGTTTTGCCGCCGCATCCCCGGCGGTGTCGGGAAGCAGATACGCAGCGAATTTTTGCGCAAGCTCGATTTCAAACCCTTCGCCGCCTTCGGCAAAAAGCGGCATATCGTCCCGCACGCCGACGGCAAGCACGCCGCGTTCGCGTATGCGCTGAATTTCCGGGGTGTTCATAAGCTGCGTTCGCGGCTTTAAGAGCATTGCAAGAAGAACGAGCAGAACCAGCCCCGCCGCACAGCAGAGCGCGATGCGGACGGGTTTGCCCTTTTCGCCGCGAAGAGTAAAATTGAGCCGAAGCTTTTTATGCTGTTTTCCGTCGCGGAGGAAACTCCGCCGCGGGTGATGATGTCGATTTTTCATGATTAATATTATATCAGTAAAGACGCGCATTGACAAGAGCGGCATGTTGACAGTATAATGTATAATTGGGTAAACGTTGATTAATTCGGAACATGCCTTTCGCGAATGCACCTGCCTTAACCGCAGCCTGTCCGAAACCGATTCGGGCATTCGGGTGTTTCGAAACCGCGATTTGCCCAAAGCGGCCGCCGAATCGAGTTTTTGCGAAAACAAATTATTCGGAACGAACCTGACATTAAGCAATCAAGCCCCGCAAGGGGAGAAAGGTTTACAAATAGAATGAAATCATTAACAACAACCGAACTTCGGGCACTCTTTCTTCGCTTTTTCAGCGAAAGAGGACACACGATAATCCCTTCGGCTTCCCTTATTCCCGAAAACGATCCCACGGTTCTTTTCACAACGGCAGGTATGCATCCGCTCATGCCCTATCTTATGGGCGCGGCGCATCCGGCGGGAGTTCGCCTTGCCGATGTCCAAAAATGCGTTCGTACGGGTGATATCGATGAAGTCGGCGATGCAAGCCACCTGACATTTTTTGAAATGCTCGGCAACTGGTCCCTCGGCGACTACTTCAAAAAGGAGTCGATCGCATGGAGTTGGGAATTCCTGACCGATGAAAAATGGCTCGGCATCGATCCGGACAGGCTTTATTTCACATGTTTTGAGGGCGATGAGCGCGCTCCGCGTGATGAGGTTTCGCGCGATCGCTGGGTTGAAATGGGTGCTGATCCGAGTCACATCTTCTTCCTGAATGCAAAACATAACTGGTGGATTCCCGGAACGAGCGGTCCCTGCGGCCCCGATACCGAAATTTTCTTTGATACAGGCAAAGAGAAATGCTGCGATGAATGCAGCCCCGCATGCGATTGCGGCAAATATCTTGAAATCTGGAACAATGTTTTCATGCAGTACTTCCAGCCCGCAAACGGCGAGATTCGCATGCTTGAAAAGAAAAACGTTGACACGGGCATGGGCCTTGAACGCACGATTGCAACGCTTCAGGGCGCGGAGAGCGTCTATGACACGGATGCCTTTGCACACATACTTGCACGCATCAGCGAGCTTTCCGGCAAGAACTATCGTGATAATGCCGAAACAACACGTGCGTTCCGCATCGTTGCAGACCACATCCGCACAAGTGCGTTCATGCTGGGCGACCCGCGCAGCGTAACCCCGAGCAATGTCGATCAGGGCTATATTCTCCGCCGGCTTATTCGCCGTGCGCTTCGCTATGCAATGCAGCTGGGCATGCCCGAAAACTCACTCGGCAAAATTGCCGAAACCGTTATTTCGGATTACGGCGAGGTCTATCCCGAACTGCGCGAAAACGAAGCCCGAATCATTCGCGAGCTTGACACGGAGGAGGCAAGATTCCAGCGCACTCTCACCAACGGTATGCGCGAATTTGAGCGCATCAAAGGCAAGTTTGAAAACGGTATAATTGACGGAAAGAATGCGTTCCGCCTGTTCGACACATTCGGTTTCCCCATTGAGTTCACCGAGGAAATGGCGCGCGAAAACGGCCTCACCGTTGATGTTGAGGGGTTCCGTGCGGCATTCGAAGAGCACCAGCAAAAGTCCAAAGCGGGCGCGGAGCATAAGTTCAAAGGCGGCCTTGCGGAAGCAACCGACGAAACGGCAAAACTGCACACTGCGACGCATCTGCTTCAGGCAGCACTGCGCAAGGTTCTTGATGAGTCCGTTGCACAGCGCGGCTCGAACATCACGGCCGAACGGCTGCGCTTTGACTTCTCCTTCCCGCGTAAAGTGACTCCCGAGGAGCTGCGCGAGGTCGAAAAACTTGTCAACGAAGCAATTGATGCCGGTGTTGACATTACCTGCGAAGAAATGACCGTTCCCGAAGCGCGTGCGCGCGGCGCGATCGGCCTGTTCGGCGATAAATACGGCGAACGTGTAAAGGTTTATACAATGGGTGACTACAGCTGCGAAATCTGCGGCGGACCCCATGCCGCAAACACCGGAGATCTCGGCACGTTCAAAATCAAAAAAGAAGAGGCTTCAAGTGCGGGCGTGAGAAGAATCAAGGCCGTTCTGATTCCGAAAGAGGAAAAGAAAGACTGATTTTATCTCGATAAAACTTCAATTCCCGATACTTTGGCGCATTGAGCCGCGGCCCGCATTCGACTTGGATTTCGAGCGGAGACCGGCTGCGGTTCAAACGGCGAATGCAAATGCGAGGAGGATATGCAATGACGAAAACGAGCAAAAATGCTTGGCTTGAATACGATTGGAAGTTGGACGGCGGTGATGCGCGGTTCCGCGTTGATATGTCGCTGTATACAAATGCACCGATCGAGGGCTGCGCGGAGCTTGTTTTCATCTACTGCGCAAGCCTTTCGGAGCAGCCGCTCAAGGCAGGCGAGCTGCGCCGAATTGACAGCCTTATTGCCCGATGCATAAAGAAACTCGGCAAAGAATATGTCGGCTGCATTGAATCCGCCGCAATGCACCAGTATTATTTCTATATTGACAGCGAAGAAAAGTATTCGGCACTTCAGCAGCTGCTTCAAAAAGAACGCAAGCTGACGGTGAAACTCGGCTGCAAGTCCGAACCGAAGTGGACGACATATTTTAAACTTCTTTATCCCGATGCTGCAAAGCTTCAAACCGTCCGGAATAAGGAGAACATCGAAAAACTTTATTCGAACGGGGATTCCGAGGCGGCACGGAGGCTGAATCTTCACATGTATTTCCGCTCTGAACCGCTCAGTCTGCAATTTGAAGAGGCGGCAAGACGGGAAGGCTTTGCGATCGGCAGCGCGGTGGACAGAGAGATGAGCGAGCTGCCGTACGGCGTGATTCTTCACATAATTTGTCCGCTGAAAAAACGCAGCGTTGATGAGGTCACGGTGCTTGCGATACGCATTGCGGAGCAGTTCGGCGGCAGATTGATGTTTTGGGATTGTCCGCTTGCGCCGCAGTCGCTGAAGTGATGCGGCGGAATGAATAAAATCAATATAATGACGGCGCAGTGCGTGGAACCCGACTCCGCACTGCGCCTTTTTTATCAGCCAACGGGGTCAAAAGGGGGGCGAATTTGCAAAAAAAAGCGGAATTTGCGAATATACTTTTTAATATAATGAACGAAAAGAGGGCAAAAAGGGGTTATAAATGTCGAAAGGGAATTGCAGTATTCAGGGAGGGGTATGAACAACGCAGAAGGCATGGTGGCGTAAAAAGGGACGGAAAGAAAAATGGAAAAAGGTGTTGACA
>ERZ1673697.2652-NODE-2652-length-15118-cov-3.769501_pt1 | contig 15118 bp, 13 predicted proteins | sample MGYA00580227_ERZ1673697 | MGnify/ENA primary metagenome ERZ1673697 (study PRJEB41218, sample SAMN15661759) | gut metagenome | host: Homo sapiens | place: Canada: London | collected 2015-08-20/2019-03-30 | study: EMG produced TPA metagenomics assembly of...
GTGCAGCCTTTTCATAAATTCGATAGGAATATTTTTAGAGGGGCGATGGATGAGATGCTGTTTCTTATGCCGTTTTCTTGTGTGAACTCGTTGGCATTTCTTTTTGCTTCGCAAAAACGTGGGCTGCTCGCCCACACCTAGGCAGCATTTTTGAAAAACTGCTGCACCGAAAAACTTTTAATTTTGCCTGCGGCACTTCTGACCCTACGATAAAAATTCTCGCAGTTGTGTTTCCAGCAATGCCCGTACTTTTGCATAGGAGAAATCCTGCTGCCGTTTCCGTTGCCGTGCCACCAGTTCTCGCCGCAATAGCGTATCTGTTAGAATGCGGTCTGCAACCATAGCAGTTTCCACCGGATCTTTACGGTCTAATAAAATACCACCGTCTCCCAATGTATCTGGCACGGCACAGGAACGATATGCCAGAATGGGAACGCCGAAATACATTGCCTCCACCAAAGGAACACAAAATCCTTCATGTTCGCTCATGCAGAGAAAGAGGTCTGCTGTATGGTAATAGGCAAGAATATCCGTAAACGGAATATGTCCGGTGAATAATACGTTTTCTGCCTGCAATGCTGCGGTATACCGGCAAAGCCGCCGGTAATATGATTCTGTACCCGACCACGAGCCAACCAGAATTAAACGGGATTTTGGGTTGCAGAATCGCTGATAGCAGGAGAATGCCCGAATAACATCCTCGTGCTTTTTATTGGGAGCAATTCGCCCTACAAAAATAAAATTTGCATAACCATCATTGTCATAGCGGTCAATGATTTCCTGCGTGGGCTTTTTGGCATAGTCGGAAAAGGGAATCAGTATGGGACGCACTGCAATCGGACAGGAATACCCCATTTCCAGTAATGCTTGTTTGTTAAATTCCGAGTCTGCCAGACAGAAATCCATGTGCCCTGCCAGTTGTAATACGCCCGTCAGCCCTTCATTTAAAAGCTGTGTAAGCTGTGCATTGTAGGGCTGGAAAAAATGAGATGGCGTAATATTATGATAGATCATGCCCTTTTTACAGCGAAACTGCTTGATTTTCTCGTTCAGTGCACTGCCGGTGGACATGTGATATAAAATGGCGTCTTCTGACTGTAAGCGAGGCAGTCGGGAAACAGGTTTTGCGGTTCCAGCAGGTAAACGAGGGTCAATATTTTCCGCATAAATGCCGGTCTGATAGCCCATGTCCCGCAGGACTTTTGCAATGGCAATGGCATCGTTGCTGACGGCATCGCCCATTGAAATGGTGGGCAGCAGCTGTACGGCCCTCATTTTGTAACCTCTTTCGCTGCAAGCTGTTTTTGCAGTGATTCGACTTGTTTGGTCAGGGCATCAATTTGCATCCGGCTGTTTTTCTGCTGTAATTCCAGATCTGCAATTCTAGCAGCAAGTGCAGCATTGCTGTGTGTTTGGGTGTCAATGATATACATTTCCACTTCCTGCAATGCCTGTGCCGTATTGGCGTTGAAATAGGTCTGCTCTTGTGCAATGGGTTCGATATAGAATCGCATTAGCCGCCGCAGAACTTTCTTGCAAAAGACTAGAATCGGATTACCGGTCAAGGGGCGATACGGTTGTACTTGATATTGTGTGCTGACATACTGCACATTACTGCGGAAGGTATCCGGATCATAGGATTCGGTTGGATTGTCCGGATTGGCATCACATGGGACATCTGCAAAGGAGAGCATAGAACTGTTCAGCCCCTTTTGCTGGATGTCTGAGCGGATTTCTGACATAATATCTTCAATATTGATTGCCATAGGTGAATCGGCTTTTCCTCTGGGAAAAGCCACTCCTTTCCATATTGTTCTGCTGCGGAAGAAGCCGCAAATGGTTTATTTTACTTGATTGTTATCTATAAAAATGGAATTGATACCGGTAAAGGCATATTCTGTATAACCTTTTTCCTGTAAGAATGTCATGATTTCTTGATTTTTTTGCCCAATGGGCAATTTTTTGGAATAGGGAATCATTTCCAGAATTAGTACCATGGGACGATACTTGGAAAAGTCAATGGAGTGGAGAATCTCCATTTCCATCCCCTCAATATCAATATTCACCAAAAGTGGGGCAGGATGCATTTGTTCCAGCAAATCGTTGACAGAAATCGTTTCCACGTTAACCGTTTCAAGCAATTTCAGGTCCGGATTGTCTGCAAGCAGAGCGGTGACATCTTCGGGTGTGGATAGACCGTCCACATTCATAACATGAAACGGAATGATCTCACCGGATTTTGCAGCAATGCAGCGATTGAGAATCCGATCGCCGCTTCGTTCTTTCTGCAATGCTGGAATCAGTGCCGGATTGGCTTCTACGAGGGTACCAGTTGCCCCCTGTTCATAGAAAAAGTAGGTATTGCTCATTTCTTTTGGGCGGTTTGCTCCCAGATCCAAATAGCTGCACTTTGCAAACGGAATGCCAAGTACCGCAAACAGGTAGGCAAGGATGGCATCTTCACCTGATTGGGAATAGGTAGTTTTCATCAGCATATTCAAATGGATGTTGCTGCTGCCCTGCGAACTGGCAGACCGTTCCAGTTTGGTGACCCGTTCTAAAAGAGAAATCGTGGTCAGGTCATCTTGCTGCAAGCGAGAGAGGGTCTGCTGCATGGTATTTTGCAGCTGCTGTATGGCAATATGGGATTGTTGGGTTTGGGCTGCCAATGCCGGCAGATCCTGTACCAATTGTGGGGACAGCTGTAATTTTTGGCAGAGTTTTTGATATTGGTGCTGTTGAAACCGCTGTTTCCATTGGTCAAACATGGTTTGTCTATCCTCCTTTTGTAAGTGATATAGAAAAGTGATAAATCGTATTGAAATGGCTGCACGCCGTAGGCGACTGCGGTCAAGCTGGCTCAGCTTGGCGAGGGTGATTTCTCACAGTGTGGACAGCGGTCACAGGCGAACAGCGGAGCGTTTTCGCCGGACGGCTCGAACAGAAAACTGGATGAGGAACAATGTCAATCGCCCTTCTAAAAATCTCCTGTCAAGTTTACAATTTGGTTGCACGGGGGCGATTGACAATACCAAAGCAAGCTGGGGGTGTCCCCCGGTCTTGCTGACCCATTCTGACAAGGTTTCTCTAAGAAGGTATTGCTGCTTTCTATTTCCTATTTCTTCTGTTCAAAATCCCATGTCGTCTCCAGCCGGCAAAGTCCAATATCCCGTTTTGTTGTCGTTACGGTAAACGACTGAATTCGCCGAATATCATCAAAAAAGACGCCTGTCTTAGAATGAATGGCAACATCTAAAAAATACTTTCCCGGCAAAAGATGATTTTGAAAGGTCCATCGGATTTGACCTGTTTTTTGGACAGGAATTAGACGGTCACAGTCGATATCTACATTGGTTCCGTAACAGTGAACACTGTCCTCCCGAAAGATTCCATAGCCAAAATTCCCCTCTAACCCAGCTTCTTTGGCAGCATAGGTAATTTCTACGGTGATGGCTGCCCCAGTCGGAAACACGTGACAGATTTCGCCCTCTGCATTTCGCATTACAGCATTTGTAAACTGTACCGCACCATTTCCCAACCGGACGGCGGTTGGTTCGCAGAAGTCTGGTAACGGGGGCACTTCTGCGTTTGTCGCTGCCTGTTCCTGTGCAGCTGCTTTTGTTTTGGGAGCATGTTCTGCCTCTCGTGCAAGGCGTTCCTTTTCCATTGCAGAGAGATAGTGTTCATGGACATATTTGGGAATCCCCTCTTCCCGAATTTTGCCGTTGTCAATCCAGATGGAACGGTCACAAATCTGCTCAATTTGCTCCATGGCATGGGATACAATGACAATAGTTGTGCCAGCAGCTTTGATTTCCTGCAATCGCCGAAAACATTTTTGTTGAAAGTTGACATCTCCAACGCCTAAAATTTCATCAATCAATAAAATATCTGCATTGACATGGATGGCAACGGAAAAGGCAAGCCGCATATACATACCGGAGGAATAGGTGCGGACAGGATTGTCAATGAAATCCTCTAGTTCGGAAAAATCAATGATGGTTTGTAATCGTGCATCAATTTCTTTTTTTGTCAAACCAAAAATCGAAGCGTTTGTGTAGATGTTTTCTCTGCCGCTCATATCCGGATGAAAACCAGCTCCCAGTTCAATCAGACTGGACACTCTGCCGTTCATGGTAATGGTTCCCTTGTCGGGATAGAGGATTTTTGTGAGCAGTTTCAGCGTGGTGCTTTTTCCGCAGCCGTTGTGTCCGACCAGACCAACAGCCTCCCCTCGTTTTACCTGAAAGGAAATATCCTTTAGCACAGGGCGGATTTCATAGCGGCTGCGTTTCCGGAAGAGGAGACGTTCTTTGAAACTCTGTCCTTTGTCCAAAAACACCCGAAAGCTTTTTTCCACGTGTTCCACTTGAATGGAATATTCTGTTTCCCCCATGATTTACAACTCCTCCGCAAAACCTTTTTTCAGTTTGGAAAAGGACAGCAGTCCTACGAACAGAAACAGAACGCCCAGTATCACCGCTTCTAACAGCGTTGCTAGCTGTGGCACAACACCCCAATACAATACATCTCGATAGGCTGTAATGATGGAAGTCATTGGATTGATGTGATAGAGTGCCTGCCATTTTTCTGGTACGAGTGTTTCCGGATAGAGAATGGGCGTCATATACATCCAGATCATGGATACAATCCCTAGGATATGTTCCAAATCCCGAAAATAGACAGTAACAGCAGAAGAGAGCATAGCGATGCCGAGTGCCAGCAGATATTCCACAATCATAATCACAGGCAGACAGAGCAAAGCCAATGGATTAAAGGTCGCACCCGTGAACAGCATGACGGCAAAAATAATCAGAAAGCATAGCAGCATATTGACAAAGCAGCTGGTGACATAGGAAATGGGGATAATCTCTCGAGGAAAGTAGATTTTTTTGACCAGATCTTTTTGTGCCACAATGGAACCAGCACCGCCTGTCATGGCAGCAGAGAAGAAAATCCATGGAATCAGGGCAACGAAGAGATAGAGCGAGTAGTGTTCCACCTGTGACGGCAGGATGACCGTAAAGACAAATGTATACACGAGCAGCTGCATCAGTGGATTGATGAATGTCCAGAGAAAGCCGAGAACAGAGCCTTTATAGCGTCCTCGCAAATCTTTTCGGACAAGACTGAAGAGCATCTCTCGATAATGATAGAGTTCACAGAGTAATTTCATGCACAGTAAAAATCCTTTCCTTTGCAATGATATGGGTTAGTATACCCATTTTCCGCAGCATTTTCCGATGGAAAGGCGGAAAGAGACTACTTTGTATTATACTACATTTTTCCCTTCTCGTCAACGGATTCGGAAAAGTTTGCACGGAAATCCATTTTTAAATGATGGTTTCCATTCTAACGCCGCAGGCGACTATGGTCAAGCGGATTCCGCTTGGCGAGGGGTGCAGGGGACAGCGTAGCGAATCTGCCGGACAATTCGGACAAGTTTTCCAAAAGAAATTTGAACAGGAATTTCCATGAAAATTTGTCACAGCCGATTTTCTTTTTTGTATTGCAAAAAGCCGCTGTACCTATGGTACAGCGGCAGTTGTTCTGCTTGTTTAGTCGTTCATGTAATAAAAATGAAACCATGATGGATAGCTTGCAAGGTGTTCTGATAGCAGCGTTCTGCTGCTGAAACCTGGATCGTTGATCGTGAAATCGGAGGTTTTGCGTGTGCTGCTGTCTGGATTTGTGCAGCCAGTTACGACAACATAATGGGAACCACCGTATACATTATCCGCCCCCACGATCACAGGTCCATGTTCTTTTAAAAGCGTATACAATCGCTCACAAAAAGAAGCGGTGGAAAGCCCGGAGCAGGATTCAATCTCATAGCCCATGGCAATAATGGGTGCCCACAGGATAGAATTGTTGTTGAATTGCATCTGATACCGCATTTCATCCGGCAGGATTTCTGTGCCGGTGTGATAGGATTGTGTCATTGCCAGAGAAGTTACTAAGCAACCGACCTGTGCAATGGTCTTTGTACCAATATAGGTAGAACCCCATCTCGGGTCCGCCTGATTGTAATATGGCACATCATAGGCAATGCCGGTTTCCACCTTTTTTTGGAACACACCATTTTCATCAAATGTATAAGTACCATCCGGCAAAGTAACCGTTCCTGTTGCCATTTTTCCAGTGGTCAGGTCAAAATAATATTGTGCTCCGTCCAGCGTCAGCCAACCAGTGGTCATTGCGCCTGTTTCGCTAAAGTGATAGGTGCCGTCTTTCAGGGAGACCATGCCTGTTTGCAGAGTGCCGTCTGCTCCGAAATAATAGATGGCATCGTTAATCTTCTGCATCTGGTTGGTTGCCATACCAAGTTCTGTAAAATAGTAGGTCTTGCCTTTTACGGTCTGTAAGCCCATTGCTTGTTTGCCGTCTTCGCCAAAGCAGAGAATTGTACCGTCTTCCATGGTTACCAGACCTGTCTGCATAATGCCTTCGGTATCAAAGAAATAGGTAGCATCTTCTATTGTATACAACTGATTGGTTACCATACTGGTTTTAGTGAAATAATAGGTCTTGCCGTCAATGGTCTGAAATCCGGTTTCCTGCTTGCCATCTTCGCCAAAGTACAATACACTGCCATCTTCCATGGTCAGGATTCCCGTTTGTAAAATGCCGTCTGTGCTGAAGTAGTAAGTGGCGCCATCAATGACCTGTAAGCCGGTCTGTGCAATACCGGTTTCATTGAAATAGTAAACAGAACCGTCTTCCGCTGTCACCCAGCCAGTATAAGGGGTTGCATCGGTGTCACAGCCGGCAACTGTGCCGTCTGTGCAAGTGTAAATGCCGGTTTGCAGAACACCAAATTCATCAAATAGATAGGGTGTTCCGTCAATTTCTGCTTCCCCGATCTGTTTTCCGGTTTCTTCAAAGACGTAGTACAGCCGGTTGGAGTGCAGTACCCAGCCGAATTGTTTTTGTCCGGTGGTATGGTTGAAGTAGAATCGCAGGTCGTTTACCGTCTGCCAGCCGGTTTTTAGCGTACCATCCAGGGCAAACAAGTAGGTTTCGCCGTTTGGAAGTGTGGTAATACCAGTTGCATAGGTGCCATTTGCATAGCAATAATATAGATTACCGGTGAGTCCTTCATACCAGTTTTCTTCTGTTACATCAGAAAGCAGAACAGATTGTCCGCATGGCTGTAAGGAATCCTCCTTGATGATAACTGGCTGTAATAATTCTGTGTCGTCAATTGCAGAAGCAGTAACCATACTCAGTCCGGCTGCTGCCAAGCAATTGCTGGCAATGAGTATGAGCCGTTTAATTTGACGGTTTCGTGCATGTGCCATTGGTAACACATCCTTTCTTTTTTATTGGTTTGCAATTCATGACAAATGCAGCGGATTTGATTGACGCAAAATGCCTAAAACAAACCAAAAAATGGTTGCTGGCTGGTTACAAATACGGCTTGCATTGTCACTATTTTGTCATTATTTTAATCAAACCAAAATCTATTATAGAGCATTTCCCTATGGGTGTCAAGAGGAAAAATTTAAAGGATTCGGAAAAAAACGGGAATTTGGGTATATTTTATAGTTCTTGTCGATTTGTCACGAACAGATTGTATAGAAATACAGGAAGCGAGAGCAGGCTGTTTTCAAAAAGTAAAAAATAGGATGCGTCCCCCATGGAATTTACGCAATGGGAGACGCACTGTTTTTAGGCGGATATGGGGTTCGTTCATCGGTCAGGTCAAGCAGGTAATCTACACTGGTCTGATAGTAAGCAGCCAATGCAATCAGCACTTCTGCGGTCAATGCAATAACACCGTTTTCGTATTGAGAATATGTATTTTGAGAAACATGTAAGTAAGCGGCGACTTCACGTTGTTTCAAGTCTCGGTCTTCCCGTAGGGAACGGATATGCTGATACATGATGATCTCCTTCTTTTTTTCTTATTATGGAATATCTGGAATACAGATATTTACTTTTATCTGAAATACAGATATTGAAACGGATGCAATTTAAAACAGAGTCATTTATTTTGTCCACCCCTAAAGTTACAGACTTTTCATAAAATAATGTGAATCGAATATTCTCTTGATTTTCATCATATTATTGCTATTTTTTCGTGTGCTTCCGGCAATCTATACAAAATATTTTCCACAGCCTTGTACAAAACAGAAAATCCCTGAAATTGCTGGTTGACAGATAGAGGAAGATGTGATAGAATGAACCCATGCAGTGTTCGATGTACAGTCGCACTGTTTTGCACAAACCCGAATAAACCCGATTTTTGAAATACATTGCAGCGGCTCGTTATGCCTGCAATGAACATATCACAAAACATGGAAGAGAAAGGCCGCAGTTCGTTACACGTTCTAACAGAGAGCACCTGTCATTGGCTGTAAACGGTGCAGAACTGGAATTGACGGCACACCGTCTCAGAGTCTGCCCAATCCGCAGCGGGTTGCTCCCGTTATCGAGCATCCGAAAGACGCAGCTGACCGTTTCATACAAGAAAAAGGGCAGTTTGTGCAGTCGGCTGATAGATCTGCTTTTCCTTGGGATACGATTTTCCTATGGAAAAAAGCAGGTGTCTATTCTGGCTGTTTCTGCGTGAAGAAGGGTGGAACCGCGGCAGCTTGTTTGCTCTCGCCCCTGATACCGTGCAACCGGTGTCAGGGGCATTTTTTTATGGGTTTTTGTATTTTACAGGGGGTAGAAAATGGCTGTACACCGCAGGCAACTGCGGTTAAGCTGGCTCAGGCGGCGACTTGCCGGACGGTTCGGAAAAGGTTTCCCTAGGAAGGGATTCCCACATGTTTCTAAATGAAACGGTCTGACCTCCGCCGGCAGAATCGCTTTGCTCTCTGCCTGTGCACGTTTTGCTTACTTCATTGTGACTGCATACCATTACCGACAGCATGTAGATTGTTCTTGTTACGAACCGTTTTGTTTTTATCGTGTGGGCAAAACGTTTCTTGGTTTTTCTTGTACAAACTCGTTTGCTTTTCTTTTTGCTTCGCAAAAATGTGGGCTGCCCGCCCACACCTAGGCAGCATTTTTGAAAAACTGCTGCACCGAAAAACTTTTTATTTCGCCGTTCGGCGAATGAATCAAACTTATAATCTAAAAATTATGAAAAGGAGTCTTTTATTATGCCACAATTACAACTGAAAGACGGCAGTGTACGGGAATTTACGCTCGGTCAGTCTGCCGCAGAAATCGTAAAAGAAATTGGAATGGGGCTGTATAAAGCAGCTTGCTGTGTGAAAATCAACGGTGAAGTCTGTGACCTTCGCACAAAGCTGACAGCGGATTGTACCTTTGAGGTTCTGACCTTTGACGATCCAGATGGTAAAAAAACGTTCTGGCATACGGCATCTCATGTCCTTGCACAAGCAGTCAAGCGGCTGTATCCCAGTGCAAAGCTTGCCATTGGTCCGGCAATCGACAGCGGTTTTTACTATGATTTTGATGTAGAAAAGCCGTTTTCTGCTGAGGAACTGCGGAAAATCGAAGCTGAGATGAAGAAAATCGTCAAGGAAAATGCAGAACTGGAACAGTTTACCCTGTCTCCGGAGGAAGCCATTTCTTTCCTGAAAGAACAGGAAGAACCGTATAAGGTAGAACTCTGTGAGGAACACGCTGGAAAGGGCGAACCGATCTCTTTCTATCGACAGGGTGAATTTACGGACTTATGTGCTGGTCCGCATTTGATGAAGACCGGTGTCATCAAGGCATTTAAGCTGCTGTCCTGTACAGGTGCCTATTGGAGAGGCTCCGAAAAGAATAAAATGCTTTCTCGTGTTTATGCCGTTGCTTTCCCGAAGGCTTCTATGCTGGAGGAACATTTGAAGCAGCTCGAAGAGGCAAAAATGCGGGATCACAACAAGCTGGGCAGAGAACTGGAATACTTTACTACTGTGGATGTAGTCGGTCAAGGTCTGCCGGTGCTGTTGCCAAAGGGAGCAAGAGTGGTACAGCTGCTGCAACGTTGGGTAGAAGATGTTGAACAGGCAAAGGGCTGTCTGTTGACGAAAACACCGCTGATGGCAAAACGGGAATTTTATAAGATTTCTGGTCACTGGGATCACTATTTGGATGGTATGTTCATTCTGGGAGATCCCTATGATGAGACAAAGGAATGTTTTGCACTGCGTCCAATGACCTGTCCGTTCCAATATCAAGTCTTTTTGAACAGAGCCCGTTCCTATCGGGATTTGCCGATGCGTCTGGTGGAGACTTCTACGCTATTCCGAAATGAGGACAGCGGCGAAATGCACGGTTTGATTCGAGTACGGCAGTTTACCATCTCAGAGGGACACTATATTCTTCGTCCAGATCAGTTGGAAGAGGAGTTCAAGGGTTGTTTGGAACTGGCAAAATATATGCTGGATACAGTTGGACTGCTGCAAGATTGTACGTTCCGGTTCTCGCAGTGGGATCCGGCAAACCCGAATAATAAGTATGAGGGCACTGCGGAACAGTGGGAAGAAGCACAGCGTGCAATGGGAAATATTCTGGATCATCTTGGCCTGGATTATACTATTGGCATTGATGAGGCTGCTTTCTATGGACCGAAGCTGGACATTCAGTATAAGAATGTTTACGGCAAGGAAGATACACTGGTTACCATTCAGATTGATATGCTGTTGGCACAGCGGTTTGGAATGTACTATACGGATACCGATGGGCAGAAAAAACTGCCGTATATCATTCATAGAACTTCTTTGGGCTGCTATGAGCGGACACTTGCGTATATGATTGAACATTTTGCTGGTGCATTGCCGTTGTGGGTTGCACCAGAGCAGGTACGGTTGATTCCAATTGCAGACCGTCATCTGGATTACACCTATGAGGTGCTGCACCAGTTGCAGGCAGCGGGTCTGCGTTGTGAAGTGGACAGCAGAGCAGAGAAGGTCGGCTATAAGATTCGGCAGGCAGTGATGGAGAAAGTGCCGTATATGCTTACCATCGGGGACAACGAAGTGGAACAGAAAACCGTTGCGGTTCGTTCCAGAAAGAATGGCGATTTGGGCAGTATGACAACACCAGAATTGCTGGCAAAGCTGAAAGAAGAAGTGGAAACCAAGGCAAAATAAGAAAATTGTGTCTTGTTTCTTAGAATACAAAAATGATATTTATGCAATCATTGTGGCGGTACGAAGAAATTGTACCGCCATTTTTATGATTTTTGTATATTTTATATAAAAATAATAGTTGAAAATTAGACACTATCACAATTGACACAGGAAAAAAATGGTGCTATAATAATACTATAAGAACACAAAGCGTTGTGATAAAAAGAAAGTGAGAAAGAAAAAGAGATAGTAAGAATTGTATTTTTTGAAAAATGAAAGAAAATGAAGAAATTAAAAAGACTTGTGACAACGGTTTTCATTGTAGCATTTATTGTAGCAATGGCAGGAATAATGCCGGTTTCGGCGGATGGAATTTTGTATGGGGATCTCAACAATGATGGAACTGTAAATTTGATGGATTGTATTTGTATGAATAAGTACTTAAAGGGAAAATGTGATCTTTTAAATTATGAGGCAGCAGATATTAATTGCAGTTATACAATTGATATTGTAGATTCTGATATTTTGATTAATTATGCGACCGGCAATATTGATGCACTGCCTTATTTGCAGTAAGGTGAGGAAAAATATGATGCAGTTGAAACATATGATGAAAAAAATAGTAGCCGTTATGGCAACTCTTGTGATGACTTTTTTAGGTATGGCAAGCTATATGAAAGCAGATGCATTTTATCAAAATCAAGGATATGGGATATACAATTATGAAACCCAATCAGTAAGCAAGTATGTTTTAAGGGTAAATCTTCCTATTCTTGATGGAAATGGTGGAACGACACGTGCTGGTTTAATTGATGATCGCATTCCAGATACAGAGGTATCTGTTGTAAGGTTATAAGCAGGTGGAAATATATCTTCCGGCTTTATTGTGGATAATCATATTATTGCAACAGCAGCACATTGCGTATACAATTATGAAAGTAAACAGTATTTTCCAGATATGAGGGTGGATATTTATGATGAAAATTGTACAACTATTTTAAAAACAGTTTATCCAAAGGAAGCACATGTGGCATTAAATTTTGTAAACAATAAAGACTTTCAATATGATTATGCATTACTATATGTAGAAGAAGACTTATCAGAATATGGTATATTTTCTTTTGGTGTGGCAATGGATGATTTTATGACAAGTAATAGTTTAGTAACGATAAGTGGCTTTCCTGGAACTTTTGGAACACTTAAAAGATATAAAGGAGTTGGGAATATTGTTCCTATATCTTCCAACTTAGCTGATCATCAAATTCAATACACTGCATATGCAAGCCCTGGAGATAGTGGAGGCCCAGTATATACGACACAAACTTTTAATGGACGGACATATCATACTGTAATTGGTATTCATACAACAGGAACATTTCATTCTGATGGAAGTGTAGGAGAACATCGATTTGGCACAAGGGTTACTTCTACATTACTTGTATTCTATTATAACAATGAAAAGATAGGCAGTACAGTTTCATAAGAAAAGGAGGAATTTTTATGCAAAAGAAGAAATGGACAGCTGTTATTGTTGGTGCAGTTCTTACAGGCAGTTTATTCACCGCAATGCCAGTAGAGGCGTTGTATCAGATTACTTTTGACATGGAGATACCAGACGGTTATGAGCAAGTTGAGGATGCGGATGCATATTATCCCATTTATTGGCAGGCAGATCATCATTCAAATTTTATGATGATGAACAACTATCATTGCAATGTTTTATTTTTGACGGTGCCAAAGGAAAAATTAGAATCCTATAGAGAATTGGAAACCCAGTATGCAGATTTTTTTGCTTCTTTTGATGAGTCGTATGAAAATACGCTTTATGATGACGTGGTACAGATTAGATTGTGGGATGTCTTAGAGAAAAAGACAAATCTAATCGAAGATCTGGAAAACGCAGAAAGCAAAGAAGGCATTGTACGAAAAATGTGCCAGACCTTGCGAGAGGCAGATGTAATAGAATCAGCAGAGTATTATCCTTATTGTGCACAGGTTGTACAAGGTTATTATAGTAATGTAATGACAATTTGGAATGTGCCAAAAACAGAACAGGAACAGCTTTTTGCTGTATTTAAGCAGTTGGGTTACGAGGATGTAATACTGACATGGAATGAGAGTACTGGGAATTATTCTGCAAGAGCAAGTGCATTTCAAAATGCAGATGGTATCCTTGCCGCCACTAAAGCACTGGAGAAAAATTATGAGGGTACAAAGGCAGAACCAATATTAATGGTTTTAGATAATTCTTCTGTTAATGCGTCCGCAGTGGATATGATGAATTTGCCGTTGATTTCCTATGGCGATCCAGATGATGACGGAACGGTTTCCGTAGAAGACGCCGTTTCGGTGTTGACATATTACGCCCAGCAGTCCGCCGGACTGGAAGCACAACTGACACAGGCGACAGCTACGGAGGAGTCTGCTTTCTTGGCAGCGGATGTAGACGGTGACGGACAGATTACCGTAGAGGATGCGGTAGCAATTCTGACGTATTATGCAAAGAAGTCCGCTGGTTTGGATGCTGCGTGGTAAGGAGGAAGAATAGGTTGTTTTTAATATCCCGTACGTGATAGACGTGCGGGATATTTATTGTATATTTTCTATAAAAATAATAGTTGAAAATTAGACACTATCACAATTGACACAGGAAAAAAATGGTGCTATAATATTATTATCAGAATATAAGGTATTGAGGCAAAAAGAGGATGAGAAAGAAAGGAAAGGGTGATTTTTATGAAAAAAGGAATGGCGTTTTTAGTGGGGATCAGCATGGCGGTTAGCGGCTTGTGTTTACAAATGTCAACTGTCACAGCATATGATGTGCCTGCTTCTACAATTATTGCAGAAGATGGTACGATTTATACATATACTTCACATAATAATGGTTATTGTATGGAAGAATATGCGTATCCGGTTTTTGATAAGGATGCTTATATTGGAGAATGTTACGATAAAGATGCGGATTATGTTGTGAGGGTGTCTTGTGCAGATGCAGAAGCGTTTACAGCCGCTTTTTCTGAACAATATCAGTTGACGTTATTAGATGACGGCGATTATATTGTAACAGACAGCAGTGATGCAGACTATGAATATGCAAACTTTTCAGATTCTGAATGGACTTATACAGATGCAGATGTCGTTGCAAGAAATTTAATTTGTTCTGATGCAGTGCAAAAGGTTTCTATTGAAAAAGGTTACAGGCGTTTAACACGAGGGAATATTGTCGAGTTTACAGATGTATATTGGGTGTATACAGATACTGTTTTGACGGAAGATGATTTTGCATGGCTAGGAGAGAATGCAGCCGTTGAGAATCTGGCAGAGATAGAGGAATTAAGGGATGATAATGAAATTGTATACCAATTGACATTATCCAAAGGTAATTGGAATGAAAATAATTGGGAGCTGCTGCGATATTTTATGACAGGTTGTATGGAAATGCCCTCTGTTCATGCAGTGAATAATAGTGTCATTCGAAATGGTCTTGCAGTGATGTATACTTATGAAACGGAAAAAGTCTATCAATCGGTAAATGATTATTTGGGCGATGTAGATGGTGACGGCAATGTTTCTGTAGAAGATGCAGTGGCAGTTCTGACTTACTATGCACGGCAGTCTGCTGGATTGGAAGCGAAATTGTTGCAGGCAAATGTAGCGACCGTAGAAGAAACCGCCTTTTTAGCAGCCGATGTAGACGGCGACGGACAAATTACTGTGGAAGATGCGGTAGCAATTTTGACCTATTATGCAAAACAGTCCGCTGGTCTGGATGCTGCGTGGTAATCATAGAGTTTTAATATACAGTGCGATACACCGTATGCGTTTTGCGTACGGTGTATTTTTTTGAAAATTCTCTTGACAAATTCATTTCAATATGATATCATAATAATATCACTAAATGGTGAGAAAAACAAGGAGGGTATGGACATGACACAAAATCGAACAGAAATTACGGAAAAAGAATTGCATCCGCAGAGTGGCTTTCTGGTACTGGGGTTGACCATTTTGGGTTACTTGGTTTCGATTGCCGTATTTATCTGGAGTATTTTTCAGATATTGGAGGAACGATTTGCATT
>ERZ1673697.2653-NODE-2653-length-15096-cov-4.354365_pt1 | contig 15096 bp, 8 predicted proteins | sample MGYA00580227_ERZ1673697 | MGnify/ENA primary metagenome ERZ1673697 (study PRJEB41218, sample SAMN15661759) | gut metagenome | host: Homo sapiens | place: Canada: London | collected 2015-08-20/2019-03-30 | study: EMG produced TPA metagenomics assembly of...
ATTTCAACATTATTACTGTTATTCAGCTCTGCCTCGATTGTTTCTGTTCTCTCAAGCTTAGGTACCCTGGCTGTTTCATCATTCAACTCATCATTATAATTTCCAGATTGCGTCACACTTCCATTACTACGAATCTCATAAGATACTTCTTTCAGACCTGAATATGCTTTTTCAGCTTCATCACTGACATGAATCGTAAATTCAACATTTGAATTATATACCACATCTTCTGGCTTCACCTCAAAAGATGTTTTTGGTGCAGACGTATTGATCTTAACAGAAATAGCCGCCTCTTTATCTTCACAGATAATACCATTTGCATTGATATAAGTAATATTGCCTGCCTTATCCTCTATTTTTTCATATGGTACAATCTGTTCAGGATTCTCAATTCCATATGTATATGTTTTTTCAGGGTTCGCTACTTCATACTTTTCCACCAAGGCAGTCCAGCTGCCGAGGTTCTTCAAGTCTCCCTCTGACAAGCCACTAAACTCATTTCTTGCTTCTATGCCTGGTTCATACTTGTAATAACTGGTCTTAACCGATGAAATGTCATCCTTTACTGTTGTAGAAATATACTGATTGTCAGCCAGTTTTTCAAAGAAATGGAACGTAATTTTATCAAGGAATGACTCAAATGTATTTTCTTTAATCGTCATACTTGCCGTTGGAGCTGTTTTATCCACCGTAAAGTAATGTACACCGTATTCTTTTGCCGGATTCCCCGCCAAATCTTCATACGTCAGAGCAAGACTGTAGTTAGCCTCCGCTGTATAATCAAGAGATATACTGTGCGCTGTTAAATTCGCTGTTTCCCACCTTCCAGCATTCTGTATATCATTCGTATAATCAGGCGCGCCTTCTATCTTATTCCCCACTGCGTCAACAGCCGTCTGTGTCAGCTCCATTTTTTCAAAAGAATTGCTCTGCGCCGCAAAGTTTCTCTCATTAATGAAAATGTCTGCCGCCACATCTGCATTTTTATACATGCTATCTTGCTTCTGTTCTCCAATGTCTTCTGTGATATCCTGAGCAGGATTTATTGTTCTGTACTTCACACTAATCACAGGCGCGACCATATCTACCGTGAATTCCTGCCCTGCCTCCGTACCTTCTGCATATGTTATTCCGGTGTTTACATTATCCGCTTTATCTGTAATATGCGGCACAATCTCATAGTCAATGTCTTTACCATCCGCTCCGAACGTAATCGTATACGTATGGACATTACTCTCCCCCTTGCATTCAGATACCGTTATGGCATTCTCACTATCCTTTGTGTTCTTCCATTCGGACATCTTTTTCGTTATCGTCTCGCCGCCATTAACTGTCAAGTCAAATGTAACAAGGTCTTCATCATAATTTCTTTCCGTGAAGGCAACCGTCATGGTACGGGTATCTTTGAAATACTTCCCGTTCTTCATATCATTGTTGTCAAATGTAACATCTATCGTCGGAAGAAGATTGTCTATTGTAAATTCCTGTGTTTCCCATCTGTTCTTTATTTCTTCTACATTTCCCGCCGTGTCTTCAATAGACGGTGTGATCTTATACGTAATGTCTTTGCCTTCCTGCGGGCCAAACTTCAATTCATAGACAATTAACCTCTTATCTGAGAAACTCTCTTCCGGGCTGTCGGAAAGCTTGCTGACTGTAATGCCGTCTACTTTATCTGCTTCTGACATCAGCTCTGCAAGAGATTTCGTCACTGCATCTTTGTCATTTTCATTTTCAACAATCTCAAACTTAGCCAGAGTCGGGTCAAAATTGCGCTCTTGATAAGTAATCGTCATTGTCCGTTCCTGATAACAATTATCTTTCTCTGTTGAATCATAGACAATAGATGTAATCTGCGGCGCAGTCTTATCTATCACCAGCTCCCGCTCCTGAGTCTCTCCTGCCGGATTTCCAGCCTGGTCGTATGCTGTAACCGTAATTTTTACATCATTACTGTTGCAGCTGTCCTTCAATATTGTCCCTTGAATCTCATACTGTGCTTTTTCTTCCAGATCATTGACGGAGTAACCATCGGAATCTCCGTTCTCGTCGCCAATACCTTTTAACTGATTCAGTGTTGTGCTATCAAGTGTATACGTATTTGTATGTTGCGCAGCATCACCTGCAACTGGATTACCGTCACAGGTAACTTCAACCTCAATCCTGTCAATTCCTGATACAGCCGACGTCGCCGGATCGGTTACTATAATCGTATACTCAACATCTTGATTATATTCACCTTTTGCAGATGAATCTGTATTAATAACCAGGTTTACAGACGGTTTGCTCAGATCCACCACAATACCATTTGACGCATATACAGCTTCGTTTCCTACATTGTCAACTGCCTTCACAAGCACAACATAATAACCTTCTGCTGCTGCCGGGACAGTGATTCCTGCCTCCGGAATCTCATTCCAGCCATCCTGCTTCACTGAAGCCAGAATCGCCGCTGACGCATCTGCATCTTTGGAAAGCCCAAGAATTTTATACTTCTGATTAGACGGGATATATCCGCTTTCCTCATCCTTGATTGTAACAGTCTCTACATGTTCCGAATTCAGGAACTTTGTAAAACTGCCGAATTTAAACGCAGTATTCACCAATGACTCTGTGCTCATGTTCAGAGACTTAAACTCTACTTCCGGCAGTTTATTATCTGCTTTTATCTTTCCTGCCGGTATCTGGTTATCCTGATCTGCTTCTGTTTGACTGGAAGTTGTCCTGGTGAGCGGAGCCTCCGCATCATTCTTATTAGACAGATACACATCATTCGTTATATCCGCTGTGTCTCCCTTTTCGTCAACCGTCAGTTTATTACTGTATGTTCCGTCATTCAATTTGACATTTACATCCGTGTAATTATTGTCTGTATTGCCAAACTCAAGGCTATCGCCATTCTTAACCCAGATTGTCCCATTTGCAGTATAGGGAAGCGTTCCATCTGTCTTTTTAACGGCAATCCTTCCCCATAATGCATCATTGTCTGTAACTTCCTGTACTACGTTGATGCTTCCATAGTATTGTTCATCGGCTTCCTCAAACTGAACCGCATAATTTCCTGTATCCTTCGCGTCAGGCAATTTGGGTTTTAAAGCCTTCTGATAAATACCAACATATGCCGAGTTATCAAGCTCATTCTGAACAATCTCTACCTTTGACAGCATCGCATTTACAGTTTCTTCTTCACCGGACACCACGCCCTCGGTTTCTTCCGGGTGAAGCTGTCCGTTCGTTCCTGCCGGTACCGCCTCGAACAGATTGCAGACTTCGCTTATCTCAGCCGCAATCTTTCCATATTCAATATCCGTTACAGAAGTTTCATCCTTTTTCTGAACCTTTATGTAGATTGGTCTTTGCTCTACCTTAATATCAAGTCCTGTCAACTCTGCATTTGCTGCAAATGCAACTGCGTCGAATGTTACTTCGTAATTACTGTTTTCTGCCTGTATTGACAGAAGCTTCGCCGCCGCATAGCTGCCTGCCGCGTTATCAGCTAACTCTGCATCTGCTGTCACCGTAATCGTATCTCCCGCTTTTACAGCAGTATTGCCTACGACAGTGCCTGTCAGTTGAATTTTCTTTTCGCCATCATAAATCTTTGACACCGGATTCCATTTCACATCTCCCGCAACAATGGAAATCGGTTTTTTCTTTACTGTTACCGTATAAACGGCATCGGAAGCCAGATATTCGTCGTTCTCCCATGCCTTAACGGTAATATTCGCAGTCCCCTGCCCTTTTATTTCCACATTTCCTGAATTATCTACTGCAGCCACATCAGGATTGTTAGATTCGTATGTTATTTCTCTTCCCTGAATCGTTTCACTGACCGGCACGATCTGAAGTGTCTCTGTCTCTCCATATGTTACCTCAGAAGCGCTGTCCGCCAATCCAAGCTGGTAATTCTTTTTATAAGAAATCACACCGGTAGATACTTCTTTATCAAAATAGTAGTCGCCTTCCGGCGCCGTGTATTTTGCTGTAAACTGCACATTGCCTTTCAGGACGTCCGGATTGTTGTATGACAGTCCGGATGTATATGGCGCCTGAATTGTACCGATTGCTCCGTCTACTCCTGATACATAGATTTGAACATCGCCCTTTGCCGCTTCCATGCCTGTAACAGAAATTTCAACCCCATCTACATCTGTGGTAATGCCGCCGTCTGTGCCGGGTATAACAGAAATTGCCATACTTTCCAGCTCTTCTTTTACCGTTACTTTTATATCCTTAGACTCATTATTCCTGTATACTGACACAACATCCTGTCCTCTGCCTTTTGCCGTAATGATTCCATCAGAAAACACTGCGACATTTTCATCTGCTGATTTCCAGCCATATCCCGGCTCTCCGGATACAGGATTATCAATCTTATTATTTATACTGATAGAAGCCGTATTTTCCTCTGTACTATCCAACTTCAGAACAACTTCGCCTGGGGATACCTGGATTTCTTCCATCTGCATCTCGACATTTTCCGTCTGTGCTCCACTGATATCCAGCGTTCCCGATGTTATTGTTTCATACCCTGTCTTTTCAACGGTATAGCCGTACGTCTTTGTATCATCGAATGTCCCTGCAAGGGTAACATTCCCATCTGCGGCTGTCGTACCCTCAAGTACAACCTCTCCATCGCAGAGGATTTTCACCGCCGCGCCACTCAGGGCAATACTTGTTTCATCCGGCTGACCTGCATTCAACTTCTCAGTCACATGGAAACTAATACTGCTTTCCACGTCCGCCGCCTGCGCCAGCATTGCCGCATTCGGCAGTATGCTGGTGAGAAGCAGCGCCGCCGCCAGTACAACCGCCCATATCCTTTCCCTCAGATTTCTTTTCTTACTCATCTTTCTACTCCCTTCCTTACAGCATTTCTTCTGTATGTATCCATAAAATCTCTTTTTCTATTTTAAACGCCCCCGGCAGCTTCTTTGCTTCCGGCTGCGCAGTTTCCTGCATCTGAACGGAGGACAGCACCGTCGTCTCGTTATCATGATGCAGAAGTGCCGTCGCCTGTAATCCCTGGTCTGCAAGGATGGTCGTCTCCCGGCTTCCTTCATCCAGAAGCTCTGTCTGCTGCGCCCCCGTGTTCGCGACTGCTGCGCTTCCTACCGATGCTGCCGGCGCATCTGACCTTTTCTCTGTAGGAGGTGATGCGATTCGGTTCCCCGCATCCAGGCTGACCGGCGTATTGGCAACAACGTCCTGCCGGAGTTTTCCGGTCTGGTCGTTTAATTCCTGCATCTTCTGAATCGCCTTTTTAGCTCCGCGCCCGCTCTTCATATCGAATATCCCACGGATATCGAACAGGATGAATAAGGCTATGGAAATCACAAAAAATACGATCGTCAATATCAGAAAAACGAGGAAGGCAGTGTGGTAGAGATTAATCATTCTTTCCAGTTCCTGCATCTTTCGTACCTCCTGATTTATTTGTAAGATTGGAATCACTCGTAGAATAGGTCATCGTTACGTTGTCTCTGGCTTTTTCGATCAGCGCAAGGATCTCGGCTCTCGTCTCCTCTATTTCCTCTTTATCTGCTTCATTTAAAACGATAATGTCCGTATGCAGCCGACTCGCTATATCATCCAGTTCTTCTATCATCTGGTTTTTGGTAACCCCCGCTGATTTAAACTGTATCGTGTAGTTATACATCTGATATACGAAGTTCTTGTACATAACCAGCGCCATTTTGGAATTATCCTGCTCTACCAGGTTCTTACCGCCAATCAGCTCCATCATATCATCCCAATAATCCCGGTAAGTTATGGTACTGTCGCCGGATTTGTTGCTTCCGCTGCTGCGCAGGCTGGCGTCATATCCGGCAATCTTTGCCAGCACTCTGGCTCTGTCCGCTTTATAAGCCTCAATCCTGCTGCTTTCCGCCGCAATCTCAAACCATTTCTGAGACATCTGCGGGTTCCCGTTCTTATCATAATAGAAATAGTACGCAAGTCCCATCTGGTAAGCGAATTCGTCATAAGCCGCTTCATCTTCTTCAAGGTAATCCTCATTGCTCTTATTTCCACTTCCCTTGTATCCGAGGATTTCTGTCATCTTTGCCGCTTCTGCCTGTGTAAAATTCCAGCTCTCCCCGTCTGCCTCCGTGTTATCCAGACACGCCTGAAGAAGACTTAAATATCCTTCTCCCTCTCCCGGATTTAATTTAATCGCATTTTCATAGTCCGCTATTTTCTCTTCCATACTGACTGCAGACACCGCATTTTTCAGGTAGCTGTCATAACTTTTACTGGTGGTGGATGTCTCCGCGAACTTAAAACCAACGCACGCCGCCAGAGATACCACTGTCAGCGCAGAAGTTGTGAGAAATGCTTTCCACTTCCGGTTCTGTACCTTTTTATATTCATAATCCAGCTCGTCGTAGTGTTCCAGCGCATACATCAATTCTGCGCAGGTCTGGTAACGGTCGTTTGGATTCTTCTGTGTACATTTCAGAATAATCTGCTCAAGACCTGACGAAAGGTTCGGATTCCATTGACGGATGGGATACATCTCATAAGGCGGCAGACAGGGATTATGTCCGGTCAATAGATGATAAAGTGTTGCGCCGAGACAGTAAATGTCTGTCCTTCCGTCTGTCTGCCCATGGCCGCCGAACTGCTCCGGCGCCGCATATCCCTGCGTTCCCAGACAGGTTGTGTCTGCAATACTCGATGATTTATATTCGCGTGCCGTACCGAAATCAATAATCATGATATTGCCGTCCGGCCGCAACATGACATTGGAGGGCTTCATATCACGGTAAATGATCGGCGGTTTCCTGGAGTGCAGATACCCCAGCACGTCGCAGATCTGCTTTGCCCACTCGATGACCTTCTCCTGCGGCTGCGCCCCTTCTCTTTTTAAAGCTTCACTGAGAGGTTTTCCCTCAATATAATCCATTACAATAAGGAAGGTGTCTTCGCAATCGATTACATCAATAATACTTGGCAGGTTGGGATGATTCAGCCGCTTCAGAATATCTGTCTCCGCAATCAGATTCTGTTTCACAACTTCATAATTGGACACGCCGTCTTTTCGGATTTCTTTGATTGCCCAGGGCTTATTCGCCCTCTCATTCATCGCCAGATAGACGACGCTCATGCCGCCCTGCCCGATTTTATTCAATATTTTATATTTTCCATCAACAACGGAACCTATCTCCAGCATCTCTCATTCCTCTAATCAACTTTTGTAATAATTACCGATATATTATCGTTTTCTTTCCGCTGCTTGTTAAGCTCAGTACAATACACAGCGCTGTCTTTCATCTCTTTCTCTGTAGTAACATCCTTTGGATTTACAATCTTCATAAATTCTTCTTCCGTAATCACATGGCGGAAGCCGTCGGAACACAGAAGGAACATATCCCCTTTTTCATATGCTCCTTTGTAAAAATCCGGCACGATTACCGGGCTTGCCCCCACGCATTGCAGCAGTACATTCTTCTGAGGATGAACTGCTGCCTCTTCCGGCGTCATTCTTCCCTCGTCCACTTCACGCTGCACAAATGTCTGGTCTTTGGTAAGGGATTCCATTTTCTCCCTCATAAGGTATACCCGGGAATCTCCAACATTTACAATATAATACTTCCCTTCCGTCAGAAGCAGCGCCGCCAGAGTTGTCCCACAGGGTGCATGACATTCCTCACCATAGGCGGCAATTTTCACATTTACCGCATCAATCAATTGATTCCAGCTCTTTTGCAGCGCATTATAACCCAGTTCGCCATTTTCTCTCTCTTCATATAAAAGAAATGGAAATGTTTCATCGAACCAACGTGAAAATGCCCTAATCAAAGTGGCGCTGGCGACCTCTCCCTTTGCAAGGCCGCCCATGCCATCACAGATTACAGCAAGATGTACTCTCCCGTAGTCTGTATTTGCCTCTTTGATTAAGACAGAATCCTGATTGGTGTTTTTTCTGATTCCTATATCCGTATGTGCAATACTTAAAAACCCCATCTTACGTCTCCTGTCTCACATCGGCTCTTCTTATGATAAATGGAACTCGAATTCTTCGTCTGACAACTTCAGTACAGACTGATCGGACAGGAGTGTCTCTTTGTTCGGACTGATCTGAACACCATTTACGTATGTATAATTCGCTGAATTTTGATCCACAACATAATAATCTGCGCCTTTTTTTATAATCTCACAGTGGAGACGGCTGACCGTTGTATTATCTGCCACACAGTAATTTACCCTTCTTCTTTCCTTACCAATCTTGAAATTCTGAAGGTTAATCATAATCTTCTCGCCATTTTTCTTTCGGATCAGATATGCAGAAGAACCCCCGCCGCCAAGCAGAGTCGTCTCGCCTGCTCCGGCATTCAGCAGCGTTGTCTCGCCTGCGCCATCCTGCATAGCAGAGGGCATCTGTCCAGGCGCTGTGCCCGGCATGGAATCTGCTCCCGGCATCGGTCCCGCTCCCGGTACCGCTCCTGCTCCTGAAGGAGGAAGTGTTTTCGCAGTCTTTTTCTTCTTGCCTGATGACATTACAACTACAAGGATAATAATGATAACGATAATTACCGCTGCGATAATTCCGCCAATCAGCAGCCAATTCGTTCCCTGCTTCGGCTCTTCGGCTTCAATCGGCTCATCCGATGCTTCCAGAGTCAAACCACTCTGTGCGCTCTCCAGATCTGTCTGCGCCTGTGTGATTTCTTCTGCAGTAAGTTCTTCTCCCTTTTCCAGAGCTGCTTCTGCTGCGTCAAGCGCTGTCTGGAAAGCAGCAACACTCTCTTCCGTGTAGCCATCCAACTTCACTGCCCTGGCAGAGCTGACTGCGCTCTCCAGATCTGCCTTCAATGTCTCAACATCCGGCTCTTCTGTTCCTCCACTTTCACCCGCCGTCAGATAGGGAATACCGAAGGTGTCAAGTGCTTTCTTGATGACATTGATCTGAATAGAATAATTCTTCGTCTCCAGGCCATAAGAATTTACTCCCATTACGGCATTATTTTCATCCAGCAGAGGACCGCCGGAATTTCCATGGTTCAGCACAGCGCTGTGTTCAATCGCATCAATATTCTTAGCAGACACACCTCTCTGATCCGTGATTACCGAAACTTTTGATACCGTACCGCTTGTTACAGAGACATCTTCTTTTGTGTTATATTCAATTACATTGATAGAATCCTCCGGAAAACCATACGCATATACGGTTGCCTTTGCTTCCAGTTCATCACTGTCTCCAAGTGCAATCGGTTTTCTGTCATAGATTTTTTCCGCCAGCTTTACAGCCGCGAAATCCATGTCGTCACTGTTTACACTGGCATGCATGGTTCCGTCCACCTTCATGTCGCGGTTCACGTATACCTTAATCTTGATATGGCTGTCCGTTGCCAGCAGGTTGTCCGGCACATTGGTGAAGTTTGCCTTTGCCCAGTCGCGGAAAGCTTCAAAGTCAATCTTGCCGTCCCCGTCAATATCTTCATAAGTAGAAAGTGATACTACATGCTTATTCGTCAGTACATATTCATCATTAATCAGGAAGCAGGTGCCTGCACCGTATGCCATATAAACACCATTATCATCCTGATAACCAAGCGTAATCATCATAATACTTTCTCTTGGGTCGTCTGTTACGGTCAGAGCGGTTGCTTCATCCTCACCTTCCGCCATAACCGGCAGCGTCATCATGCACACCATACAAATTGTAATGATGAGTGCAAAGAGTCTGCCCGCTCTTGTTCTTGCCTTACTTCTCATACCTTTTGTCCTCCTGTTTTTCCAGTATTTTCCTTATCAGTTTATAAATGCCGACATTTTTTTACAATATGAGTCATATTTTGTGGTCAGGCTTTTTATTGTTTTTTCCAAATTTCTCTCTATATTATCTGTCAATAATGTACTGCAGCCGCACCGTCATGTCTCTGATATAACTGCACGCACTCTTCTCCTTTTGATGCACATCCCTTCATACGCCCTGCCAGACTGTTCATACTATTTTCCATTCGCCACAACTTGTATTTTATGTACGACGCAGACAAAGAATGCATATTCATATCAGCCCTCACAGCTTCCACTTCCATCTGAATGGATTCCAGAATTTCCGCTGCATTTCTGATCTGCTCCATATTTTCATATACTGCAGCTGCATGAATTTTGAATTCTGCTCTGCCGCCCCCTGTAAAGTATTGCTGCCATCGCTCTTTTAAATTCCTTATTTCATCAAATACCATATCTGCGAAATTATACAAAATAGCCAGCCCTATTGTTGGCATAACCTTATATATTTCCATATCCAAAAGGCATGAAATCTCTTTCATATGCCTCGCCAGCCAGTCTTTTTCACCCGGAAGTACATTTCCGTTCTCGTCAAAGTCTTTTACATTTCTGGTATCATGACGCCATAAAATGGACAATGCCCCTTTATCTTCCGGGGTCTCTGCCCGAATTGTCCGGTAATTACTTCCCGGAATCGTATGCAAAAGCGTCCCTACCACACTCCACTGGTAATGGTCTATAAGCCCCTGGGATTTACGAATATCATTTGCATGAGCCATTAAGTAGGTCTGGGAAAATCCGGGACCATCCAGATTCACACATCCGTCAATCTTCTCTCTCATAGAATCCGGCGCAGTAATTGCCGCATGCTCCGCTAAATTACCTCCAAGTGAATGACCTGTCAGATTAAAACTGCTGTATTCTTTTCCATACTTTTCATACAATTCACACACATATTTCTCTGCCATTGCCTGCTGTGGCGTCAGTGCACTGTTAAGAAGCCCCAGATCCGAACCAATCCAGTCTTTCATCAGATTATCCGGATTAGATATATCCTCACTTCCCCGAAACGCAATCATCGCTCCGCCGTCACCGGTATCCAGCATACAGGCGTACATGCCGCTCCTTTCCTGGTCGTTGCAGATGTCCCGAAGAATCCAGTCGCCGCATGCACGTCCCTGCTCCTGCTCCATCAGTCTTAATAAATTTTCAATATTTCCTCGTTTCTCCCCACTCGCAGATTCCAGTTCCATCTCCAAAAGTTCCCTGACTGTATATTGCCCGGAATCAACCGCAGCCTGATTAAAGTCCATGTAAGCAATCTGTGATGCAATAATCATCTGAATATCGGAACATCTCATATAAGCCCCCTCGCTTTCGCCTTAAAATCTTCTTCTGACATCATAATTGTCCCATTTTTAAAAGGAATCGTAATTCGCTCTGTCTTTTCTGTCATTTCTCCAAACTCTCTTCCAAATTCCGCAGTTTCTGCAAAATACTCCTGCATCTCCCTCAATTCTTCCTCCTGCATAATGTATAATTGAATATTCCCACTCATGCATTCCAGCCCGTAAAATGTTTTTTGAAGCTCTGCATATACCTTTTCTATATTTCTCTCCTGCGGACAGTACATCAGATATACTGCGAATCTGTTTTTTGATTTCAGCTCCATGAACTCTTCCACGCTCATATTTGTATCCACTGAGTCCACTTCCCTGCTTACAGGAAGGGCTTTTTCCAATAAATACCCTTCCAGATGCGCCAGATTATCATCAATCCTCTGTTCTGCTTTCCTACAAACTAAAGCCGCCACATATTCATCCTGTATATAACCGCCGTCACACGCCGTCTTTGCCTCAAATATTACATCCGGATTTTCCCGGGGATAACATTTAACCGTAAAATATCCGTCCAGGAATTCCATTCCACAATACTCCTGCACCGCAAATTCCTCCCCGTATTTTTCCTCCAGCATAGTAAGCGCCTGTGTCTCATATTCTTTCTGCGTCATCCCGCATGCTGCCACTTCCGTCATCACTGCCGCCAATAAAATCACTCCCTTCACTTCTTTATTTATTCTCTTCAAAAATTTCCCACCCATCACTTCCATTTCCTTTCTCTCATAGGACAACTTTAAATACTTTTTATGAAAAAATCCTAATTTTCTGATAAATGTCCTGTTTTCCTGACAGACAGCATCTTTCTCAATCTGTCCGCCGCTTCCTGCGGACTGTAGAAATACTTTCTGTCCAGGGATTCAAAATAATCACGGAATGCCTGCAAAAGTCCCAGTTCACGCAGCTCCAGGAACAGATGTCCTCCCTGGGCGGCGGGCGTCTGAAGATACCCTTGCCGCATACCGCTGTACAGGCAGATATTCGTCTCTGAAATGGGCGCCTCCGCTTTAAGCATCTGATATTTCCCTTTTTCACATTCTCGTATCAGCCTGCGGATCAGCACCATACGGTCGTTATATTCCAATGGATAATATACGGATTCCGGCAGTTCCGAGATCCTGCCTGTTTCGGCAAACCTGCCGATTCCCGTTTCTGAAAAAATGAAAGTTGACTTTGATTCTTCCATTGTTTTCCCTGATTCTTCCATGTATTGAAGTACATTTTCCCGCAACAGAGGCACTGCCTTAAATCTGCTGTTTAAATATTTGTCCAAAAATGCAGCCGGTATCAGGGGAATCAGACAGGATTCCGGCTGGTATCCAACTCCGCTGTCCATAAAATTCATACTTTGAAAAGTTTTTAATTGCTTTTCAAGAGAATCCATCTTAAGCGCCATCAAAGCAGCGTCCTCTTTAAGCGATTGAAACAGCCGCTGGAAATGCTGTATCGTATCCTTATCCGAAAGCAGCATCCCATAGTTTTCCTCCATGGAAAACACGACGGCGTACTCTGACGTCAGAATCATGGAAGAAAGGAAATTAAACCGGTTATTATGGGATACGATATTGTCGTAATAACAGTATGGTTTATAATCGCAGATACACTGGGAAAACAACGGAAGAATCTGCTTCAGGCAATTCAGGTTATAGTTACTCTTATCCGCAATAATATCATCCGTGTTGCTCATACAGAAAATATGCTCAATACAGAGATTTTCTTTCCTTGCCCCCGCAAAAACCAGCAGCTCCATTACCAAACGATTCTCCGGCTGCATGAGCAGGCTGATCTTCCCTTCCATCTTCCGCATCTCAATATTCAGGACACCCGTCATCAGATACTGCAGCTGCCGATTCCGTGCCACAACTCCCTGCCAGCGCTTCAGCTCCTGCTCATCCACATTTACTGTCGCATACTCTTTTCCTGCCGGTTTTTTCTGCATATCCGCCGCATTCCCCGCGAAGGACAGCAGAAAATCCTGCACATTCTTCCTCCGGTGATACGTATCAAAGCCCATAACCGTTATCTGATATGCCTCCAGCAAATGTTCTTTTTCCGCAGGTTTTAAGCGCATATACTCTGCAATGCGCCCAACCATCTCCTCCGATGTCGGATTACGCTTTCCATTTATCATCTTATACATATTGGAACGGTCTACCCCGCAAAATTTCGCAATAGAATATGTACGGATATCCTTTTCTTTCATATAAAATTCAAGTACAGCAGAAAATGGTGTCATTTTTTCTCTCTCCCATCATTTATTTATATCTTTGTCCATTTTAGCAATACTTTTTTATTTTGTAAATATACCTTCAAGGCGCAAAAAAAGATTGCGCTTTTCTCGCAATCTTTTTATTTCTTCTGATTTTATTTTATTATCTCATTTTTAACAAATAGAGCGAAATCATAATCCGTGTCCGGTTTTCATTTAGCAGCGGATCATATCCCAGAATCTCTCTCACCTTGTTTATCTTATAAGCCATCGTATTTTTATGGCAGTACAAAGCCTGAGACGCATGAAGAATGCTGCATTCTTTTTCAAAAAACACCTGCAGAATGTGCAGATAATCCGTTCCATTGTCGGCATCGTATGTAAGCAGCGCTCCAAGCGTCTCCTGGATAAATCCCTCTCCAATGTCCGGCTCCTTTATGTTAGATAAAATCTTGTAGATTCCCAGCTTATCATAAGAAAGAATATTCGTATCTATGGCCGTCTTTGTAAGCTGGTATGCCGAGAGCGCATGTTCAAAACTTTCGTGAATATCCCGCAGCCTGTGCACTCTTGTTCCAATCCCCACATATATATTTTCATCCCTGCGGCATAATTCCTCAAACGCCTCTTGTATTTCCTCCAGCTTCTCGTCTGCAACCAACACAAACAAGATTCCCTGTTTCTCATATACAACCGTTCGGTACTGGGAATACATCAGTTTCCGTTCCAACTGTTTCAATATAGGATTTTCCTTTTCCGTACTGTAAGCATGGCAGCTCACGAGCACCATAGTATAATACATGTTCCGGTAGAACCCGTGTCTTTCAAAATGATTCAGATAGGCTTCTTCATTTGCCGGATAATAGATTGCATTCTTCAAAGCCGTAATCAGATTGGTCTCTTTCTGTTCATTTTTCAGTAAAACATTGGCAAACAACCGCATAATATCCACATAAGGCGTATCCCACCTTGCCTGAAAAAGCGGAAACCGAAGCTTATTGGCATAATCCAGCACCTCCGGCGGAAATTCCTGCTTCTCACGCAGCGAAATAATCAGGCCTCCGGCGCCCGCCCGGTTCAGCTCTTCAATATATTTCATAATCCATTCTGTAGAAACATACAGAAGGCCTGAATTAAAAATCAACTCATTGCCATGCAAAAGCTTCACAAATTCAATCTCTTCTACTACATGCATCCATTCAATCACTTTCTGGAAACAGCTCTCTGTCCGAAGCTTTACCGTATATTTTGTCTCGATCTCCGCATACAATTCTTCCAGTGCAACTGCCATTTTTGCCACCACCATTCCATCCTTTTATAAAGTATTCTAGCATAGTTTTATCGATTTGTGCTCAGAACACAATAATAATTTTATTTCATGGTTTCAAAAACCATTTTCAACGCTGCCGGGAAATGTTATATTGTTCTAGGAACACAGAAGATTATTGTAATCTTTACCCCGAATATATGTGTTTCACATTCAATCTCTGGATTATATGATAGCAAAAAGAAACTGTATCTCTACAGTTTCTTTTTATTTTCCAATATCTCATTCAGAATCCTGTCCGCAACCTCATCCTTCGACAATATCTCCAGCTCTGTCTCCTTATTTTCTGTGATAATCGTAACAATATTCGTATCCGTACCAAATCCGGCTCCTTGTACCTTCAGATTATTAGCCACAATCATATCCACATTTTTCTTCTTAAGCTTCGCCCTGGAATTCTCAAGCATATGCTCTGTTTCCATGGA
>ERZ1673697.2655-NODE-2655-length-15096-cov-4.024533_pt1 | contig 15096 bp, 3 predicted proteins | sample MGYA00580227_ERZ1673697 | MGnify/ENA primary metagenome ERZ1673697 (study PRJEB41218, sample SAMN15661759) | gut metagenome | host: Homo sapiens | place: Canada: London | collected 2015-08-20/2019-03-30 | study: EMG produced TPA metagenomics assembly of...
CATCCGTTGTAAAGTGACCCGATTGCGGACTTATTGTAAGTTTATTATCATAATCATTTCCGATTGAATACACTTTATCATTATCAAGTGTAATTTTTATCGTATAAACATCTGCATCGGTCGGATTTTCTACAGTTTCACCCTTTGAATTAGTATATGTAACTTTATATCCAATGTCTGCGGGATCGGAAGAAACAGTTGCCTTATGACTGTTTCCGTCATATGTAAACGATGTATTTGTTACCGTAAAGTTTACAATTTCACCTATGATTTTAATTGTACATTCGTCATATATCGTTTCATAGTTAGGGTTTGTTGTATGCACCCTTGCAGTATATATACCGCTTGAAACAGGCACATCGGTTGTGTATTCACCGCCGTTTCTGCTATACTCAATAACATATCCTGCCGCAGACGGTGTTACCGTTACGTCAGCTGCCGTAAGCGGGTGAGGTAATTGGTCATATTGATATTCTTTGTCACCGCTTAATGAAATTGACGCACCTTGACGTTCAATTTGAATATGCGTATCACCCTCACGTTCCGATATGATACAACCCGATACATAAACATCAATATAATATGTTCCGGCATCTGTTACAGACGAAAGATTATCTTTACCGTATCTTATAATCGGTACAGCGTCTGTCAGTTCGCCACCGTTCAAATCATAACATTTAACTGTCGCTGTATAACTGTTTCCGTCATATATAATATTCTTGGGAGCAGTTACATTAATCTTGATAGATCTCGCTCTTATATTAATCTTAAATGTAACATCTCTGTATGTACCGTCTACATTACTTATACGGATATTCATATTAGCATAATATCCGGCACTTGTCGGAGTACCCGTTATTGAACCGTCCTCGTTGACAGTAAGACCTGTTGGTTTAAAACCCGATATAAATTCAAAACTATATCCGTCATTGCTTCCACCGCTCATTGTTATTTGTGCTGAGTACGGCTTATATGCCTCACCCATAGGAAGCGACGTTGTATCTACGCTAAAGTCAGCCGCATGAGCACATACACCTGCCATAAGCATTGCTATCATTATAATCAAAAATGCAGATATTTTTTTCATTTATTGCACCTCTTTTCCGTTAAATCAATTACACAGCTTATTATTTTAATTGTTATTGCATTTCCGAAAGCATTGTCCAAAGATACGGACAATGCCATTGGAAATGCAATAACACAGGGCGATAACCGCCCTGTGTCATTACATTGCTTTATTTATCGCATTTATTATAATTCGATATTTATTAAGCAGCAGGAGTTGCTTCAGGAGCTGTTGTCTCTTCAGGAGCAACAGTTTCTTCAGGAGTTACTGTTGTTTCAGGAGCAACAGTTTCTTCGGGAGCTGCTGTTTCTTCCGGTTTTACTGTAGGAACTACTGCATTTGCGCCAACCATTCTTTCATTTACTGCAAGAAGAATGTCTGCCTCTGCCCAGTGACCTGCAATGTCATTAGGAGTAAATGTTACGATTGGTGTTGATTCTACAAGAACTCTGTTGATAATTGCAACAGCTTCAGCTCTTGTTAGCGGTGAATATGGACCGAATGTACCGTCTTCATAACCTGAAACGATATTCTTGTCAGCAAGAGTTTCAATGTAATCCTTAGCCCAATCATTTTCAGTTACATCTGTAAAGATGCCATTGTATGAAATCAAATCATATCTTTGAGCTCTTGCGATAACTGCACTGATTTCGCCTCTTGTGATTGTATCCATAGGTCTGAATGTACCGTCTTCATAACCGCTTAATACATCCTTATCTTCAAGATAACCGATGTACTTGTTGAACCAAGCGTCTGAATCAACGTCAGGGAATGATGCTTGATACATACCGTCAGGTAGATCGTCACCATAGCTTAGTCTTGCAATCATAGCTGCAAGTTCGCCTCTTGTGATGTTGTTATTTGGTAGGAATGAACCGTCATCATAACCTGAAGCGTATGGCTTTGTATATTCTGTGTTGATTACAGGTGCTTCTGTCGGCTTAACTGTTGGTACAGGTGTTGGTGTTGCTGTAGCTTCTTTAACAGTTACAGGAATATTCTTAACTACGCCGTTGACCTTAACCTTAACAGTTGCTGTACCCTTACCAACAAATGTGATGTTACCGTTTTCGTCAACAGTTGCTACATCTTCATTTGATGATGTCCATGTTGGTTTAGCTGTTGAGCCTGTTACAGTAGCTGTAACTTTAATCTTATCACCTACAACACCGGAAACAGTATCCTTATCAAGTTTAATTGATACGCTGCGTCCGCCGCCGCCGCCACCGCCGCCGGCTGTTTGAGACATATAAAGTGTAGTTTCTGTTGAAAGTGTGAATGGATATGTAATAGCTGTCTTACCTGCAAGATCTGTGAAGTATGCCTTGAACTTGCTTGGCTTAGCTGTAAGAATCTTTGTATTAATATCGTTATCACTTGTTGCTGATGTCTCGTTTGTATAGATTTCAGCAAGTGGGCTTGTTGAAGTATTTACTTTGTAAACTACAAGGTGGTTCTTGTATGTTGTAGCGTCTGCTGTTGATGCAGGAGATGCTGCAAGTGTTTCTGTAGCCTTATATCTTGCAGAAACAGTATATGCCTTACCATTTTCAAGACCTGTAAATGTTGTTCCTGTCTGCCAATCTGTTCCGTTAATTGAGTATTCAATATTATCACCCAAAGGACCTGCTACAACAATGTTGTTTGTCTTTTGGTCAACACTTACTGTTGGAGCTACAGGAGCCACTTGTGTACCTTGAGTAATCTTACCTGTTCCTTCAACTGTCTTATCAGCAGCTATTTCTGTACCTTCATCATTAACCAATACATAGTTGCCTGATACATCTTCTGTACCTTCTCCGACCTTAGCGAACTTAAAGTCTGAGAATGTTACCTTTTGAGCGTCACCAACTTGTTCTGGTGTTGCAAATTCAGCTTTGAATGTTAGCTTAACCTTATCAGCGTCAGCTGCTTCAATAGCACCTGTTGGTAATGTTGCTGATGCATTTACATTATCATCACCATATGCTTTTGATGCCTCAAATTGGATTTCTGAAAGTTTGATTGGTTTTTTCTTTGCTGTTAGAGTAATTGTCTTAGTCTTTGTTACTGAGCCTTCTGTGTATGATACTGTTATTGTTGTATCTCCATAAGGAAGCTTTGCTTCATCATTAAATTCGTTACCGGCTTTATCCAATAGCTTGTAGTTTGTAACAGGAGCCTTTGTTGCCGAAGCACCTGTACCATATACTGCATTAACTACCAAACCGCTAAAGTTAGGTTTCAAATCAGGATATGTGTATGTTACATTGTCAGGACCTGTTACTTCGATATCTGACATAGCGTCTTGAGTTACGCTACCCTTAACAATTACTGTTGCAGGAGTGAATGAATAGTTAGCTGCATCTGTACCTGTAAGAGCCTTTTCTGTAACTGTTACATCAGGAGTACCCGGTGTCTTTACATCATTAGCTGCATATTTATATGTAAATGGAAGTGTTACCTTATCTCCATCAACTATAGATGAATTATTATCCTTAGTTAGTACCAATGAGCTATCAGCAGTTACATCAGCTGTAGCATTAGGGTTAGCCTTAACTGCAGGAACTTTTATAGCATCAGCATTAACTGTAAGAGCCTTTGCTGTAATTGTTGCAGCTGTCTTAAGTGTACCGTCAGCATTAATCTTATCTGTATCCGGTGCAAATGTGTACTTACCGTTTGTTTCCGGTAGTGTAGTTGTTAGTTTAATCTTCTTATCTGTGCCTACATTTTTATCTGTATATGCAAATGTACCTGTAACTGTGTATGAGTCAGTACCTACAAATGCTGTAGCTGAATCCTTAATTGAAATTGTAGGTAGTGTTTGATCTGCAGGAATAGTTAATCCGCCATCATATACCTTTGTAATTGTTGCGTCTGATACTGTGTAGTAAACTGTCTTTGCAGCTACAGTAATCTTAGCTGATGAAGTAAGTGTTTTACCGTCATAGATAAAGTCAACTGTCTTATCTTTCATATCAAGTGTGATAACAGTGTCAGCATTAACTACTGTTTCACCGATTTTAACTGTAATACCGGCTGCTGCCAAATCAGCATATGAGATTTTGCCTGTTGAGTTATCATCATATGTAACATTCAACTCAAGGTCATCTGTCTTAAGCTTATCGCCATATGTATAAGCTGTCTTTCCACCGCTAATTGTTGCACTCTTAATCTTCTTTGCACCAAGTGTAGCAACTGAAACTACAGATTGTGTATTGCTACCTGCATTTGTGTAAACAACGTAAACCTTGTGATTACCATCAAGCATAGCTTCTGTAATCTTTGTGCTTGCTGTTACAGCTGTTGCTGTCTTAGCTTCTGTTTCGCTTGTTGCAATTACAACTTTGTAATTGCTGTCAAAGTTATCATATGCTACATCAGCACCTGTTGTTTCTGATGCTTTCTTAGCTTTTACAACGATACCTGTTGGGTCGAAGTTATCATCTTTGTTGTATGATGTCTTAGCAGCATTGTTTGTTGATGCTGAAATTGTAATATCATCATAATCTGATGTTACTTTAAATGGTGCACTCTTAACTGTTGTATCAGACTTAAGTGCTACTACAAAGTAGTTGTCGCCGTGAGTATATTTGTCTGAATCTGTTACTTGTGCAAGAACGTCGCCATCAGCATTAGATTTGTAAATTGCCAAGCCATTACTGACATTTTCATAGTTTGTGAATGGAAGATCAGTAGCTGTGTCGTTATTATTCTTTTTTACATTAACTGTTAAATTATTAAAATTAATATTTGTATCATCATAAATGTTAGTTGGTATTGTATTGTTGTTTACTGTGATTTCTGTAATTGTTACAGGTTTTACAACATATTTACCAATCTCAACAATTTTACCTTTATATTCTGCATACAAGACCTTATTGTCTATATCTTTTATTTCTTTTTGAGATGCTGGAACTGCAGTTAATCCAGTTGTACTTGTTGCGCCTGTTGCTCCGTAGTAGAACTTAACATTTGCCATATCTGTAGCTGTAAGATCTTTATCACTATTATCGCCATAGTGACCTGTAAGTTGTAAACCTGTTGTGTTAAGTGCACTTCCAACAAATTGATTTGGTATTGTATATGGTGCATTTTTAACTTTAATACTTTCTAAGCTTGCTCCAGCAATATTAGCATAAATATTGATAGCAGAAGTATCTAAATCAAATAACGTTCTTATATCAAGGTAATCGTCATCATCACTTGGTTCAAATGAACCAGCATTACCATATTCACCAAAACTAATATTGTAGTCATTGTCATCAAAACTCAATACATTTGGAACATTTACTGTTGGTGCATCTTTTGCCAATTTAAACTTTATCATACCAATATACTGATCATCAGATCCGTTATATCTAATTGACTTTGGCTTTATACTAATGTTGACACTATTTGGCGTTATATCAGAAGCATCGTCATTCAACAAATACTTTGTTGTTGCTTTATTAGCAAAAATAGCAGAAGTATTCTTTGCACCTATCAAGTATGCAAATCTACTGTATGAGTCACTCAAATAAGTATCTGCGGGTTTAATATACTCTGAGTTGAAGTTTAGCTTTACAAACATACTATTAAGTCCACCCTCGTCACCAACTGCAGCCTTAATATTTGTTATACCGGAAAGCTTAATTCCAACAAAAAACTCACTATCTTTTGTAGTATCTTCAAGAGCTGTCATTTTTTCTACAAGAGGTGTTGTGGAACCAGTTTGAAACTCTGCATTGTCATCATTAAAGCCTTCTTTATACTTAAATAATTCACAAGAAATTTTGGCTTTTGATGTCCCGTCTACCAATCGATCATCCCCTGCTGCAAAGACATTGGGCATAATGCTCAACATCATTGAAACAGAAAGGAAAATCGACAAAACTTTTTTTAATTTCATCTTTTTTCTCTCCTTTTAATTTGTATTTGTTTGTGTATTTGGTAACTCACTGTACCATTCCTCTATAGGATTGTTATTAACCTTTTTATCAGCTGCTGATAAGCCCTTGTATTTATTCATATATTGATAAATAGGATTAACATCCTGTAGATTTACTGAACTTGTAGGATTTAAGTCAAGGCATCTGTATAAATATATCTGTCTTGCTGTTCCTGTAATAACATTACTATTACCTGTTGTGTTGAAGTACATATCCGGTTTATTAAAGAATTGATAAATTGGGTTTGCATCCTGTAAGTTAACAGAGTTAGAGAAGTTTGTATCGCCTCGAGATTGCAAAACAATCACATATCTATTAACCGTTATCGTTTTACCTGTTGGTTCATCAACGAACGAATATGTCATTGTGTATTTATCAGGTCTAATTAATGCGTCTTCAAAAACATTTGCTTTAAATGGTCTTGTTAGTTCCGTAATCAAATAATTTGAAGGCTGATCCGCTATTTTAATATTTTGTTCTTTATAGTTACCATCATATATACCATTAATGCTCAAATTTTTAGTCATTCTCTGAACGGTTATCTTTCTGGTAACATTTGTTACTTGATTTCCTGCTGAATCTGTAGCAGTAAATCCAGGGTCTACAAAATACTTACCATTATAAACGAATATCGCATAATCATTTCTATCCATATTTATGTCAGGATTATTTAAGGCTACTAACTGTTCAGGTGTCATTGATGCGATACTCTTTGCTTCTACCCATGCTCTATATGAATAGGTATTAATATTAGTCGAAAGACCTGCTGTTGTTCCTGTTCCTGATTTTAATTTACTTTGAACCGCAGTCGGAATATACGGAGCTTTATAAATATTTTTTTCATTAAATGCTGATTTTGCTGCAGTTTTATCAGTAATTGCTGAATCCTTCATAATTTCACCATATGGTGAGTTACCATAGTTCAAAGTAATCTTTGCTTCAACAAGTTGTTTAACATGGAATGTATATGTTAGAGTCGGTGCATCATTATCTGTACCTGCTTTTGTTGTAATAGTGATAGTATTTTCAGTTTGTCCCTTATTTGTAAGAGGAGCCTTAATTGTGTATGTACCGTCACCATTCTTTGTAGGTGTAAGAGTTGTACCGTCTGATGCTGTTATTGTTGTAGTATCAGGATTTGTAAGTGTTACATTAAACTGAATGCTATCAGCATCAACATCCGGAACTCTTACATAATAATCCTTAATTGCAGGAGTTTCCGCATTATCAAATGCTACATCATTCTCATACTTGCTATCCTTAAACGGTAATGCAGTTGAATCAACTGTTGAACCCTTGACAGAATTAGCTTTTATTTCTTTAATCGAAGGGTCATTTGCAAGTACTTCATAAACAATGTTTCCGCCAACTTTGGCATCTGTATATTCAGCATAGCCTGTTGTCTTACCATCATAAAGTAATACCGCTTCTGTTGTTGTTGACTTAACCGAATCAATAACATAGTTTGAATTAGCTTTTAATTCAACAGCAACTACATACTTACCAACCTTTGTAATGTCAGTAACTTCACTTAATTCACTCTTCTGAATATTTCCGTCAGGAGTAGCACCTGCGTCGGTCCATGTGTAATACTTAATATCATATTCGCTTTTTCCGACTGTATTGTCTGTAGCATCAACTACAGTGACAACAGGGTCCTTACGAGATGAACCTGCTTTTTGTTTTTGAGTATCAGGATCTACATTTACTGTAAGTTTTGCTGATGTTACTTGAAATGTTGAAGCCTGTTCACCGATTTTATAACCGTTTGCATAAGTTCCGGCATTATCAATAGAAATTGCTATTGTATAAACACCGACATTTTGAATTGTTGTTGTAGCATTATCCTTATCTGTTACAGTTGCAGTAAAGCCTGCCGGAAGCGTTGCATCTTTTGCAATATCGCTGTTCGCTACTTTTGTATATGTAGTTTTGCTTGCATCATCATATTTAATTTGATAAATATTGTACTTAGGCGAAATAACTTGTCCTGTATATTCAGCTTTTTCATTTACAAGCTCAATCTTCAAATACTTAAACCATGTTGCATAATAAGTTTTATCAGCGTCTATTTTTGTATCCTTATTAAACTTAGTACCGGTACCGTTAAACTCTGTATTCCAGCCGTCAAATTCAAATGTACCGTTTGTTGGTTCTGTTATATCGTATCCGATTGAATCACCTTTGTATAGAGTAACTACACGAGGAGATGTGTCATTACCCTTAAGATCCAAGTTCTTGTTAAATGTAACATTAACTTTGTCAGATGTCGGAACTGAAGGATCTATATCCCATTGTGCATACAATGTTGTTTCATATGCAGTCTTTGTACCTGCAATTTCCTTTAGTGCATCCTTAAGTGTCGCTCGGTCTATTTTTGTTGTCGAATCAACAGTTACACCGCTGCCATCAGCTTTTGTGTTCCAACCTTTGAATACATAATGTGTTCTTGTTGGTTCATTTGGCATCATATTGCCAAGTGCATCACCAAGATATGGATATACATACTTTGGATTTGCATCTGTCACTGCTGCATTTGTTTTGTTTCCTGTAACATTACTGTCAAATGTAACCTTTACACCATTGTTCTTAGGAATATCATCCGGAATAACATTTCCTCCCGGATTTACATTTGCAGCTGCCCAATATGCGTATAATGTTACTGTTGTAGGAGCTGATGCCTCACTGCCTTGTGCTGCAAGAGAAACATCATTCAATGTAGGATATTTTGCTGAAGTAACAAAATTACCTGCTCCGTTAGGTTTAGTATTCCATCCTATAAATACATAATTTGTTTTTGTAGGATTCTGTGCAGGATCTGTATAGTTTGCTGTAGGCGCACCCACAACGTCATTATATGTACCTACACCACCATTTACATCATATCTGATTGTAATATCCGACAGCCATTTTGCATAATAATCAGTATTACTGTTTATTGGCTTTGTCTTGTCAAATGCCGTAGTTGTCATTGACAATGAACCGCCTGTTACTGTACCTTCATACCAGTTATCAAACGTATAACCTTTGTTGGTCGGTGCTGTTACATCATAGCCAAGAGAGTCACCCTTGAAAATTGTTACTGTCTTAACGTTTGTACCACCGTTGCCGTCTTTGTTATCATTAAATGTTATTGTTACTTTATCATTAGCATCAACATTATCAGCAATATCCCACTGTGCATATACAACCAAGTTGTATTTGCTTCCATTAGCTGTTACACCGTCAAGTGTTGTTGTTATTGCTGTTGCATCTGTAAATGTTGTACCTGAGCCATCTGCTTTTGTATTCCATCCTACAAACTTATAATTTGTTCTTGTAGGAGCTTCCGGCATCAATGTACCAAGAGCATCTCCAAGATGCGGATATACATACTTCGGATTTGCATCCGTTACTGTTGATGAAGCACTTCCTGATGCATTACTGTCGAATGTAACTTTTACACCATTGTCATTAGGTGTTTCATTACCCGGTAATTTACCCGGTGTTACAGGAGCATCTGCCCAGTATGCATACAATTCTACCGGATTTGTTCCACCGGCAGCTGTTGAAACATCATTTAATGTAGCGTAATCAGCTGCAGTAATGAATTTACCTGAACCGTTTGCCTTTGTATTCCATCCTACAAATGTATAATTTGCTCTTGTAGGTTCTGAAGGTGCTGTATAAGATTTTGAAGGTGCACCTTTGTCTGTAGCAAATGGTGTTGCCGGAGTTGTTCCGTCGTTAATGTTAAAGTTTACAGTAATATCAGATTTATATGTTGCCTTTACCGTTATATCTGAATTTACTGTTGTTGTCTTATCAAAATCTGAATTATCAGCTGTATTTACCCACTTATCAAAACTATAATTTGTTTTCACCGGTGTTGTTGGCATTGCATCGCCAATCGAATCACCTTTACCGACAGTTATAGTTGTCGGAGCAGTAGGTGATGTTGCACCGTCATAATCAAATGTTACAGTTACCTGATCTCTGCCTGCATATGTCCAATGCGCATACACCGTTTTATTATCTGCTAAAGTAAATGGTGCTTTATCAGTAGTATCAGATTCTGAAGCCGCTCCGTACCAACCGTTAAATGTGTATGCATCACCTGTTGCTGACGTCTTTGTCGGAGTAGGCATCTGATATGCGTAAATTGTATCACCTCTGACAACCGTCATAGATGCAGGTGTTACTTGTGCGTCACATCCTGTAGGACTAAATGTCAATGTTACTGCATTGTCCGGATTCTCCGGTGTCCACATTGCATAATAGTCAGTATTGCTTGAAATTGTTTCTGCCTGTAATTGTGTATTTGAGTATGTAGTGCCTGAGCCGTCTGCTTTTGTATTCCATTCTTTAAATGCATAATCTGCTCTTGTAAATGTCGGAATATCACTTGATTTCAAACTTGAACCGGCACTGATTGTTTTGTTTGTTGTGTTTTCTGTTTGTCCATAATTCTCATGGAATGTTACTGTTACATTCTGTACCCAATGAGCATAAACATCGGTGATTGAAGAAACATCTGTTGCTGATGATGTGTTTGTACCATCATCAAATACGATTTTGTCACCACCGTTTTGCTGTGTAAACCAGCCCCCAAACGTGTAACCAGCAGGTATTTCAAAGTCATCACTTGATGTACCAACTGTTGGTTTTTGCGCTTCAGCAATCGTTGCACCGGCTTTCGGTGATACTGTAACATCCTTGGTTGTCTGTGTACCTGATGGATAGTTACTGTTGAATGTAACCGTGTGACCATTAACATATGTGGCATAAACTTTTGTATCTTCTTTTATCTTTGTTGCTGTCGTAAATTCTGTTGCTATTCCTGTATCGCTCGGAATATAGTACCATTTATCAATAAACTTTCCTGAAGGCACTGTAAAATCTGCAGATGTAGGAAGTGATGCTCCTGAAATAGAGCTTAGGCTACTATCTTCAGCAACTTTTGTATCTTTATTTACTATATGAGTACCATATGTTTTTGTTGTTTCATCATAGCTGTCATAATATGATACTGTATATGTTGCCGGTGCAACATTTACTGAAGATGTATCAATATTAAACAATGGTCTGATATCAATACTATCATCATCTTCGCTGTATTCGTAAGAAGCTGATGAACCATTTGAACCAAAACCTATATTAAAGTCAGTATTATCACTCTCATGTTCTATAATTTTTGTGCCATCAGGTATTTCACTACCATCCTTAAGGAATTTAAAGTAAAATAAAGCAACATATGCATCACTATCACCGGTATAAGATGGTGTTCTACTTTTCAAGGCATAGGTAATTACATTAGCATTTATATTACCCTCTCCAACACCATAACCCATGGTAGAGCTATATATCGATTCCTGATTTTTTCTGCCTCCCAATCTATTTGGCATATCGGCAGAATAATTATTTTCTTCACCATCAACTAAAGCTATATATTCAGAATTAAAATGAAATGGTATACTCATATTAAAAATACCATCTGCACCAGCCCTAATACTTTTTAAATTAGATATTCTTATACCTAATACAAAAACATCTCCCTGATGTATATCAGCTCTATCAGGCGTGCTAACCTTTTCTGCCACTATCGATTTATGATCATTAGCATATGCCCCATCTGCATCCGTATATGATCCACCATTTCCTGCCAAATCATAATCAGATTTAAAATTCATATAATCATAGATTATATCTGCTTTTGTAGAACCATCTGTAAGACGTCCATCGTCCGCAAATGCTGTGATAGCATTCAAAGGAAAAATGCTAACTAACATTGACAGCACAATCATAAGTGCCATTATTTTTTTACTCTTCATCTTTTTTCTCCTTTCTTTTCCTTTGTCATATTGAATCCGGCAACTCAACATACCATTCCTCAAGCGGATTATTGCTATTTGCTTTATCTGTACTTGATAAACCTTTATACTTATTTGTATATTGATATACCGGATTTGTATCCTGCAAATTAATCGAATTTGTAGGTTTTAAATCTAAGCATCTATATATATACACCAACCGAGCAGTACCAGTTATAACGTGATCTGTTCCCTCAGTTTTAAAATATGTATTAGCATTATTAAAATATTGATACATTGGATTTACATCCTGCAAATTAATTGACCCCGAAAAATTTGCATCTCCTCTCGGCTGCAAAACAATCACATATCTTGCAGTCTCTACCTTTTCATGTGTATTGTCATCTTCAAATGAGTATATCATCTTATATATATCAGGTCGTATAAACGCACTGTCAATATCACCTTTTACATATGGTTTTGTTATTTCTGTAAACAAATATTTTGACGGTTGATCTAAAATGTCAATATTTTTTTCTACATAGTTACCATCATATAAACCATTGATACTCAAACCCTTATTCATTCGTTGCACAGTTATTCTACGATCTAATTTATCCACTGTTTTACCTAATGAATCCTCGGCTACAAAGCCCGGATCAACAAAATATTTTCCATTATAAACAAATATTGCAGTTTCATTTTTATCCATATTGATATCTGGATTTTCCAAATCCTCAAGCTGTTGAGCTGTCGCTGTTTTTAAACTTGCAACATCAACCCATGCTCTATACGAATATGCATCTATATTAGTTCTCAAAGTAGTGCTATTTCCTGTTGAGGATTTTATTTTAACAGCAGCATCTGTTGGTATATATGGGGCTTTATAAATATTCTTTTCATCAAATGCATCTTTTGCCTTTTGTTTATCAGAATCAGCAATATTAGAAGCCTTCATGATTTCGCCATATGGCGAATTACCGTAATTTAATGTAATCTTCGGTTTCAGCAATCTACGGATATATACCGTATATGTTGTACCTCCGGCTGTAATTGTAACAGTATTATTATATCCGTCGTTTACAGTCTTGTCCAATTCAGCAAGATCAAATAAATCTGACGAATACTTTTTAGCGTCTGATGCTGTCACGTTGACGCTTGCCGAATTAACAGTTACAGTCGGTTTTTCGGATGAACTTATGTCCATTCTGATTTGTTCCGTTTCATTAGGAACACTTACATAATACGTTTTAGTTTCCGCTTTAAACTTATCTTCTTGTAAAGTCTTGTCCGATGATAAATAATAAGTTGTATCCGGTGACGGAGTCGCTCCCGGATCTGACGGAGTTTCTCCCGGTTTTACCGCAACTATATTATCTATTGCATCATTTGTTCCAAACAGACTTATATCGCCGCTGAAATCAAATAAATTTTTAAGGTTAGTATCATCCGGAGCCGGATGTGTCGTAGCAAACCATGATGCATAAGGATTTGTACCGTCGCTACCGGAACCGATAGCAAACGTATCTCCGCCTCGAACCATACTCAATACAGTAGGATTCTGGTCTGCCGCAGTTTCATCGGGAGCACTCAAAAGAACGAAAGGCAATTTCAGCAAATACTGCTTTGAATTACTTGCCAAGTCTTTAAATCTTAACAGCGAGTTCCCTTTAAATACCACACCCACATAGCACATTTTCCAGCCATCTAAAGCACGTTGAGCAGCTTCTGTGCTATTTTCTCTATCATTTAACGCAGTATCTATATCACATTCACGAACAGATGTAATCTCATATTGTGTATCATCCCACCAAGCACTGCTGTCACCTGTTGAGCTCAGGTTTCCCTTTACCAGCTCATCATTCCAGCTTTGTTCTGCAGTTGAAGATGCAGTTGTTTTATCCCAATACGGCTTTACGTAATTCGGATCATATTCAAACGCTACATCTAACGAATAAACACCGTCAGTAAACAACGGTAAATCGTTTACATTTTCAACGCCGATACCTACCCAAAATTCAAGCGGATTGGTTAAGTTTACATCATCTTTGCTAAATCCTGCTTTACCGGGACTTGCATCATTTGGTGTAGAACCTCTGCCCATAAAATCTACAGATAAAGTTCTGTTTGTTGCCTGTGTTTCTATATTTTCGTATTCATCCGCAGTAGCAGGAATACTAATCATACATACAGCACACATAGATAGTGACGTAAATCCTGACACTAAGCTTTTGAGAATCTTATTCATTACGCACCACCTCCATCATTAGTATAGAACTGAATCATTTTTTTAGCACGTATATTATTTGCATCTATCAAATTCACCGCTCTATCTTTATTTACATCGCAGATACGATATCTATTGAGCAATCCGCCAACATCATAACCTGTAACATTTGTGTTGTTAGCTAAATCTGCACTGAATCTGTTTCTTATTCTTGAAACATCTTTTGTATCTGCTTGTTTATCATTATTGACATCTCCAAGAGTATTAAGCAAGATTAACGGTCTTTTTATTGAAACGATTGAACCGTCAAAATCTGCAAATGAATAAACAAGTTCATATTTATCAGGCCGGATTCGTTCCGCATTTAATTCGGATATCGTACCGCTCGACGGCAGATTGATTGTCTGTGCATTGACAGATGAATAATCCGTAGAACCGCCATCTTGATATGCCGCATTTGTTTCCGTTAAAACATTAACCGTTATCTTTTTGGTAACATCGGTTACCGCTCCGCCAATCGAATTAATAACGCTTTCATATCCCGGATCTGTAAAAGTTCCCGAATTCAAAACAAACAATGCTGTATCATCCAAATCATAATTCACACCCGACGTCCAAGCTTCACCGCAATAATTTACACCCACTGTTGCACCTGCCGGCGTATATCCTGCAGTAAATGTATAATCATTTTTGTCAAATTCATTTTTAGCCGTCGCCTTATCCGTTATTGCCGTATCACGCATAATCAAGCCATACGGCGAGTTACCATAATTAAATTTCATCAATTTGGACTCTTCTATTTTTCTGTAAACGTGAATCTTATACGACCTTGTAACTTCGCCTTCATCAGGATCGTCATTAGGATCATCATATGTCATCGTCAATGTAAGCAGGTTATCAACAGGGCTGACATCAAGCTCTATATCCTCTGACTTATAATAATTATCCGTTGTGTCCTCCGTTGGCGTGGTCAATGTATCAGTTACAGAATTATGTTCACGCGAAAGAGATAGCGTCGCATTTTTTGCTTCATCTCTAAGTTTGAACCAAAGCTTTACTTTGTCAACACTATTTGGCACTGCAACATAATACTCACGTTTT
>ERZ1673697.2656-NODE-2656-length-15078-cov-15.046529_pt1 | contig 15078 bp, 11 predicted proteins | sample MGYA00580227_ERZ1673697 | MGnify/ENA primary metagenome ERZ1673697 (study PRJEB41218, sample SAMN15661759) | gut metagenome | host: Homo sapiens | place: Canada: London | collected 2015-08-20/2019-03-30 | study: EMG produced TPA metagenomics assembly of...
AAAATAAAACTAAATAAACAAATTATATAATGAATAAAAAAATAAAAATAAAGCGAAAATAATACAAATAAATAAAAAATAGAAAAAAAAAACAAAAAAAGATATAAAAAACTGTGGAAAACTAATGCAAAAAATTAAAATAAAATAAAAAAAAACAAATAAATTACAAAAAATAATACAAAAATAGCAATAAATGAAAAAAAGTAAGATAAAAAAGAAAAAAATATAAAAAAATAGAATAAATAAAAAAAAATAGCAGCAAAAGAAATAGTATAAAAATAACAAATAAATCGAAAATAATAGTAATAAATAAAAAATAAAATAAAAAAAGAATAACAAATATAAAAAACTGTGGAAAACTAATACAAAAATTGAAATTAAATAAAAAATTTATTAAATAATATTAAAAAGAAAAAATATAAAATAAAAATGATAGAAAATAGAATAAATTAAAAAAAATTACAAAAGAAATAAAAGAAAAATAAGAAACAAAAAAATTAAATAAAAATAAAAGCAAACGAAAATAAAAATATAGAAAAAAATAAAAATAAGTAAATAAATTATATAATGAAAAGAACAAATAAAAATAAAACGAAAATAATAAAAATAAAATAAAAAATGAAAAAAACAAGTAAAACACATTAAAAACTGTGGAAAAGTAATACCAAAAATCAAGATTAAATAAATAAAGTAGAAAAAAATAAAGCAAATATAAAACAAAATCTAAAAAATAATATAAAATTAGAAAAAAACAATAAAAAATAATATAAAAAATAGAATAAATTAGAATAAAATAGTAAAGAAAAAACTAGAAAATAATATAATAATAAAAATAAAAAAATAAAAATAAAAAGAAAATAAGAAAAATAAACAAAAAACACATAAAAAATATTAAAATTTGTGGAAAACATAAACAAAAAATAAAATAAAAAAGGAAAAGTAAAATAAAATTATAAAAATATATGTAAAAATAATAAAAAAAATAAAAATAAAGTATAGCCAAAAATAAAAAAAGATGATATAGTATAAAAAGAAAAGTGGTGAAAAAAATGTGGATAAAAGAAATACAATTAAAAAATTTCAGAAATTATAAGGAAGAAAAAATAAAATTAAATAAAAATATAAATATTCTATACGGAGAAAACGCACAAGGAAAAACAAATATAATTGAATCAATATTTTTATGTAGTATGGGAAAATCTTTTAGAGCAAAAAAAGATAAAGAAATGATAAAAATAAATGAAGATATTTGTTCCGTAGAAGTGGAATATGAAAAATCAGATAGAGAAGGAAAAATAAAAATAGAAATAGGAAATAAAAAAAACATTTTTATAAACGAAATAAAAATAAAAAAGTTAAGTGAGTTATTAGGAAAAATAAATATAGTAATTTTCACACCAGACGATATAGAAATTATAAAAGGAGGACCAGACCAAAGAAGAAAATTCCTAGATATTATGATTAGCCAATTAAGACCAAATTATATTCATATATTATCATTATATCAAAAAACAATAGAACAAAGAAATAATTATTTAAAACAAATTAAAGAAGAAAATAAAGATGAAAATCTTTTAGAAATATGGGACGAAAAATTATCAGAATATGCAGTAAAAATATATGAATATAGAAAAGAATTTATAAATAAGCTAATACCAAAGATGGAAAATTTGCATAAAGAAATCACTAATAATAAGGAAAAAATAAAAATAGAATACATAACAGAATGTGAAAACAAAGAAAAATATATAAAATTATTAAAAGAAAGAAGAAAATTAGATATTTTAAAGGGATTTACAACAAAGGGTGTACATAGAGATGATTTTGTGATATATATAAATGGAAAGCAAATAAACATATATGGATCACAAGGTCAACAAAGAACTTCAGTTTTAACATTAAAATTAGCAGAGCTAAATTTAATATATGATGAAATAGGTGAATATCCAATTTTATTATTAGATGATTTTATGTCAGAACTAGATAAAAGTAGAAGAGAAAGTTTAGTAAAACATATCAAAGAAACACAAGTAATAATAACATGTACTGACAAATTAGCACTTGAAAATTTTGAATATTTAGAATATAATGTTAAAGAAGGAAAAATAATAAACTAAAAATAGGAGGAAAACAAAATGGAAAAATACCAACACGAATATGGCGCAGAACAAATACAAGTACTAGAAGGACTAGAAGCCGTAAGAAAAAGACCAGGAATGTATATAGGAAGCACATCTGTAAGAGGCTTACATCACATGGTATATGAAATAGTAGACAATGGAGTAGATGAAGCTCTAGCAGGATATTGCACAGAAATAAATGTTATAATAGAAAAAGGAAATATAATAACAGTAATAGATAACGGTAGAGGAATACCAGTAGAAATACACCCAAAAACACATATATCTACTGCAGAAACAGTTTATACAGTATTACACGCAGGAGGAAAATTTGGAGGAGACAGCGGATACAAAGTTTCAGGAGGTTTACATGGAGTTGGAGCATCAGTTGTAAACGCATTATCATCTTGGACAGAAGTAACTATCCAAAGAGATGGTGGAATTTTTGAAATGAAATTTGAAAAAGGAAAAACTGTTGAGAAACTAAAAAGAATAGGGGACTCTAAAAAAACTGGAACAAAAGTAAGATTTTTAGCTGATAATACAATATTTGAAAGCCTAGAGTATGAATATGAAGTATTAGAAAAAAGATTAAGAGAAATAGCATTTTTAACAAAAGGATTAAAAATAACAATAGAAGACCAAAGAGAAGAAACACCAAAAAAAGCAGAATTTTGTTATGAAGGAGGATTAATATCATTTGTAGAATACCTAAACAAAAATAAAGAAAAAATCCATCCAACACCAATTTATATAGAAAAACAAGGAGAAGTACCAGTAGAAATAGCTATTCAATATACAACAGCTTACTCAGAAAATATATACACATTTGTTAATAACATAAATACAATCGAAGGTGGAACACACTTAGAAGGATTTAAAAGAGCACTAACAAAAGTATTTAATGACTATGCAAGAAGCCACAATATTTTAAAGGAAAAAGATAATAATTTACAAGGTGAAGACATTAGGGAAGGAATAACAGCAGTAATATCTGTAAAAGTAAAAGAACCACAATTTGAAGGACAAACAAAAACAAAACTAGGAAACAGTGAAGTAACAGGTGTTGTACTTAGTATGGTAAATGAAGCATTATCAACATTTTTAGAAGAAAATCCACAAGTAGCAAAAGCAATATTAGAAAAATGTGTCAGTGCATCAAGAGCAAGAGAAGCAGCAAGAAAAGCAAGAGAATTAGTAAGAAAGAAAAGCAGTCTAGAAACTTCAACATTACCAGGTAAATTAGCAGATTGCAGTAGCAAAATAGCAGATGAATGTGAAGTATATATAGTCGAAGGGGATTCAGCTGGAGGAAGTGCAAAACAAGGAAGAGATAGAAAATTCCAAGCAATTTTACCATTATGGGGAAAAATGTTAAATGTTGAAAAAGCAAGAGCAGACAAAATTTACGGAAATGATAAATTAAATCCAGTAATTGTAGCTATAGGAGCAGGAATAGGAGCAGATTTTGACATTACAAAAATAAGATATGGAAAAGTAATAATAATGGCAGATGCAGATGTAGACGGTGCACATATTAGAACACTACTATTAACATTCTTTTTTAGATACATGAGACCATTAATAGAAAATGGAAACGTATATTTAGCTCAACCACCACTATATAAATTATCTAAAAAAGGAATGGAAGACATTTATTGTTACACAGATGAAGATTTGGCAAAAGCATATAAAGACTTAGAAGCTAAGGGAATAGAAAGAAGCACATTAGGACTTCAAAGATATAAAGGTTTAGGAGAAATGAACCCAGAACAATTATGGGAAACAACAATGGATCCAGATAAAAGAATCTTAGTTAAAGTAACAATGGATGATGCTATAAAAGCAGATGAAATATTTACATTATTAATGGGAGACGAAGTAGAACCAAGAAGAGAATTTATTCAACAAAATGCAAAATATGTTACAAACTTAGATATTTAAAAAGAAAAAAATAAAAATGAGATTTGTGTAAAAATATAACTCAAGTCTCATTTTTTATATTCAGTTTTTACTTTATATATACTTTATTTTTAAATATAAAATATTAAAATAAATATAAAAAATTTAATAGGAAAGAAAAAATCTTTCCTATTAATCTGAAAAGCCAATAACAATCTTAGCTAAGACTAATATATCTAATATTTAAACCTAATATATATTACTATATAAATAAGCCGGATACCACATATATTAATCAGTCGCTCGACTATTAGAACACCATAGAATAACTATATTCATCCTAAAAAAGGACTAATAATAACCATAATAAAATATAAAAATAATCTTAGCTCGAATTTATTACATATATTACAACCATAAATAATTAAATAGCTTACATACACATAATAAATTCTTCTCGCCGACATATGAAAATATAAAAACATACACTTTCATACATCTTTGTCCGAATAATAATAAACTGATAAAAATCTATTATTACTCTTGGCTCAACTGTTATCAACCTTACAATAATATTATGAACAAAAATAAAAAAAATATACATAAAAAATAAAAAAATTATAAATATACAAAAAAATAATTAATTAAATTAAGAAATAATAAAATAATAAAAATTAAACAAATAAATATATTCTAAAAAAATAAACATAAATAAAACGAAAATAAAAGGGAAAAAAACAAAAAAGTGGAAAAGTGACAAAAAAATGTAAAAAAATAAGGAAAAGTCGAGTTTTGTCGAAAATTTATTATTGACAGAAGTAATAATAGATAGTAAAATTGCAAAAAAAGAGAGGTGATAAAAATAAAAGAAAAAACTATAAAAGAGTGGATACCATTAGAAAAAATATATAAAGATGGAACAATAAAATTAAAAAATAATAATTATATAAAAATAATAAAAATAATGCCAATTAATTATAATTTAAAATCAGAATTAGAAAAAAAATCAATAATTAATTCATATAAAATATTTTTAAAAACATGTAACTTTCCAATACAAATTTTAATTCAAAGTAAAAAAGAAAATTTAGATGATCATATTTTAAAAATCCAAAAAAATATAGAAAAAAATAAAAAAATAGAAGATATAGGAAAAGAATATATTAAATATATAAAATCAATAAATTTATCAAAAAAATCATCAACAAAAGAATTTTATATCGTAATTAATAATGAAAAAAATAATACAAAAAATAATATAGAAATAGAAGAAATCATAAAAAACGAATTAAATGAAAAATATTTTAAAATCAAAGAATGTTTATCAAGATGTGGAAATTCAGTTCAAGAAATTTCAGAAAAAGAGGAAACAATAAAAATTTTATTTTCATTCCTCAACACCAGAAAAAATTTAATAAATTAGAAAAAAATAATAAATGTAATATGGAAAAAATACAAACAAAATTTCTAAAAAAAGCAAAAAAAAGTAGACATAAAACATAAAAAGATAAAAAAAAAATAGAAATAAAAAATAAAAGAAACCAATATATCCGTAAAGCCTTTTAATAAAGAAAAAACATAAAAAAGCAGAAACAAAAGATCAAAAATAGGAAGAATATTAAAACAAAAAATGAGTTTACAATAAAATGTACAATGTAAACTAAATAATAGAAAGGAGAAAGTGACTTTAACATCACTTATAATTAATGGAAGAAGAAAAAAATATATATAAAGGAATAGTAAAAGAAGAAGAAAAAATATATCCAGCATATATAAATTTAAAAAATTCAAAATATATAGAAATAGATAATCTGTATTATGCAGGATTAATTTGTATAGATTACTATAGAGAGCAAACAGATTTAATATTAAAAACACTAATCGAAACAAACATAAATATGAATATATCAATATTTTATGAAAAACAAGATTCATATAAAACAATAAAAGATTTAACATATCATATAGGAAATGTAGGAGTAGAATTAAAAGAAAGTAATGAAAACAGACAAGATATAGATATAGCAGCATTTACATATAATGACGCAAAATATATAAGAAAAGAAATGCAAATAAATAACGAAGACTTGTATTTTCTATATATCTATATAGTTATTTATGATACAGAATTAAAAAAATTAGAATATTACCTAAACAAAATAGAAGGAATAACACAAAGTAAAGGAATACAAACAAGAAGAGCTAACTTTAGGGAAGAAGAAATATTTTTATCAACATTACCATTTATGGAAAATAAAGAAATAATAAAAGAAGCAGCAAGAAGAAATGTTTTAACAAGTGGATTATTAGCAACATATCCATTCATTTCATCAACAATATTTGATTCAGAAGGAATATTTATAGGAACCAATATTTATAATAATTCAATGGTATTTATAGATAGATACAATACTCAAAAATATAAAAATGCAAATATGTGTATTTTTGGAACAAGTGGAGCAGGAAAATCATTTTATACTAAATTATTAATATTAAGATACAAACTACTAGGGATAAAACAATATATAATAGATCCAGATAGAGAATATACAAACATCTGCAAAGAACTTGGAGGAACACTAATAAAAATAGGACCAACATCAGAAACATATATAAATATATTAGACATAAGAAAAGAAAGTATAGAAGAAGGAGAAAAAGGATATTTAGCAACAAAAATATCAAAATTAATAGGATTTTTTAATTTAATATTTGGAGAATTAAATGAAGAAGAAAAAGCACTAATAGAAGAAAAATTAATAGAAACATATAAAATAAAAAACATAACATTTGATGATGAAACACTTTATAAAAAAGATAAAAATAAAATATTAAAAGAATTTAAAACAACAAAAGATATGCCAATTTTAAAAGACTTATATAACATATTAGGAGAAGATGAAAAAACAAAAAAGTTTAAAATAAAATTAATACCATTTATAGAAGGTTCAATGAAATTTTTTAATAATTATACAAATATTGAAATAAACAATGAACTAATAATAGCAGATATTTATGATTTAGGAGAAGAAAATATACAATATGGTATGTATTTATTTACTGATATTTTTTGGGATAAGATAAAAGAAAATAGAAATGAAAAAAAAGCTATATACATGGATGAAATATGGAGACTAATAGGAGTAACATCAAATAAAAATGTAGCAAGTTTTATATATAAAATATTCAAAACAATAAGAAAATATGGAGGAAGCAGTGTAGCAATAACTCAGGATATATCAGATATATTTAGCCTAGAAAACGGAACATACGGAAAAAGTATTTTAAATAATTCAAGCATAAAAACATTTTTTTCACTAGAGGAAGAAAACATAAAAATATTAAGTGAATATACTAATCTATCAGAACAAGAAAAAGTAGAAATAAAATCACTAAAAAGAGGAGAATGTTTAATGTTTGTTGGAGAAGATCATATATTAACAAAAATTGAATCATCAGAAACAGAGAAAAAAATAATAGAAGAAAATAAAAAAGATAAACATTAAAAGAAAGGAATTTTATTAAAAGTGAAAAATATAATTACTGCAATAAATAATCCAGAATTAAATAATGAAATAAAAAAAGAAAAAAATTTAAAAATAATAAATAAAGATATAATATACAAAGAAGGAATAATAGAAATATTAGAAGAAAAAAAAGAAATTAATCTAATAATTATAAATTATGATCTACCAGGAAAAATAGAAATAGAAGATTTAGTAAATAAAATAAAAAAAATAAATGAAAAAATAGAGTTAATATTTATATTGGAAAAAGAAGATATAGAAAAAGAACAAAAATTAAAAAAATTAAATATAAAAAATATATATTATAATAATGAAATAAATAAAGAAAAATTAATACAAATAATAAAAAAAGAAAATAAAAATAAAAATAAAGAAGAGGAATTACAAAAAGAAATAAGAGAATTAAAAAAAATAATAGAAGAAAATAAAAAAGTAAACAAATCAAGAAAAATAAAAAACAAAATAGAAAAAAAAGTAGAAAATAATATAGAAAAAAATTTGCTAAAAAAAAGAATTAAAAAAACAGAAAACAAAGATAATAAAATAGAAAATGCAATAATAATAAATGAAAACGAAAAAAATGAAGGAAGTTTTATAATAAAAAAATTAGCCACAAAAGCAATAAAAAAAAATAAAAAAATATTAATAATAAATATAAATTTAGAAAATAAAATAATCCAAGATATATTTAATAAAAAAAATATAGAAAAGATAATAGATAAAAAAATAAAATATATAGAAAACTCAAAACAAAAAAATATAAATAAAAAAATAGAAAATGCATTATTTGTAAAAATAAACGAAAATATAAAATTGATAACAGGACTAAAATATTATAAAAATAAAAACGAAGAATATTACATAAAGAAAATAATAAATATAATACAAAAAAATTCAAAAAAATATTATTTAATTATAATATATTTTTTAAATAAAAAAGAAAATGTAGAACTAAAAAAAGAATTAAATAAAAAAATAGAAAAAAATATATTTATTATATCAAATAATTATATAGAAATAAAAGAATTAAAAAAAGAACTAAGAAAATATAATTTTTTAGAAAACAAAAATACATATATATTTTTAAAAAAAGAAAATAATAACAAAAATAACACAATTAATAGTTCTATAATTAAAAATATATTTAAAAAAGAAAAAATAACAACAAAATTAAAAATAATTAAGTAAAAAAGATAATTTATTATTTTTTCTATTAAAAAAATGTAATAAAAATAAATAATAATAAATTAATAGTAAAAAAATAAAAAACAGAAAGAAAAGAGGTTTATATGGAATTAGAAACAAATAATAAAATAGAAATAAAAAATGATTTATTAAACGAAAAAGATCAAAAAAATTTCTTAGAAACTACTCTAGGAAAAACAATAAATACAGCAATTGATATAGGAATAAGGGCAATATTACCAGATTTTATAGATGATCAAGTTATAAATATAAAAAACAATTTATTAAAAAATGGACTAAAAGAAGGAATAAGTAAAACAATTGATGATACGATTGAAATTGGAAAAAGTACAATAGGAATTGTAACAGGAAATTTTGAAAATATAAATCAAATGCAAACAGCAGTAAAAACAGGAGGAATAATTGATGGAATATCCACATTACTAGATAGTGTTATTAATAAAGTACAAAGTAAAGGACTTATAGATTACAATATAGCTAAAACAATAAAAGATGGAAAAAATATTATATTAAATAATGTAGAAAGCAATATAGAAAAAACATTTACAGATCAAATAAAATCTTCGGAATATACAAACAAATATATAAGCAATTGGAAAAACTATTATGAAGAAAAAAATTTCGAAGGAATGGATAGAGAATATAAAAAAATAAAAAAAGAACTTAAAAATTTAATACCAATTGAAAAAACAATAAATGAAGCAAGAACAATTGAAAACATACATACTCTTATAAAAAATAATGGACAAAACTTTGATTTACCAAAAGAGGTTTTTGAATTAGCAGAAAAATTAAAATAAAAAATATAAAAAATTATTAAAATAATAAATAAAAGTTAAATATATGTTAGAAGTAATAAAATTAGTTTACCCAAAAAAAGTACTAGTTAGTAATTAATAAATTAGTACTTTACTTTTAACTAAAAAATCTAATACAAAATATAATAAAAATGTTAGGGAATAAAGAAATTTAAATTGAAAATTGCTTGCAAAATTCCATTTGTTTTAGTATAATACACATATAGGAAACTAAGCAAAATAGGGAAAAGTTGAAAGATAATTATATCTTTGATACAAAAATTATTAACAAAACATAATAGAAAAAATTATAAAAACAAAATTTCTATATAATAAAACTTAAAAGAAATAATTATTTTTTAACTAGATTTAAACCTTAAGGAAGGAATGAGATAAAACATGGAAGAAAGACAAGAAAGACGAGACGGAAAAATCATAGAAAGAGACATTGAAAAAGAAATGAGAACAGCCTATATCGACTATGCCATGAGCGTTATTGTATCACGTGCATTACCAGATGTAAGAGATGGGTTAAAACCAGTACATAGAAGAATCCTATATTCTATGCACGAAGATGGAATTACAGCAGATAAAGCATACCGTAAATGTGCCAATACAGTAGGATCCGTATTAGGAAGATACCATCCACACGGGGATAGTTCAGTATATGACGCAATGGTTAGACTAGCACAAGATTTCACAATGAGATATCCATTAATAGATGGACATGGAAACTTCGGATCTGTAGATGGTGATGGAGCAGCAGCCATGAGGTACACAGAAGCAAGAATGGCAAAAATATCAGAATATATGTTAACAGATATTGAAAAAAATACAGTAGACTTTATGCCAAACTATGATGACAGATTACAAGAACCAACAGTATTACCAGCAAGAATACCAGAATTATTAGTAAATGGATCATCAGGAATAGCTGTAGGTATGGCAACAAATATACCACCACATAATTTAAAAGAAGTAATAGATGGAATTATAAAAATAATAGATGATGACAATGTAACAGACGAAGATCTAATGCAAATTATAAAAGGACCAGACTTTCCAACTGGAGCAACAATCATGGGAACAGAAGGAATAAGACAAGCATACAAAACAGGAAGAGGAAAAGTCCTAATGAGAGCAGAAGCAGAAATAGAAGAAATGAGTGGAAATAGACAAAAAATAATAGTAACATCATTACCATATCAAGTAAATAAAGCAAAATTAGTAAAAACAATATCAGACTTAACAAAAGAGAAAAAAATAGAAGGCATATCAGAAGTAAGAGATGAATCAGACAGAAAAGAAAAAACAAGAGTGGTAATAGAACTAAAAAGAGACGCAAATGCACAAGTAGTATTAAATCAATTATATAAACATACACAAATGCAAGAGACATTTGGAATAATAATGTTAGCATTAGTAAATGGTGTTCCAAAAATATTAACATTAAGACAAATATTAGATTGCTATATAGAACATAGAAAAGAAGTAATATTAAGAAGAACACAATTTGATTTAGACAAAGCATTAGCAAGAGCACACATTTTAGAAGGATTGAAAATAGCACTAGATAATATAGATGAAGTTATAGAAATAATACGTTCATCATATGATGATGCCAAAGAAAGATTAATGAAAAGATTTGGTTTATCAGATATACAAGCACAATCAATTCTAGATATGAGATTAAAAACACTATCAGGATTACAAAGAGAAAAAATTGAAAATGAATATAACGAATTAATGCAACTAATAGCACATTTAAGAGACATTTTAGCAAGTGAAAAATTAGTGTTTGATATAATAAAAGAAGAACTAATAGAAATAAAAACAAAATTCGGAGACGATAGACTAACAAAAATAATACCTGCAGAAGGAGAATTTTTAGTTGAAGACTTAATAAAAGAAGAACAAACAGTTATAGCACTAACACATTTTGGATATATAAAAAGAATGCCAATAGATACATATAAGAGTCAAAAACGTGGAGGAAAAGGAATAACAGGAATAGCAACAAGAGCTGAAGATTTTGTAAAGAAAATATTTATAGCATCAACACATGATACAATATTATTCTTCTCAAATAAAGGAAAGCTATATAAACTAAGAGGATATGAAATACCAGAAGCAGGAAGAACAGCAAAAGGAACAGCAATAGTAAATCTATTAAGTTTAGACCCAGGAGAAAAAATATCAGCAGTAATACCAATACAAAACTTCGCAGAAGGCAAATATCTATTAATGGGAACAAAAAGAGGATTGATAAAAAAGACAGCATTAACAGAATATAATTTAAGCAAAAAAACAGGACTACAAGGAATAACATTAAAAGAAGACGATGAATTAATAGCTGTAAGATTAACAGATGGAGAAGACAATGTAGTACTAGTTACAAGAAATGGGTTATGTATAACATTTGATGAAAAAGATGTACGTCCTATTGGAAGAACATCACAAGGAGTTCTAGGAATTAGAGTAGAAAGTGATGATGAAGTAATAGGAATGGAATCAATAATAAGAGGAGGAAAAGCAACATTGCTTGCAATAACTGAAAACGGATTCGGAAAACGTACAGAATTAGACGAATACAGAGTACAGCTAAGAGGAGGAAAAGGTGTAGTAACATACAAAATTACTCCAAAAACAGGAAAAATAGTAGGCGTAAGAATAGCAAATGATGATGAAGATGTAATGCTAATTACAGATACAGGAACAATAATAAGAATAAAAGTTAAAGACATTAGTGTATTAGGAAGAGCAACACAGGGAGTTACATTAATGAGAACATCAGATGGAGGAAAAGTTGTAAGTATAGAGACATTAACACCAGAAATGCAAGAAGAAGAATAAAAAAAGTGCTTAGTTACAAAGTAAATTTTATATTAAGAAAAACAAGCATTTATATGCAACAAAAAAGTTTATAAAAATAAAGTATAATAATAAAGTTATGTATAACTTTATTATTATACTTATATAACAAAAACAAAACATTAAATTAATAATGCTTTGTTTTTTTGTGGTATTCTCATAAATATTTAGTTAGTACCTTTTTCATAAACATGATAAATTATCTATTTTTTAATCTTAAATCTTCACCAAAGAAATAATAAATATCATAATAACCAGCAATCCTAGAACCAATTCTATCTTGATAAATAGAAAAAATATCATTCATATTCAAATTAGTAGAAATAATAGTTTTCGTAATATGATTATTAAGATTCAAAATACGAGTATTAATAATAGTAAAAAGTTCACTTAATTTTAAAGAATTAATAGACTCAGTACCTAAATCATCAATTATCAATAAATCAGACTCAAGAACAGATTGTAATACATCATCTTTAGAATTTTTAGACTTACCAAATTTAAAATCTATTACGCTTTCAAGCAATACAGGAGCAGTTTGATATAAAACAGTCTTCCCTTTTTTTATTAATTCAGAAGCAATACAGTTTGACATAAAAGTTTTACCGCAAACCAGTAGCACCTGTAAACAAAAGATTTTTTGAATCAGAATTATCAAAATTTTTAATAAATTCAATTGACTTGTTTTTTATATTTTGAATGTTTTTTCTAGGTGAAATATTAAACTTATATTTTGATAAATCAACTTCATCAGAAAAAAATGAATCATTAAAATTTTCAAAATTTTCTTTTTTTAAATTATACATATTAGATTTATTAAAAGAAATATTTAAAAGTTTCTGCTTTAAACAAGAACACATAGAAGTCTTAAAATTTTCATCAGTAACAAACCCAGTATCATTGCAAAGTTTACATTCATAAAAAGGCTCAAAATAATCTTTAGAATAACCATTTTTTATCAAAATAAATTCTTTTTCATCTTTTAAATCCTTAATTTTTTTGTTCAAATCATTCAAATAAAAATCTTTTTTTTCAGGGGAAAACAAAATACTTTTAGCACTCTGAATTCCCAAAGAATTAAGTTCTGTATCAATTTCTAATAATCGAGGAATAAGTTTATAAATAAGATCTTTTCTTCTTTCCAAATCTAATTCAGCATTTAATTTTTTACGTTCATAATCTCTCAAAAGAGAATTTAAAATATCATTTGTCATCTATATCTCCTTTTTGCATACCAATATTTGCATATAAAAAATCTAAATTATTATATTCACGTTGTTCATGATTAGCTTTAGTAACTTTAGCCTTTAAATCTTTAGTATCTCTAATTTGTTTTTTACGTTGTTCCAAAAAAGCCTCTATCTCATCAGGAGATTTCAAGTTTCTATCATGCCAATCAGTTATAATATTATTAATATAATCAAAAGTAGGATTTTGTTTTGAAGTTGTTTTCTTTAAAGCAATTTCAATAATATTCATATCATATCCAAAATCTAACACCCAATTCTCTATATAGGCTTCTTCATATTGTGTTAAACCAGAATGTTTTCCAAGTTTTTTAGCGATATCACGTTTTATTGAATTTAATTTTTCACGTTTTTGATAATATACATCTAAATCAGTCCAAGTATGAATTTTACTACTACCCCAAGCCTCTGCAACAGTTTGAACATAATTTTTATGTAATGCAGAACGATTATAACAATAATCAAAAAGAGCAATCATAACTTGATCATCAAAATTATACTTAGAAAACCATAAATCTATATCATTATACCATGAAGGTCCCATAATTCCTTGAAAATACATATTATTAATATGATCAATAGCTTTAGCACGTTGTTTATTTTTTGAAGTTTTTTCAATGGTTTCCTTAGAAGGAGTTAAATTAGGTTTATACAATTTATTAAGAGTAGATTCCTGCAAATCAACAATAACAAAACCAGAATTTTTTTTTACAATAAGCTCTTGCTTTTCTAAAAATTTAACCCCATCAGTAATAGTCTTAATTGGAAGATTAAGTTTTTTAGACAAATCATTTATCTTAATATCTTTTCCATATTTAGATAAAAAAATCATATACATATAAATTTTTAAAAAATCCCCTGGAATTTGAGATAAATGTTCAGCAAAAAAAATATCTGGAATCATTGTTTCAGAAAACAATAAAGCCTTTTCTTTTTGTTCTAATTTCATAATGAATCCCCTCTTTCATATGTTGTGAATAGATTATATCCTTTTTATATAAAAAATTCAATATGAAAGAGGTAAAATTAAAAAAAATTTAAAAAAATCAATTTAAAATACAATATTATAATTTTTTATTATAATTCGAAAAATATCTAAAATAATTTTTTGAGTACAAATACAATTTTTGTTTAAAAATAAAAGAAATTAAATATCTTAAAACATAAATAAAATTTTCACCATTAAGACCAACAAAACTAATTAATAAAAAAGGAAAGCATAATATTATAAATAAGAAAATTTTGAAATGAAGACTTTTAAAAAATAAATTAATAATTAAAAAAATTATACTATCCCAAATTATGTTCAAAAAAATAGTAGGATAATCTATAAAACCCAAAAATTTATTTTTAAAATTATAATTTTTTGGAAAAATAAAATTCATAACATCTCCTCTCTAAAAATAAA
>ERZ1673697.2657-NODE-2657-length-15078-cov-3.594222_pt1 | contig 15078 bp, 9 predicted proteins | sample MGYA00580227_ERZ1673697 | MGnify/ENA primary metagenome ERZ1673697 (study PRJEB41218, sample SAMN15661759) | gut metagenome | host: Homo sapiens | place: Canada: London | collected 2015-08-20/2019-03-30 | study: EMG produced TPA metagenomics assembly of...
ATTATCAGTACTTGTTGGAATCCAAAAACCTGTTACGAGATTACTTCGGAATTGAGATCCTGCATAACCTGGAAAAGTTCCCTTTGCATTTGGACGATACCCTACAGGAGTACTATGCAAAGATCTCAGAAAAAATCGAGCAGTATCCTGTTCAATTGACCGGTGCTGGCAATAGCAAATATTACATTCAGAAGATAAAGCCTCTGTTTGTAAACGGTCGAATCTACAACGAGGTTACATTCACTCCTGTGGATGACAGAAAAAACAAATCCAAGGCAAACCGTGTAATTGCTTTCACCAAGTTGTCTGTCACTCACAGCTATGCGTCAAAATTTCATCTTGTTCAGGAATCAATAGAAATTCTTGGGAAGACGATGCCCATAATCATTATTGATGGTTGGGAGGTATCCATCCGCGATTGTGAATTTCAAAATTTCATATCTCTGGTGAAAGGCGAAAAGAGGCGAGTCTCTTATCCAGAGCAAAAAACGATTTGTGATTTCCTTACCAGAAGAAGATATACATTAACCGAGCTTATCGACTTCCCTGATTATGCTTATACCAGAATAACAGAACAATGGAGAAGTGAACTGAAATCACCTGTATTTATTCCGGTTCTTGACTACTGCAGGACTATAATTCGCAGCAAAAAGCCTGGCCAGAACATATTACGCTATCTGCTTTACAGCATGAATAACGTGATAATAAAAAATCAGCGTTACAGCGGACAAAACAGAAATCTTTCGAATTTATACCTGTCCAATGGTTGTATCCAGTTCGACTCTCTCCCATTTAACAGATCGCCGCTCGGACATAACCCTAAGTCAAGTGCTATATTCGAATGCATTCCCTACAGACACAAACGCCCTCAATTGTTTGCAAGATATATAAAGAACAACACTGAAGGCAAAGGTCAGTTATTCACAGATGTCAGTGAAATTACAGGCTTTACCGATATCAATACTCTCATCCGAGAATACAATGCAAGTCTTTGGTTTGGGCATAAACCTAGAAGCAATCTCAAGCTTGAACATAATCAGGTTTTCATTAATGAATACAAACTGGACACCTGCACGATTATTCAAAAGCTGCAAGAATTATCTGCATCGGGCATTGAGAATTACACTGAAGATGTTGAGATGTGGTTGCTCTTTGATGATTATGAAATTGATTGTGAGGAAAAGAGGGACATCATCGGTCGCATTTTCTCCGAGTCCAAAGTCGGCGTAATATACGGTTCTGCCGGTGTTGGAAAATCGACACTGATAAACCATGTATCTCACTACTTGAATGGTGAAAACAAGCTGTACCTGACTCAAACCAATCCTGCAAAAGAAAACCTGATGAGAAAAATTGATGCAGACAATGCGACCTTCTCAACCATCGCCAGCTTTTTATATCAGGAAACCTGGAATGCCGAATATGAGCTTTTAGTCATTGATGAGTGTAGCACAGTAAGCAATAGCGATATGGTTGCCGTCTTAGAAAAAGCAAATTTCAAAATGCTCTTACTGGTTGGAGACACTTATCAGATTGATGCCATTCAATTTGGCAACTGGTTTTCTGTGTTGAGATCCTTCCTGCCGGAAAGTGCTGTTTTTGAACTAACCAAACCACACAGAACGAAGGATAAGCATCTGCTCGAATTGTGGGATAAAGTCAGACATATGGATGAAACCGCAAAAGAGGTCATAGAAAGAGAAAGCTATTCATTGAAAGTTGATGCATCACTGCTCTCTTCCATTGAAAAAGATGAGGCTATCCTTTGCCTAAACTATGATGGTCTATACGGTATTAATAACATCAACAGATTTCTGCAGGAAAGCAATCCAAATCCGGCTGTCCGATGGGACATTCAGCAATATAAAGTCGGAGATCCGATTCTCTTCCTTGAATCTGATAGATTTTACCCTGTCATTCATAACAACATGAAAGGCATCATTCAGGGCATAGAAATCCTTGATGTGGGTACTCACGAAGAACGAATTCAATTTGATGTTGAGATCCCAAAAGAAATAGACGAAAGCGATGCCTGGCGATGTGATTTTGAATTGCTGGAATGCTATGAGGGAGAAGAAAGATCCTTGATTCGCTTCTGTGTTCATAAATTGAAAAGCGCAGATGAAGATGGCGATGATCAGACTTCCAGAACGGTAGTTCCGTTCCAAGTTGCATATGCAGTATCTATTCATAAGGCGCAGGGTCTGGAATACAACTCTGTTAAAATAGTTATTACAGATGAGGTAGAAGAACTTGTTACACATAATGTTTTCTACACTGCAATAACGAGAGCCAGGGAGAAACTACGTATTTACTGGACACCGGAAGTTGAAGATAAAGTAATCAAACGCATAAAGCCGCGAGACATCAGAAAAGATGTTGAGATTTTGAAAAAGTATTTGGTTTAACACATCCGCTAGAAGCAAGGAGGTTCGGATATGAGAATCAGTTATAACAAATTATGGAAAATGTTGATTGACAAAGACATGAATAAAAATGATTTAAGAGAGGCCGCCGGAATCAGTGCTGCTTCAATTGCCAAGCTTGGCAAAGGAGCCAATATCACAACTGATGTCCTTCTTAAAATCTGCGAAGCTATGGACTGTAAGTTAGAAGACATCATGGAATCGATAAAAGATTAGTCTGGAGGTGTGCGCTATGTCGATGAACGAACTGCAAAAGCAGACGAATGCAAATATACAGGCGAAAGCCAATCTAATCTGGGAGATTGCCACCCATCTTGTCGGTCTCTTTAAGCCCCACGAGTATGGTAAGGTAATCCTTCCAATGACAGTACTTAAGCGTTTCGATGACGCTCTGAAATCCACCAAGGATGCCGTTGTTGCAATGGCTAAGAAACTGGATGAGCAGAAAATTGAAGGACAAGCTCGTGACGGTATTCTTTGCCGTATCTCCGGCTACGATTTCTACAACACCAGCAACTTTGACTTTGCTAAATTGATCGCTGATCCTGACGGTGTAGAGATCAACTTTGAGGCGTACCTTCAGGGATTCTCTTCTAACATCAAGGATATTATCGATAACTTCGATTTTGAAAATACAGTAAAGCTGATGGTGAAAGGTGGTGTTCTGTTCGTCACCCTCCAAGAATTCAATTCCGCAAAAGCAGATATGTCTCCGGATAAGATCACCTCTGCTGACATGGGTTATATTTTTGAAGAACTGATTCGTAAATTCTCCGAGTCCTATGATGAACAGGCCGGAGCGCATTTCACCAGCCGTGACATCATCTATCTTATGACAGAACTCCTGGTTTCTCCGGAGAAGGCTGAAATCATGGAGGAAGGCTGCACTAAGACTGCCTATGATATGGCAATGGGTACTTCTCAGATGCTTGGCTGTCTTACTGAACGTTTGCGCGACATCAGCGAAGAAGCGAGTCTTACCTGTTTCGGCCAGGAATTCAATCCTGAAACTTATGCTATTGCAAAAGCCGATATGCTCATCAAAGGTGGCAACGCATCCGGCATGATGTATGGAGATACCCTGAACGATGATAAATTCAGCGGTTACGAATTCGACTATATCATCTCTAACCCGCCATTCGGTATCGACTGGAAACGTGAAAAAGCTGAAGTCGAAGCCGAGGCTAAAAAAGGATTTGAAGGTCGTTTCGGTCCTGGTCTCCCTGCTATCTCCGATGGTCAAATGCTTTTCATGCTGAATGGCGTAAAAAAACTGAAAGAAGGCTCCGGCAGAATGGCTATCATTCAGAATGGATCTTCTCTGTTCACGGGTGACGCAGGGAGCGGCGCATCCGAAATCCGCCGTTATGTGATTGAAGGAGACCTAGTAGAAGCAATCATTCAGCTGCCTACCGACCTCTTCTACAACACAGGTATTTCTACTTATATCTGGGTTCTGACAAAAGGCAAAACCATGAACCGCAGCGGTAAGGTTCAGCTGATTGATGCAAGCAAGTGCTTTGTGAAGCGCCGTAAGAATATCGGCTCAAAGCGTGTTGATCTGGACGATGAATGCATTGATATGATTATTCGTGCCTATGAATGCTTCTCTGATGAAATCTACGAATCTGATGGTCTTGTTGTAGAAAGCAAGGTTTTTGATAACAGTTTTTTCGGCTTCACAAAGGTTACCGTTGAAACTGCCCAGGTTGGCAAAGACGGAAAGCCTGTATTGAAGAAGGGTAAAAAGGTGCCTGTGAGAGGTGCATCCGATAACGAGATTATTCCGCTTGGCGTAGATGCGAATGAATACATGACGAAAAATGTACTTCCGTACAATACTCTCGCTTACATTGACCCCGCCAAGGATAAGATTGGATATGAGATACCGTTCACGCGACTGTTCTATAAATTCGTTGCACCAGAATCTTCAGCTGACATCTTTGAAGACATCAAAGCCTTGGAAGCAGAAGAAACAATTCTGATGAAGGAGTTGTTTAGCCATGAATAAAATGAAAGATAGCGGAGTTGAATGGTTAGGAACAATCCACGAAAGCTTCCAGGTAGCAACTATCGGCTCATTATTCACAATAAAAAAAGATATTATTGGTCACGAGCCTGATACAGTTCTTTCGATAACACAAACAGGTATTAAACCGAAAGATTTATCATCTAATGAAGGACAAAACGCGAGTTCCTATTCTCATTATCAAATTGTCAACATTGGCGATTTTGCAATGAACCACATGGATTTATTAACTGGATGGATTGATATATCAAAGTATGAAGGTGTAACAAGTCCTGATTATAGGGTCTTTCGTTTGAATGATAATCTGATGATTCCTGAATACTTCTTACGTGTATTTCAGCACTACTACACCAATAAAGTGTTCTTTGGCTTCGGACAGGGTGTTGCTAATCTCGGAAGATGGAGACTGCCTGCACAGAATTTCAAAAAAATAACTGTTCCAGTTCCAGCGATTCCAGATCAAGAAAAAATAGTTGCAGCTATTGATCATAAAGTATCAATGATTGACAGCCTCATCTCTACAGTTGAAAGCCAAATTGAACGCTTAAAATCTTACAAGCAAAGCTATATAACTGAGGTTGTTACAAGAGGACTAGACACGTCGGCTGTAATGAGAGCTAGTGGTGTTGATGTTTACCCGTTCGTTCCAACCCACTGGAATGTTCAAAAAACATTATCTGTACTAACCATGCCAATAACCGATGGCCCACACACTACACCAGAATTACTCCCCGAAGGGATTCCTTTTGTGTCTGCTGAAGCAGTTTCGTGTGGAAATGGCGGTATAGACTTTGATCATATTAGAGGGTTTATCTCACAGGAATTCTACGATGAGTGCTGTAAAAAATATATTCCTCAAAGAAATGATATCTATATGATCAAATCAGGTGCCACAACTGGTAGAGTTTCTATTGTAGATACAGATCGCATTTTTACTATCTGGTCTCCATTAGCCGTATTTCGCTGCAATCCAGATATTATGAATCATAAATTCATGTACTATTTTCTACAATCCGCCGCATACCAGAGACAAGTACAGTTTGGTTGGACCTATGGTACACAGCAGAATATAGGTATGAGAACCTTAGAGCGTTTAAAGGTCTTCGTTCCTCCGATTAACGAACAATTGTTAATAGTCGAAGCGATTGAAAAAAAGATTTGCGCTGTTGATAGATTACTTGTAATCAAACAAGAGAAAATTGATAAGCTGAACCAATATAAGAAATCACTGATTTACGAATATGTCACAGGAAAGAAGGAGGTGTCTTAAGTGGATAAAAGTGAAAAAAGATTCGAACAAGACATAGAATCCTTCCTGCTTTCTGCGGCTGGTGGCTATGAACAATTCAATGGTCAGGATGCCTCCGGAAACTGGATCCATGCAAGACAGCACGATATTGACCGTTGCATCTATATGGATGTCCTCTGTGAATTCATTGCAAAGACACAGCCGAAGGAATGGGCAAAATACACCAAGTACTATGGTGCCAATGCTGCTGACAAATTGTATCACCGCTTGGAAACCACTATCAGCAATCAAGGTCTGCTTCATGTAATGCGTAATGGTATCGAGGATATGGGATGTAAACTTCGAATTTGCTATTTCAAGCCGGAGTCAGATCTGAATCCGCTTGCCACCGAACGCTACGAGGCGAATATCCTCGGTTGCACACGTCAGTTCCGCTATACCAATGCGAACACCAATACCATCGACATGGTGCTTTCCGTGAACGGTATCCCGGTTGTGGCTTTAGAACTCAAGAACCAATTGAAAGGACAGGACTATGTCTGTGCCATCAATCAGTTCAAGAACGACCGTAGCAGTAAGGAATTCTGCTTCCGTCCGAATCACCGTTTCCTGGTTTACTTTGCCGTTGACCTCTATGAAGCATGGATGACCACGCAACTTGCAGACGGCAAGACCCGTTTCCTGCCGTTCAACCAAGGTTCTAACGGTGCAGGTGTTACCGGCGGTGCCGGAAATCCTGTGAATGAGAACGGTTATGCCACAAGCTATCTGTGGGAAGAAGTACTTCAGCGAGACAGTCTGCTTGACCTTATTCACCGCTTCATTTCCTATGTGAAGGAAAAAGAGGAAGTGGTCAAGAACGGTGTTTCCAAGATGGTCACCAAGGAAAAGATGATATTCCCTCGTTACCATCAGTACGATGTGGTCAAAAAGGTGCTTGCAGATGTTAAGCAGAACGGTGTCGGCACAAACTATCTGATTCAGCACAGCGCCGGTTCCGGCAAGTCCAACTCCATCGCATGGATCGCTTACCGCCTTGCATCTCTCCACGATGCAGAGAACAACGGTCTGTTCCATTCTGTTATCGTAGTAACAAACCGTGTCGTTTTGGATGGTCAGCTGCAGGATACCATTAACAGCTTTGAACATCAGGTTGGTCTGGTAGAGGCTATTGATGATAAAAAGAACTCCCGCTCTCTTGCGGAAGCAATCAACGATAAAAAGAGAATCATTATCTGCACCATTCAGAAGTTCCTTTTCGCCCACAAGGATATGGAAAAATTCAGCGGTCGCAGATTTGCAATCATTATTGATGAAGCACACCAGGGACAGAACGGTGAAAGTGCCAAGACGCTCCGCCGTAGCCTGATTGATATGGGTGTTGCCATTAAAGAATATGCGGAAGAAGCAGGAATTGACGAAAGCGAAGTCGATCTCACAGATGACTATGTGAATGCAGTTATCTGTCAGGGCAGACATGAAAACCAGTCTTTCTTCGCTTTCACCGCAACTCCGAAAGGACAGACACTTGAGACATTCGGTACGGTCGTAGGTACAACACCAGAGGGTGAACCTATCAAGGCACCATTCCATGTGTATTCTATGAGACAGGCAATCGAAGAAGGATATATTCTTGATGTGCTTTCCAACTACACCACAGTTCGTGAAGCATTTAAGCTGATAAAAATATCAGAGGATAATCCTGAATTGATCGAAGGTCCTACTTCTCGTGCCTTGTTCAAGTATTATAAACAGCATGGTTATACCATCGCTCAAAAGACAGAAATGATTATGACCAACTTCCTTGAAAACTGCCGTTATCAGATTAACGGCAAAGGCAAGGCTATGGTCGTAGCAGATAGCCGTGCGAATGCCGTGCGCTACTATTTTGCTATCAAAAAGTATCTATCTGACCATCCGACAGAATGTGCCGGCAGTGATGTTATGATTGCCTTCTCCGGCGAAATTTCCCTTGAGGATTATCCGAGCGAGAAGCCGTTCACCGAGGCCACTATGAACCTGGATGAAAACGGAAGATATATCACAACCGATAAAAAGTTCCGCAAAGCATTCCATAGCACTAAATACAATATTCTCGTAGTTGCAAACAAATACCAGACCGGCTTTGATGAGCCTCTTCTGCATACCATGTATGTTGATAAAAAGCTCCGTGACGTTACCGCCGTTCAAACACTCTCTCGTTTGAATCGTACCACAGCTGGAAAGAATAGCACCTTCGTACTCGACTTTGAGAATACCGAAGAAGATATTAAAGGTGCATTCCTGCCTTACTATGAGACCACAACCATGGAAGGCAGCACTGACTTAAACCGTGTATATGATGTGCGGAATAAGATTCGTGATTATATGCTCTATAATTGGGAAGATGTTTCAACCTTTAATGTCTTCATGGAGACTCAGAGCAAAAAAGGACAGGATGCCGCTGCACTTGGCAGATTGGCAAATATGCTCCGTCCGGTAATCAAAAGATATACCGATCTGGACGAGGACGATCAGTATGCTACGAGGGATTACATCCGAACATTCAACAGGCTATATGCGTATGTGACACAGCTTGTCCGTTTACACGACAAAGACCTTTTCAATGAATACCAGTACACCACGCATCTTATTAGGCTCCTGCCAAGAGCGAAAGTGGAATTTGTCGATATCGATGACAAAATCAAACTGGAGTATGCATCTCTGACAGAAACCTTCACAGGTGCAATTCTCCTGGATGAGAAACCTCCTGTGTTTGTGCCAGGCGGCAGTGTCGCTCCTAAAACGCCGCAGAAAAAGAAAGACACCCTTCAGAGCATCATCGATAAAGTCAATGAGCGATTCAGCGGTAACTTCACAGACTCTGACCGTGTGATCATCGAAGGCATCTATCAGATGTTCATGAGAGACAGTGAGGTAAAGAAATTCAAGAAATATGCCAAGGACAATAGCACAGAAATGTTTGTTCGTTCTCTGTTCCCAGACAAATTTAGGGACATCGTTACACAGTGCTTCCTTGACAACAACGACTCATTTGCAAAGCTTTTCAATGACCCTGACTTCTATCAGAAAGTACAGGACGCTATGGCAGCTGAATTGTATAAAGCTTTGAGAAAGGACTGATGGCATGGCATACGGAAAATCAATAGAGCTGTTCCTGGCCAACGGAACGGCTGACAGTCTCATAACTGCAGAGCTATCCAATTGGAACGGTAAGGCAATCAAAATTCCTCGCATTGAGGTGTCCGATTGCAAAAGAGATGATATCAAGGGTGCAGGTGTGTACTTCCTGTTCTGCAAGGAAGAGGACGATTCCGACTCAGTCTACATTGGCGAGTCAGAAACCATCCAGGAGCGCTTAAATCAGCACATTAGAGACTACAATGCCGACAAAGAGAAGTTCTACTGGACTACAGCAGTTATCTTCCTTGGACGAGATTTAAACAAGGCTCTGATCCGCTATCTTGAGGACCGCTTCGTGCAGATTGCAAGAGACAGCAAACGCTATAAGGTGCTGACCAAGAACACCTATGGCAAGACAGTCATGAAAGAATCTCAGACCGCTGCTATGGAAGAATTCATCGATAATGTACGTATCCTTATCAATGCCCTGGGTTACAAGGTGCTTGAGCCTACTGTACATAATAATCCGAATTCTACCGTAGATGATGAGATTCTGTACTTAAACCAGGGCAATGCATCCGGCAAGGGTATGATCACCACAGAAGGTTTCGTATTATTCGCCGGAGCAGTCCTCAACGAGAAGACATCAGAAAAATCTCTGAGCAAGGGTGCAGCTAATCTGCGTAAAAAACACCTCGCTTCTAACAAGGTGAAGGACTTCGTGACAACCGAAGATATTCTTTTCTCCAGTTCCTCTGCTGCCGCTGATTTCGTTACCGGATACAGTGTCAGCGGACCCGCCACATGGAAGAATGCAGCTGGCGTGACGCTGAAAGAACTGGAGGCAAAAGCCACAAAATAATGACAATAGCCCTATTGTCTCAACAGGCAAAAAAGTAGTTTCTTGTCTCAACCTATCAAAAGGCAGACTATGACGCTATCGTCAAAACACGAAAAAAGGGATTCCATGAGACTGCCAAATACAGCAAATCTCTCGGAATCCCTTATTTTAAGCCTGTTTCTATACTTTTTTACTTGTTTCGTGACAGTAGACATACCGTCTCCACATGATAAGTCGAAGGAAACAAATCCACGCACGCCATCCGTTCCACCCGGTACCCTCTGCCCTGCAGCATCTCCAGGTCTCTGGCAAGGCTGGTTGGTTTACAGGCAATATAAACCATTTTCTCCACACCGAAATTCGTAATCTTCTCCAGCGCCTTCGGGTGTACGCCATCTCTTGGCGGATCCAGCACAATCAGATCCGGTACTTCTCCAAGTTCATCAATTACCTTTAAGACATCTCCTGCCCAAAATGTACAGTTATCAAGTCCGTTCAGCTTCGCGTTTTCTTTTGCCGCCTCTACAGCTTCCTCCACGATTTCCACGCCTACTACCTTTTTCGCTACCGGTGCCAGTATCTGGGCGATTGTTCCGGTTCCGCTGTAAAGGTCAAAGATAACTTTATCTTTTGTATCGCCGACATAATCTCTTGCAAGTTCATACAGTACTTCTGCTCCCAGTGAATTGGTCTGGAAGAAAGAAAACGGGGTAATCTTGAAGCGCAGCCCCAGAAGTTCTTCGTAAAAATAGTCCTGCCCATATAATATTTCTGTACCTTCATCTTTTACTACATCTGCCACGCTGTCATTTTTTGTGTGCAGAATTCCTGCAATCTGACCATCCAGCTCCAGGGAACAGAGACGGTCTGCCCATTCTTTTCCGCCAAATTCTGTATGGAAACTGTGCTCTGTTGTCGTTACAAGGTCTATCAGGATGTCTCCTGTCTTCACGGCTTTTCTTACCAAAAGATGGCGGAAAAACCCCGCATGATGCATTCGGTGATAATATGGCAGCTTTGTCTCCCTGGAATATTCCAGAGTGCAGGCAAGAATTTTCCTATAATCTCCATCCACAATCTGACAATCTGTAACATTTACAATATCATGAAAGCTTCCTCTCTTATGCATCCCAAGTGCCAACGGGCCATCTTTATATTCATCTCCAAAGGAAAATTCCATCTTATTCCGATATTCGCTCTTAGAGGGACTTTTCCTGATTCCTTCCCATACATAGTCCCCATTTACTGCTACATCCATCATTTTCTTTATCTGTATTTCTTTCATCTTAATCTGTTCTTCATAAGGCAGATTCTGATAAGTACATCCACCACACTGTCCAAAATGCGGACATGCAGATTTTATTTCAACAGGGGCGGGTTCTAATACTTCTATCAGCCGACCCTCTGCTATTTCTTTTTTCACTTTATTGACAGAAATTCGCACCTTCTGCCCCATTATCCCGTTCTTAACAACTATTTTTTTGTCTTCCCCCGGCACTGCTGCAATTGCTTTGTTGGGAAACTCTACCTTTTCAATCAGCCCTTCTAATATCTGTCCCTTTTTCATCTTCTTTTCTTTCCATTCATTTTATTCTCTATAAAGCCAAGTCTGTCATGGCAGGCATAAGCGCCGAAACGGTCTCCCATACGATTTGCCGCAGCTACCGCTTTCTGCCTAATCGAATGAAAGACCGTCACCATCTTACCTTATACTATCTTTTTATAATCCGTTCTATACCTGATCATCATCATTAAAGAAATCGTCATCGAAGTCATCTTCAAAATCGTCTTCAAAATCTTCCAGATAATCTGGTGCAAAGAAACAATATACTGCATATGCGATTGCTGCTACTGCTGCAACGACTCCAACAATTGCCAGTATCCAAAGAACTGTCTTGCAGTGTTTTTCTTCTTCTTCTTTTTTCTGAATAAAATCATTCAATTTTGATGCGGTAATAATCTCTTCTATTTTGCTCATGCTTCCACACATCCTTTCTTTTGCTTGCCGTGCAAGTAAAATTCGTTTCATTTATTATAACACCATCGCTCCGATATTACTACTTTTTTCTGTTAAATTTTCTGAAGTCTGGCAAATGCTGCAAACATTTTCTTGGTTCCTGCTGTATCAAAATCAACAGTTACTTCATAATCCCTTCCTCCCTCTGTAATGGAGGTTACCAGTCCTTCACCAAATTTCATATGACGTACCCGGTCTCCCACATCATATCCCGGTCCTTTCCCATTGCTTACTTTAAATTGCTGTACCGGCTTCGTGGAAAATGCTTTTGTTTGAAATGTTTGTTTTGCCTGCCGGTAAGTATTCTGCATCTTTACCTCCTTATCCTCCCGCTCGAATACAGCTCCAGTAGATAAAAGCTTCATCGGTATTTCTTTCAGAAACCGTGACATTTTGTTATACTGAGTCTCTCCCCGAACCATCCTCCTTCTGGCACAGCTTAGAGTCAGCTGTTGTTTTGCTCTTGTGATCCCTACATAACAGAGTCGTCTTTCTTCTTCCACTTCTTCCGGGTCATCGGATGTAATCGTCATATAACTTGGGAAAATGCCATCCTCCATGCCGGTCAGATATACATGAGGGAACTCCAGCCCTTTAGCACTATGTAATGTCATGAGAATCACGTAATCGCTATTTTCATCTAAACTGTCAATATCTGCAACCAGGGCGACTTCCTCCAAGAAATCACTAAGAGACGGTAACTCTCCTTTCTGCGTACAGGCTTCCTCATAGGCAGCAATCTTGTTCTTCAACTCGTCGATATTCTCCATGCGGGCTTCTGCTTCCACATCCCCTTCTGCCTTTAATTCTTCCACATAGCCTGTCATCTCAATAATGTCTTCCAACAGTTCAGAAATACGCACCTGTTCTGCTTCTGCCTTAAAGTGCTCAATTAGGGCAACAAAAGATTCCATTTTCGAGGCTCCTCTTCCTATATTAGGAATCAAATCTACAGCTCTGAGCGCATCATAGAAACCAATCTCCCGTGCCGCCGCATACTCCTGAACCCGGTTGACACTGGTGAGGCCGATTCCTCTCTTGGGTACGTTAATGATTCTGCGTACTGCCAGATCATCCTGCCCATTATCAATGGTTTTCAGATATGCCAGAAGATCTTTGATTTCCTTTCTGGCATAGAAGTTGATGCCGCCGACAATCTTATAGGGAATTCCTGCGGTCACAAATCTTTCTTCAAACATACGGGACTGGGCATTCGTGCGGTAAAGAATTGCATTGTCATTGTAGGCACACTCTCCCTGTTTCACATGCTCACGGATATCATCCACCACATATTCTGCCTCATCATAAGCAGAATCAAATTGCCGGAAAGAAATCTTCTCTCCCTCTCCATTCGCGGTCCAGAGTGTCTTATCCTTCCGCCCTCTGTTATTACGTATCACTGCATTGGCAGCATTCAAAATATTCCCGGTAGAACGGTAATTTTGCTCCAGCTTAATAACCTTGGCGTCTTCAAAAACTTGCTCAAAGTTCAGGATATTTTTAATATTAGCCCCTCGGAATTTATAAATAGACTGATCATCATCACCCACCACACACAAATTCCGGTATTTTGCCGCAAGGATACTAATCAACATAAATTGTACTGTATTGGTGTCCTGATATTCATCTACCATGATATAACGGAACCGTTCTTGATAATATTCCAGCACATCTGGCTGTGTCTGAAACAGCTGAACAGCCTTCACAAGAAGGTCATCAAAATCCAGCGCATTATTGGCCCGGAGCTGTTTTTCATATTCTTCGTAAACGGATGCAATTTTCTGCTTATGAAAGTCTCCCTCTGCCTGCAGACGGTACTCCTGCGGTGTAATCATTTCATTTTTAGCAGAAGAAATGGCAGCCAGAAGATTCCGTTCCTTATAGATCTTGGTGTCAATCTTTAAATATTTGCAGACATCCTTCATCAACGTCTTCTGATCGTCCGTGTCATAAATTGTAAAATTAGTATCATATCCCAACCTGTCAATATGGCGTCTCAGAATGCGAACACAAGTAGAATGAAAAGTGCTGACCCATATACTCTCAGAGCCAAACCCCACAATATTATCTACTCTTTCCCTCATCTCTCCTGCGGCTTTGTTGGTAAAAGTTATCGCCAGAATGTTCCAGGGATTGATTCCTTTCTCTTCTATTAAATAAGCGATCCTGTGAGTCAGAACCCTCGTCTTTCCCGAGCCCGCTCCTGCCAGTACCAGAAGCGGTCCTTCCGTATAAAACACAGCTTCCCTCTGCTGTTCGTTCAATTTTTCATAAATACTCATAATTCATCCTTTGCTTCTTAATATCCTATTTTCACTTGCTCCATCATATCACATATGAACTGCAGTTTCCATCATCTTTTTCTGAAAGAGATTTAAAATCTATGGACATTTTTTTTTAAACATGGTATATTTTAAATGATATTTTTAATTCAGCACTTTAAAGCGCGAATGTTTGTCACTTTAAAGCAATAAAGCGTTCGTGGGAATATAGGAGGATTTTTATGAGATTACAAGGTGAAATTGCAATTGTAACCGGCGCTGGAAGAGGAATCGGCAAGGAAATTGCACTGGCTCTTGCAGCGGAAGGTGCATCAATCGCAGCTGTAGCGCGTACATTATCAGATTTAGAGCAGACCGTAGCAGAAATTAAGGAAGCCGGAGGAGATGCCATTGCCCTCTCCAGAGATTTAACCGACATTTCCCAGGTTCAATCCATGGTTGATGCAGTTGTTGAAAAATATGGAAAGATTGATATTCTAGTAAATAATGCAGGGGGCTATCCCAAAGAAATCTACGATATTACGAAAAATCAGGCAATCAAAATCTGGGACTGGTCAGAAGAACAATGGGATCAGATTATCAAAACCAATCTTAAAATTCCATTCCTCTGCACAAACAAGGTCATTCCGGAAATGATCAAACAGAAAAAAGGGAATATTATAAACATTTCTTCCCGAATGGGACGGATTGCTTCCCAGATGGGCGCATATGCCTGCGCAAAAGCCGGAATTGTTACTCTTACAAAGACCACGGCAATCCAGGCACAGGAGTACGGTATCCGTTGTAATGCAATTGCTCCAACAATACTGGACACACCGGGACAAAGGGCTTATAATCATTCTGTTGGACAAGATGAAATTAAGATGGGAAACGCAGACTGTATGGGCAAGGCCGCTCTTTATCTAATCTGTGATGCCCCAGAGGTTATGACCGGACAGGTACTTGATTTATTCCCAACAGTTTAATATGATAATAGTAGACTATACTTAATTACATGAAGACAGGAGTTTTACATTATGATTATCAAATTAAAGAATTCTACAACTGAAGCTGAAAAGCAACACTTAATTGAATGGGCCGAAAAGCAGGGAGTTTCTGTATGCACCGTTAC
>ERZ1673697.2679-NODE-2679-length-14975-cov-17.381769_pt1 | contig 14975 bp, 7 predicted proteins | sample MGYA00580227_ERZ1673697 | MGnify/ENA primary metagenome ERZ1673697 (study PRJEB41218, sample SAMN15661759) | gut metagenome | host: Homo sapiens | place: Canada: London | collected 2015-08-20/2019-03-30 | study: EMG produced TPA metagenomics assembly of...
AGAACCCGATGCAGAAAGACCCCGTTCCGGTGGAGTACCATCTTGATATACAACGTGTTCCCGAAGGCGGCGGTGATCCCACGTTCATGGACGTAGTAGCCAACACCCGCTACACCCTGCACATCAAGGAAGTAATGGAAGCCACCATCACCGCTTTCTTCGAAATCGTGGACTGGACCAGCGGCGGCGGAGTTATCATCAAACCCGATAATGCGGCGCCCGTGGTGACTGCACTGAATGTGGAAGGAACCGACACGCCTGTCACCACCAAGGAAATCAGCGTGACCGCCGACGGCGGGGAGAAAATCATCACACTGACCGCCACGGCCAGCGGCAAGGTACAGCCGAAGTTCAGCACCACAACCGGATGGGACATCGACTGGTTGACACATGACGAAGCCAGTTACCAGTCGGAAGTGGTAGACGGAGTGATTACCACCACCATGACCTTCAAATACACGCTGACTGATGGAACCCCGTATGTTCCTGTTACATTGACACTTGCCAATGAATCGGCTTCGCAGGATGAGTCGGTGTACACCAAACTGACCATCGTGCCTCCCGCCACAGCCCCGGTACTGGATTTCGCCACACCGGATGCGGCTACGGGGAACTTCAACCTGTACGATAAGGTAAACAACAAGCTCACGATGTATAAGACCAGTAAGAGCCGCATCACGCTCGGAGCAAGCTGTCCCTTCGGCACGAAGTTGGTGTTGCCTAACACGCTTCCCTGGCTGGAGGTATCGAAAGCTACCACAGGGCCTATACCAAGCACTTCGGGCACGCCCGACACGGATGTATCCGTTGCCACTCCGGTAGAGGAGTATTACACGCTCACGCTGAAGGATGTGACGGCAACCAGTGACGCGAACAGCAAGTTCGAAATCATCAGTCTGGGTGACGACACCAAGAGACTGGAACTGACGGTAGAACTGCTTGACCCTGCCATTACAACGATTGAGCTGACGGGCACTACGGGCGGAGCCGCCTACGCCGACAATAAGATTACCGATGTGCCCCGCACCGCCGCAACCACCGTTGAAGTGAAGGTGACTTCCCCGCAGGGTGTGACGGCGGGCACATTGTCATCCTGGTTCACCGTTGCAGAGACTTCTGCCTTTACAAGAGACAATCCGACGGATGCCACCGGACATCAGACTTTCACCCTGACCGTGAAAGATTCCGTCACCGACTTCACCGCCGCACCGATTGTGCTGAAAAACAATATCTCGGGCATGGAAGACGTGACAGTACTGGTAAGCCCTGCCGCACCTGCCGTTGTTCCTTAATTCAGCAATATAAATCCCGTGAGTTGTCTGTCTGGACTATCTCAATTCCCCTCCTCCAGTTGGAGGAGGGGTGCCCTTTAGGGCGGGGTGGTAGGTGGGAAAAGAATTCCTTAGCCTTGTGATTCATAGGTATTCCGTTGTTTTACCTACCACCTCCCCCTACGGGTACTCCTCCTCCCCGGGAGGAGGAGAATTGAGATACTCTTTCAACAATATGAATAACTCGCAAAATATCAGTAAATAACCGATTAATAACAATAAGATCATGATTAAAAACAGAAAACAGTTTTCCGCATGGGTGATAGGCTTGCTTGCCCTCTCACTTGCGGGTTGCAGCGAAGCGGAAGTGCTGCCGGCAACCACTCCCGGCGATGACCCGCTGGCCGGTGACCCCACACGCCGCGAAGTCATCCTCGGCTTCCAGAACAAGCTGAACATAAAGACGGTGGGCGCCGATACCCGTGCCGCTAACGCCCGCGTCGCCACCACCCGTGCCGACGATGCCATAGCCACCACCGAAGAGAATGAAATCACTTCACTGGACATCTATGTGTTCTCCTCGGACAAGGAGGAAGGCCCGTACACCTATCAGGAACGGTTCTGCTACCGTGCAGATGGTTCCACCGTCCCCAACGCGACCAAAATCATCCTGACCGTGGAAGGCAACAACGTGGCACTCGCCACCCTGCGCCCCAAGAAAGGCCTGTTCACCAAGTTCTACTGCATTGCCAACCAGCCGAAATTGCTGAAATCCGGAGCGGAATACACCGTCTTCACCCCGCTGGAACAGAGTTCCCCGGGTGCGGATTACAACGTCGTGACGAAAGCGGGTGTACCGACCGAGACGGACTTCCTCACCTTCACCACCCCGTTACTGGATCCTGCCGAAGCCACTGACATATTGCTGACGCCCCTGCCGATGGTAGGTTCTTACAGCCCCGCGCTCGACTTGCGGGACATCAGTATGGGTTCACGCACACGCATCAACATGACGCTTTCGCGTATCGTCTCCCGTTTCGACATCATCAATGATGAGAAATTGTCGCATCTCACCATTACCGGCGTATCGATGGGACACGGCCGCAAAGGGGTTACTTTCTTCCCGGTGGTTCCTGTGGAGGATGCAGACCCTACTAAGACGCTTATCACCTATCCCGACCGTGACTTTGACGGTGCCGATGCCAATAAAGGCACGCAGACAGGCGCTTTCTACAGTTATCCCAGCCCGATTGCGGACAAGGGGTATCTGATTATCAAGGGCAAGTATGCGCTGAACATGACGGACGTGCCGCAGGACGTGAGTTATATGGTGGATTTTGAACAGTCGGTAGCGGGTACGGGCGGTTACATCGAGGTGAAGCCCAACCACCGGTACACGGTCCGTATCACGGATGCCGACCCGTTCAAGCTGGATGTCAACATCACCGTCTCGGACTGGACGGACGGAGGGGATTTCGAGTATCAGCCGGAAAACGAACTGGCTATCGGAACGCTGGCAGGAGCCGGGGCAACTACCATTGCTGGTAATAATGAAGCTACCGTCTCCCCGGATGAGACCGAATATTTCAGCATACCTTTCACCAGTAATTCGGAAGCGGAATGCAGCATTGTCTATACAAGTTCTCCGGGCGATGACGCCAAATGGCTGACGGCGGAAATCACGAAGGATGTGGTGACGCGTGCCGGGTCAACGTCCTATGCCTGCAAAGTGTCAAAGAACACCGGATATACAGGCAATCTGTTCCCGAAAGCCATCATTGTATTGCGCAGCAAGGCAGGACGTGAGGAAAGTCAGATTGTAGTGAGGGCCTCAGTAGGAGTACCTACGGTTGCAGCGGTGGCAAGTACTCCGTCGGAACCGGCTGGGGTTAATTCTTATGTGGCAGGAAGTGAATTGCCGGATGTAATAACCGGAGTGCTCAGTATGCAGAGACAAGAGAATGCGGGCACTACTTCGTCCATGAAACTTACCGTAACCGTCAAAGGAGGTAGTAAGATTTCCGGTTTACCCGCCTGGCTGAAAGCGGACAAGGCGATGGGGCATGCCACCGAAGCCGTGGACTACACCTTTACTCTGGATCAGAATGCGAAGGGATTCCCGACAGGACCATTCCCAGCCGATGGGGCAGCAACCTTTGAAATCCAGAATCTGTCGGATGCGGCAAAGAAGGTGACGGTAACGGTGAATGTGACGGAAGCTGCGGCACCGTAAAGAAAGGACAAGGAACAATGAAAAAGGTCTTTGTTACATAAGAAAAAACTTTTGAGAATAAAGAATCGGGTAGGAAGAGAACGAAAAGGGTTTTCTTCCTACTCTTGTTTTAGGGCTGCCCTCCTTCAAATAGATAAGAATAGAAAATTATCTTAATCAGGATGAATGAATTTACATCACCGCACAAAGCTCCTCCACCTGTTTCTCAAAACTATCCCTCATCTTTGCCTTATTCTTCACCACACTCCGGTGATTATAAATCGTCTGCGGAGAATAGAACAGGAGAGTGGCTATCTTGGAGCTATCCTTAATCCCCATCCGTATTAAAGCAAATATCCGAAGTTCCGTAGTCAGGATTTCCCCCCGCTTGGGTATAATCTCTTCTCCTTCGCGCAACAGGGAATTAAATTCCTTTATAAAGTTGGGATACAGATTCAGGAAAGCTGTATCGAAGTTTACGAAGAACTCCTTGGCATCCGTGTCCGAAAGCTTGGTTGCATTGGCCAGTCTCAGTAAATCGTCCGTTTGCTTTGCCTTTACTTTGCGCTTCACTAAATCCTGGTATTTATTCAGTTTATCTATGTAGGCGGCACATAAATCCATAAACAGACTCACATACTCCTCGCGCGTATGATTCGTATCTACCAACGCTTTATTCAGATGTTGCAGTTCCTGGTTCATATCCGCCAATATCTTTCTCCGCTTATGCAACTGGTTCATCTGCCGGTAAATATAAACTAGGGAAACCACCAGTCCGATAGACAAGAGACTGATACATATCAGTGACCATTGTAACCGCTGACTTTTGATAAGATTCTGTTCCTGATAGGAAAGCACGATGGAGGGAAACTTCCTCGCTATTTCGAGCATACGCAGGCGGTTGTTGTAGAACATGGCATCTTCCAGAGAATGGTTTAAATAGCGGTTGGCACGTGAAACTTCTCCGCTTCTGTTTTTGAAAATGTATAGAGCCAGTTCTTGTAAAGCCAGATTCTCTTTCAACGGGCACACCTGATCGGAGATGGCTGCCATTATCAGGTAATTTTCATATTCTTCCCAATTATTGGTTTGTGAGTATACCAATGCCAGTCCGTAAGTCACCATGGCATACAACCGGACATTGACAGGCAATCCTTCCAGTGCCTTTTTATAGTAATCTTCCGCTTCGGCATACCTGCGGTGGCGATAGAGATTTTCACCTTTCCAATAATGATGCAGCGGTGAACCGGCAGGCAGGACACTGATAAGTGAATCCTGATAAAGCATCTCCTTTTCATAATAACGGGGAGCATATACTTTATCGTTGGAATATTCGGCCCACATACTGTAAGCCCACTCGTAAGCGGTATAATATTCTATCCGCAATGCATCGTCCAGCGTGCGGCTGTCTATCTGTTCCAGGTTTTGAATGGATTCACTGAAATATCCCGAAGTGGAGAGGAGTATGGAACGGTGAATGATGCTCAGGTTGCGATAGACAGGATTGGAAAGTTGCGTAGCCACTTCTTCTTCCCGGTCTACGTAGAGCATCGCCGAATCAAAACGGTAAGTATAATATTCCTCATAAATGGCGTTGTACAACCGGAAACGCTCATCATTTCCCATAGCCGGATAGAGTAAATGCTTGAGACTGTCAATCCGTGCCTCCTTCTGATGTGAATATTGACTGCGCAGTTTCAAGGCAGCTTCCAACTCTCCGGACAAGTCAATTCTATTTGCAGCACGGAAAGGCAGGAGTACGAATAACAGAAATAATCCCGATAATAAGCATTTCTTCATAGGGTATATTCATTAAAAGTAGACAAATACAAAGATATTAAAAGTTTCCGGTAAACGGGTACATCTACTTGCTTTTCTAAAATGGGTGCTGGCAAATGATTAATTATGAGTAGTTTATCCTTTGTGTCCCTCTCCTGTCAATCTACCTGGCGGCTACTTGCAGAAACAGTGCGTTATTATACCCCCTAACTTTGCCCTCGTTGAAAGACAAGGAGTGAAATCCTCTCCGGTTCCTTCTTCAGAATGTTTAATTTTAAATCAATGAATATTATGAAAGTCAATCTCTTTTCTTGTGTCATACCGATGATACTCTCATTCGCTTCTTCTGCAATGGCAAGCAATCCGGTGGAAGTAAACGACACCATTAGTACAAAGAAATCGGAAGGCAGTGAACGCAATGTGATGCTGAATGCTTCGGATGCCAACAAACCCCGTGAAATTCAAATCGGACTCCCCAGTGAGGATGTGAATGTATATGAGAACGGACTACCTGCCGTATATTCTTCGGCTGTGCACAAACTGGCTACCCATTGGCGCAGTGATGCCAGTCTGGGAGAAGTGGGGCTGATGAACCCGTCCGAATCTGCCATCACTACCGGAAACATCGCTTATTCGGTGAACGCTTTCTCCAAGTTAGGGCAGAAAGAATTTAAAGGAGTACTGAATTACCACACCAACCACTTCGGCTGGCAAAATGTGGATATGAATGTATCCGGTGGCATTGGCGACCATTGGTTGTATACCGCCAGTGTCTATCAGAATTTCGATCCGGGCAGCTTCGCCCCTAAGTTTGAAAACTTCAGCGACCGTACCCAGCTCTATCACGCCGGATTGACCCGGTTGTTCAATAACAATCGTGGCAAGTTCTCCGTCATCTATAAATTCTCGAAAAGCAATGCGCTCGGCTCAATGATTAACGCGGCTCCCTTTATTTATGTGGGAGATGGCAGTGTGAAAGAAATTCCGGGCTTCAAGCTGGGTACTTCCTCGTATGCTCCCGAAGGCGGACGTTTTCAGTACATGGATGTGACGGATGGTAAGATGAAAAGCGGACGCTTCGGCGATTTCACCGGAAACAAGGCGCACGAAGTAGCTATGCTATTCGACTATACCTTCCGCAATAATTTGAACTGGACACTTAACGCCAAATTCATGAATGCTCCCGAAGCCAATTATGTAGACTTTGGCGGTAGTAATATCAGCGAGGCGACTGTAACAGATGGTCTTTTCCTGGATGACTCCAAAGAAGCCTACACCGGACTGGTGGAAGGAAGACGCACCTGGTTGCACTTCGGCAAAGTGAAGAACGTCCTGCTTACTTCCGAACTGAAAAAGAAAGTGGGCAACCACGATATGAGGTTAGGGTTGAACGAGTGGTACTACCACCTGGATTATCATTCTTCCTCTTTCCAGTGGATAGGAACCGTTACTGAATACCCGCAGATACTGAACCGCCGGGAAGCCGACGGAAGCACCAATAAGTTCAGAGGCTTCAATGAGCTAAGTCCGGAATATACCAAAGGAACTGAAAACAAACTGGCTGCCTACTTCACGGACAACTGGCAAGTAACTCCGAAGTTCAATATCTACTATGGTGGTCGCCTGGAATACTACCGCATGTCTGCCGACCAGATACCTTACGGACGTTATGCAGGTTTCCACATCGGCGATACCCATTCATATACGGACAATGACGGTAACATACTTTCTACTGAAAAGATAGAACCCCATAAAGTGGTAAAAGACAAGCTGAATTATGCAGCAACCGCACAATTCACCTATAAGATAACAAAGAACTTCGGTCTTACAGCCGACGGAACCGTTGCCACCCGTTTCCCCCGCATCAACGAGTATGCCGGAACAGGTCCCACCGAGGAACAGTACAAGCGTGTCACCATCCCTTTGCTGCGTGGCGGACTGTTTTATCATAACAACTGGATGAACCTGACTTCCATGATTACATATATCTCCAAGTCGAACAACATCGACCAGCAGAACGTAACGAAACCCGGTACGACGCAATCCAAAACCACCTTATTAATATATGACATCAAGACCCTGGGCTGGACTACCTCGGCAGAAATCAATCCGTTCAAAGGTTTCCATCTGCATGCCCTGTTCACTTACCAGAAGCCGACTTATAACAACTATTTCATCAAGTCCCCCTTTGAAGGAGTGCCCGACCTAAATGCCAACGGCAACATCGTGAAAGAGATACCGCAGGTACTTGCTGAAATAGATCCCAGCTATAACATTACTCCCGACCTGCGCGTATGGCTCAGCTTCCGTTATTTCGGAAAGACGTATGCCAATCTGACCAATGCCCTCTACTTCAACGGCCGTTGGGAAACCTTCGGCGGCGTGAACTGGAAGGTGAACAAGCATCTCTCCTTGGGAGCTACGGTTGTGAACTTCTTGAATCAGAAGGGTGCCAGCGGCACTATCAACGGTGCCGAACTGTTGAGCAAGGAAGAAGCCGGAAAGTTCAAGGATCACTATATGAGCGGTAATTATTTGCGCCCGCTCACTCTGGAATTCAGCGCAAGTCTTTCATTCTAAATTATATTTAATCTATTTTTGTAACTAAATTCATCGTACACCATGAAAAATTTACTTGTAACTCTCTTTGCATTCGCATCCCTGACGTATGCCCATGCAGCGGAAAAAGAAACTATCCGCATTTCTACGGACAACACCGACCTGGTGCTTCAGGTAGGCGAAAACGGTCGCTTGTATCAAACGTATCTGGGCGAGAAACTCTTGCACCAGCAGGATTTGCAGAACTTCCGTTGGAATATACATGCCGGGTCGGACGGTAGTGTGAGCAAGCGCGGCTGGGAAGTGTATAGTGGTTCCGGCAATGAAGATTACTTTGAACCTGCCATCGCCATCACTCATAATGACGGCAATCCGTCGACGATTCTTTATTACGTTTCTTCCTCGTCCAAGCCTGTAGAAGGCGGCACGGAAACCGTGATAAACCTGCGCGATAACCAGTATCCGGTAGACGTGGCACTGCATTATGTGGCCTATCCCAAAGAGAACGTCATCAAGACGTGGAGCGAGATAAAGCATCAGGAGAAGAAACCTGTCATGCTCTCCACCTATGCCTCCACTATGCTTTACTTCAATAATTCCAGCTATTACCTGACCGAGTTCAGCAGTGACTGGGCGAAAGAAGCGCAGATGAGCAGTCAGCAATTGCAGTTTGGCAAGAAAGTGATTGACACGAAGCTGGGAAGCCGTGCTGCCATGCACACCCATCCCTTCTTTGAAGTGGGACTGGACCAACCGGTGAACGAACAACAGGGCGATGTCTTGATGGGTACACTGGGCTGGACGGGCAACTTCCGTTTCACTTTCGAAGTGGACAATGTGGGCAACCTGCGCGTAATCCCTGCCATCAACCCTTATGCATCGAACTACGAATTGAAACCGAATGAAGTGTTCGCTACTCCCGAATTCATTTTCACTTTGAGCCATGATGGTGCTTCGCAAGGCAGTCGCAATCTGCATGAATGGGCGCGCAACTATAGTCTGAAAGATGGTAAAGGCAGCCGTCTGACCCTTTTGAATAACTGGGAAAATACAGGTTTCAATTTCAATCAGGAGATACTTGCCGAACTGATGAAGGAAGCCAAGCATTTGGGAGTGGATATGTTTTTGCTGGACGATGGCTGGTTTGCCAATAAATACCCGCGTAAGAATGACCATGCCGGTTTGGGCGATTGGGAAGTAACTCATGATAAACTGCCCGGTGGTATTCCTGCCTTAGTAAAAGCTGCCAAAGATGCGGATGTGAAGTTCGGCATCTGGATTGAACCGGAAATGGTGAACCCCAAGAGCGAACTCTTTGAGAAACATCCGGATTGGGCCATCCAACTGCCTAACCGCGAAACGTATTATTACCGCAATCAGTTGGTACTGGATCTTAGCAACCCGAAAGTGCAGGATTATGTATATGGTGTTGTAGAAAACATTATGCAGGAAAATCCCGATGTCGCTTTCTTCAAGTGGGATTGCAACAGCCCCATCACCAATATCTATTCCGCTTATCTGAAAGACAAACAGGGACAACTTTATATAGACCATGTGCGTGGTATATACAACGTTCTGAAACGTGTAAAGGCGAATTATCCCAATGTACCGATGATGCTTTGCTCCGGTGGCGGTGCGCGGTGCGATTATGAAGCATTGAAGTACTTTACAGAATTCTGGTGCAGTGACAATACCGATCCGGTGGAACGTGTTTATATCCAGTGGGGTTTCTCCCAGTTCTTTCCCGCAAAGGCTATGGATGCCCATGTGACGAGTTGGAACAAGGCGACTTCCATAAAGTTCCGCACCGACGTGGCCTCCATGTGCAAACTTGGCTTCGATATCGGTCTGAAAGAACTTACTGCTGATGAACTGACTTATTGCCAGACAGCGGTAGCCAACTGGAAGCGTCTCCAGAACGCTATAATGGATGGTGACCAGTATCGTTTGGTTTCTCCGTATGAAGGGAATCATATGGCGCTGAACTATGTAAGTAAAGATACAAACAAGGCGGTTCTGTTTGCTTATGACATTCATCCGCGCTTTCAGGAAAAGCTGCTGGCGGTGAAATTGCAAGGTCTGGATCCGAACAAACAGTATAAAGTGGAAGAAATCAACTTGATGCCTGCCGCGACTTCCGGGTTGGTAGCTAATGGAAAAGTATATTCCGGTGATTATCTGATGAAAGTCGGGTTGGATGTATTGGGGTTAGGACAAACTCAGAGTCGGGTTGTTGAGCTGACTGCTCAATGATAGGCTGCTGACGAAGTTTTTCTTTCATTATCTTGATTTGCACTGTCACTGTGCAGAATATTTAATAAATTGCACTGTGATAGTGCAATTTATTTTTATATTTGCGATACTAATACCCTAAAAAATATGGATGATATCGCTATATGTTGTATGTCGGGTGGATATAAAAATGTGTTCACTCATGGCGTTCTGAGAGCTTTTGAGGAGAAAGGATACAATGTTTACTTGTTGCTAACTTTACTTTCCCTCTTCGGGCTGGCAGCTTCGTGCGCCCGGCATGAACCCCGTTTCCGTATCGGGGTATCCCAGTGCAGCGATGATGAGTGGCGCCACCAGATGAATAATGAGATGCTGCGTGAAGCACTTTTCTATGATGAAGTGGAAATCGACATCCGCACCGTGAAGGATGATAATGCCCGTCAGATAGAGGACATCCGCAATTTCATTGAGGAAAGGGTGGACTTATTAGTCATTGCTCCCAACGAAGCCGCCCCCATCACCCCGGTGGTGGAAGAAGCATACGACCGTGGCATTCCCGTTATTGTATTCGACCGCAAGATACTTTCCGATAAATATACCGCTTATATCGGTGCGGACAATTATGAGATGGGAAAAGCGATAGGCCGCTACGTGGTTAATATGCTCCAGGGAAAAGGAAATGTAGTGGAAATATCAGGCTTGACCGGTTCCACATCGGCGATAGACCGACATCAGGGCTTTGTCTCTGCCATTTCCCCTTACCCCGGCATCAAGCTCCTGGGACGTGAAGATGCCGGATGGTTACGCTCTGAGGCTGGACAGAAGATGGATACGCTGCTGGCGCACTTCCCTCAGATAGATGTGGTGTATGCCCAGAACGACCGTATGGCGGCAGGTGCCTATGCTGTTGCCCGGCAGAAAGGCAGGGCGGGGGAGATGCGTTTCATTGGTACGGATGCCCTGTCCGGCGAAGGATATGGTGTGGAACAGGTGTTGAAGGGCGAACTGGATGCCACATTTATTTATCCCACCGGTGGCGACCGGGTGATACAGATAGCAATGGACATTCTGAATAAACGTGACTTCCCGCGCGAAACGATATTAAATACCTCTGCTGTGGACAGCACCAATGCCCAGATTATGCAGATGCAGACCACGCATATCGCCACCCTTGACGGAAAAATAGAGACGCTGAACGGAAAGATGAATCATTATCTTGACCGCTATGCTACGCAGCAGGTGGTGCTGTTCGGTAGTCTGTTAGTGCTCCTGTTGGTTGTCGGTCTGTTGGTTGCCGTTTACCTTTCGCTGCGCACCAAGAACCGCCTGAATCGGGAACTCTCCCGGCAGAAGGAGAAACTCGAAGAACAGAAGCAACAGTTGACGCAACAGAAGGAGCAACTTATTCAGCAAAAGGAGCAGTTGGAACAACTTTCCCATGAATTGGAAGCGGCCACTCACGCCAAGCTGGTGTTCTTTACCAATGTTTCTCATGATTTCCGTACTCCGCTGACGCTGATTGCCGACCCCATTAACCAGCTTCTTGCTGATAAATCCCTCGGGGAGCATTCCCGTCAGTTATTGGAACTGATGAAGAAGAACGTTAATATCCTTCTTCGTCTCGTCAATCAAATCCTCGATTTCCGTAAAGTAGAGAACGGGCGCATGGAACTCCATCTGGAGCCTTTCGACCTGTTAAGTAATTTTCGTAGCTGGAACGATTCCTTCCGCATGGCCCTGCTGAAAAAACATATCTCTTTCTCCTTCGAAGCCATGCCCGATGCGGATTTCCGCATCATGGCGGACTGCGAGAAGATGGAGCGCATCTACTTCAACCTGTTGTCCAATGCCGTGAAGTATACCCCTGAGAATGGAAAGATAGTTGTGAGCCTGCAAGCCGATGTCGCGAGTCTTCGCTTCTCTGTCTTCAACTCCGGCAGCTACGTTTCTTCCCAGGAAGTGGATGCCATCTTTGAGCGTTTTTATCAGATAGATGGTCATCAGGCGGGCACAGGCATCGGACTGGCTCTTGTACGCGCCTTTGTAGAAATGCATGGCGGGCAAATCACTGCTCAGAGTGATGAAAAAGGAACGACATTTACCGTCCTTCTTCCGGCTCAGAGCATTTCCCAATATCATCCTACCGTGGTGACGCTGCCTGCCGAAGAGACGGAAGTTTCCGCTACGTTAGTAGAAAGCGAGTTATCGGCTGATGAAGAGGAGGCAGGAGCAACGGGACGTCCCACAGTATTGGTTATTGATGATAATGCCGATATCCGTCATTATGTAAAGACGCTGCTCGCCGAAGAATATCATGTATTGGATGCACCGGAAGCGGCTACAGGCATACGCCTTGCCATGAAGTACGTCCCCGATGTGATTGTTTCCGATGTAATGATGCCCGGTATGGATGGTGTGGAGTGTTGCCGCCGTCTGAAAACGGAATTGCAGACTTGCCATATCCCTGTCATCCTTCTCACTGCCTGTTCGCTCGACGAGCAACGCATCCAGGGATACAATGGAGGTGCGGACTCTTATATCTCCAAGCCTTTCAATTCTCAATTGCTCTTGTCCCGTATCCGTAATCTGATAGATTCCCGTCGTCAGCTTCGACAGTTCTTCGGTGATAACCAGACGTTGGCGAAAGAGAATATCAGCGATATGGATAAAGATTTCGTTTCCCGTTTCAAGGCGCTTGTGGAAGAGAAGATGAGAGACGCGGAACTGAATGTAGAGGACTTGGGTAAGGATATGGGATTGAGCCGCGTACAACTTTACCGTAAGTTGAAGTCACTCACCAACTATGCGCCCAATGAACTGCTGCGTCAGGCTCGCCTCAAAAAGGCGGCTTCTCTGCTTGCTTCTTCGGAGATGACGATTGCGGAGATTGCCTATGAGGTTGGTTTCTCTTCTCCCTCTTATTTCACGAAGTGTTACAAGGAGCAATTCGGTGAAAGTCCTACGGATTTCTTAAAGAGAAAGAAATTATAGCTTTGCAGGGACAGGAAACAATAATAATTGCCTACTTTTGTAGTCTGAAAAAGGAAAAGATATTTTATGAAATACAATCTTTGTTGCATTGGATATATTACTTTGGATAAAGTAGTTACTCCGAAAAAGACAGTGCACATGCCAGGGGGAACATCTTTCTATTTTGCACATGCCATCAAACATCTGAGTACGGAAGGATTCCAACTTGTCACTGCCCTGGCGGATAGCGAGATGTCGGTGGTGGACGATTTGAGGAAACAAAACATCGAAGTGAAAGTGCTTCCCAGTGCCCGTTCTATCTGTTTTGAGAATATCTATGGTGAGGATACCAACGAACGGAAACAGCGTGTGACGGCGAAAGCCGATCCTTTCACGGTTGAAAGTCTGCAGGATGTGAATGCCCGTATTTATCATTTGGGCAGCCTGTTGGCAGACGATTTCTCGTTGGAGGTCATCAAGTCTCTTGCTGGCAAAGGTTTGCTTTCTCTTGATGTGCAAGGCTACTTGCGTGAAGTGCGGGATGAAGAAGTGTTGGCAGTGGACTGGACCGAGAAAGAGGAGGCTTTGAAGTATATCCATATCCTAAAAGCCAATGAGTATGAGATGGAGGTTCTTACGCAGTGTGTGGATCCTTATGATGCCGCATTGAAACTGGCGGATTGGGGAGTCAAAGAAGTATTGCTGACATTGGGGGATAAAGGTTCGCTTATCTATGTAGACGGACGTTTTTATGAAATACCTGCCTATCCGGTGGAGAATGTGGCAGATGCTACCGGTTGCGGAGATACTTATATGGCGGGTTATCTTTATATGCGTAATAAAGGCGCTTCCTGTCAGGAGGCCGGTTGTTTTGCTGCCGCTATGTGTTCGGTGAAGTTACAAAGCTATGGTCCGTTCAGCGGAACGGAAGAGGAAGTTCTGGAACTGATAGGTAGAACGGTTGTCAGCCAATAAAATCCTGTCAATAAACATTTGGGGTATTCCGAGGTTGAGGCAAAAATCACTTGGTGCATTCCGGGCGAATAATCATTCGCCCGAACACAACATCTCTTCATACAATTCACTTGTAAATAAGAGTTTCTTATTTCAACATCTGCGGCAAGTTTTCCCTTCCCCAGAAGTAATAGACAGCCAGACCTATCCAGCTAGTCAGCAATACAAGGATGGCAACCAATAGTTTTTTCACTCCATTCACATTCCATCTCATAATTTCGAGTACTGCTTTGACGGCAAGCACTACACCGATAATCCAAATAATAAATCCGATCATAATGTTCGTTGTTTTAATTTGATTTAGAAACAAATAAAGGCTACAACCGGTTCGCGGTGCAGCCTTCATTTTTCAGAGTTTATATTTTCTTATTTCAATGACTGAAATTATTCAGCATCTGCACCCCAGTTTTCACGCGCCAAACGCTTGTAGCTGTTGTAACGCCACTTAGCATTGTCTTCAGCTGCCTGGAACAGTTCAGCAGCCTCCGAAGGATATTGCTTCATTACTGATGAGTAACGAACCTCGCTCTTCAGGAAGTCCTGGAAGCCAGCCCAATCCGGTTCTTTGCTATCCAACTGGAACGGATTCTTGCCTTCAGCTTCCAAAGCCGGGTTGTAACGCCACAAGTGCCAGTAACCGCACTTAACAGCCTTTTCTTCCTCAGCCTGGCTCTTGCCCATACCCAGCTTCAGACCGTGGTTGATACACGGAGCGTAAGCGATGATGAGTGACGGTCCGGGATAAGCTTCAGCTTCGCGGATTGCTTTCAGAGTCTGAGCCTGGTCAGCACCCATAGCAATCTGAGCTACGTAAACGTAACCGTAAGTAGTAGCCATCAAACCGAGGTCTTTCTTACGTACACGCTTGCCGGCAGCAGCAAATTTAGCGATAGCACCCACCGGAGTAGCCTTAGAAGACTGACCACCTGTGTTAGAGT
>ERZ1673697.2694-NODE-2694-length-14854-cov-4.303129_pt1 | contig 14854 bp, 12 predicted proteins | sample MGYA00580227_ERZ1673697 | MGnify/ENA primary metagenome ERZ1673697 (study PRJEB41218, sample SAMN15661759) | gut metagenome | host: Homo sapiens | place: Canada: London | collected 2015-08-20/2019-03-30 | study: EMG produced TPA metagenomics assembly of...
GATATTCTTTTTGAGCAGTTCCATCACCTGCATACCTGCATGCTTTGCCAAACGGATTCTCTCAGAATATACTGCCGGAATCGTGCCATTTCCCGGAAGTCCCATCCCCAGGACCTCTGTCAGGCAGTTCATGCTGTTTGCGGTGTACATACCGGAACAGGAACCGCAGGTTGGGCATACCTTATTTTCAAATTCGCATACGTCTTCCTCCGTCATAGTTCCTGCCGCATAAGAGCCTACTGCCTCGAACATACTGGAAAGGCTTCGTTTCTGCCCTTTTACATGACCCGCAAGCATCGGTCCTCCGCTGACAAATATCGTGGGAACATTGATTCTTGCCGCAGCCATCAAAAGTCCCGGAACATTCTTATCACAATTGGGAACCATTACCAACGCATCAAATTGGTGTGCCAACGCCATCGCTTCTGTTGAATCCGCAATCAAATCTCTTGTTACCAGAGAATACTTCATGCCGATGTGCCCCATTGCAATTCCGTCACAGACGGCAATCGCCGGAAATACGATAGGAGTCCCGCCTGCCATGGAAACTCCCATCTTAACAGCATTTACGATTTTATCCAAATTCATGTGGCCCGGAACAATCTCATTGTAAGAACTTACGATTCCTACTAACGGTCTGTCCAACTCTTCTTTCGTATAACCTAATGCATTAAAAAGCGACCGGTGCGGGGCCTGCTGTATTCCTTTTGTAACTGTATCACTTCTCATTTTCTTTCCTCCATCCGTAAATTAAATTGCAGTTCAGCCCGCGCCATTCGCAAAACGCATCTACGATGCTTCTCCGCTGCTATGCAGCTATTTTTGCTCATAAAATGGCGCTCCGCTCATAAGCCGGATCGTGTGTTCATTCATGCAAGCATGATTCACCCACAATCCGACTTATGGCTGAACTGATACGTAAATTATGATATAAAACCTGCAATCAGGCTGCCCATCTCAGATGTCCCAACCTGCTTCTTTCCTTCTGACATGATATCAACCGTGCGGTATCCTTCTTTCAGAGCCTTCGCAACAGCTTCTTCTATAGCGTCTGCTTCTTTGTCAAGGTCAAAGCTGAAACGCAGCATCATTGCAGCAGAAAGAATGGTTGCAATGGGATTGGCTACTCCTTTCCCTGCAATATCCGGCGCTGAGCCGCCGCTTGGCTCATAAAGCCCGAACTTCGTCTCATTCAGGCTTGCACTTGCAAGCATCCCGATAGATCCGGTTACCATACTTGCTTCATCCGATAAAATATCTCCAAACATATTTTCCGTCAGGATAACGTCAAACTGCTTTGGATCCTTCACTAACTGCATTGCACAGTTATCTACCAGCATATGCTCCAGAGTGACATCCGGATACTCCTTTGCCACCTCTTCTACTACCTTCCGCCATAATCTGGAGGAATCCAGCACATTCGCTTTATCCACACTGGTTACTTTCTTTCTGCGCTTTCTGGCAATATCAAATCCCCGTCTCGCAATCCTGCGAATCTCGTTCTCATTATATGTAAGGGAATCATATGCCGTCATCACACCATCTTCCTCTACAGTCTTTCGCTCTCCAAAATACAATCCGCCGGTCAGTTCCCTCATAATCATCATATCAAATCCGCCCTCGGTAATCTCTTCCTTCAGCGGACATGCTCCTTTTAGTTCATCGTACAACACTGCAGGACGTAAATTTGCGAAAAGATTCAACGCTTTGCGAATTTTCAGAAGCCCCGCCTCCGGGCGCTTAGACGGCTCGAGCTGATACCAGGGAGACGTCTTCGCATCGCCTCCGATAGATCCCATCAAAACAGCCTCGCATGCCTTTGCCTTCTCTATCGTCTCATCCGTAAGCGGTATGCCATGCACGTCAATAGACGCACCGCCCATTAACAATTGTTCGTATGTACAGGTATGCCCATATTTTTCTGCTACCCGATCCAGCACTTTCATAGCTTCCGTCACAATCTCCGGTCCGATCCCGTCACCCTTAATAACCCCAATCTTCAGGTCCATACTTCTCTTCCTTTCTCCTAAATCTTCATTATTCCCTATAATATCGCATTTTCTGATTCGTTTCAACCCTTTAACAAACAAAAGTGCAAAAAAACAGAGTGTTCTCTGTTTTTCTCAGATAACACTCTGCTTCATACCCTCCATGGATTACTCAGCCGCTCCTGCCTTCTCTACCTGCGCAATCGCCGTCTTCTGCATCGGAATACGGCAGTTCTTGTTGCTTCCAAATTCGACAATCACATCATCTTCCGTAATGTCAATAATCACGCCATAAAAGCCGCTCGTCGTAAGTACAGTATCTCCTACTTCCATCTCGGCAATCATCGCCGCAACTCTCTTCTGCTCTTTCTTCTGCGGTCTCATAAGCAAGAACCAGAAGCCTCCGATAATCACCGCGTATATAAGAATCATAGTAAACAAACTGCCTGTTGTGTTGGCTGCTGCTAATGCGAACATATTCTTTCCTCCTACTCTTTTTTCACACTATTGTTATCATACACAATAATAATCTTTTCAGCAAGTGTTTTTTAGGATTTTTATTTCCCCTGAAGACCTTCTAATGTCTTTTCTTTGTATGCTTTATAATTTCCCGCCTCGATTGCTTCTCTTATCTCTTCCATCAAATGATTATAGAAATAAAGATTATGCAGGACACAAAGCCGCATCCCCAGCATTTCTTTTGCCTTAAGCAGATGCCTGATATACGCCCTGGAGTAGGTTCTGCACGCCGGGCACTGGCAGCCTTCTTCTATCGGGCGACCATCCAGCTCATATTTTGCATTAAACAAGTTCAGCTTTCCCTGTTTTGTATAAACATGTCCATGGCGTCCGTTCCTGCTGGGATATACACAGTCAAAGAAATCCACCCCCCGGTCTACCGCTTCCAGGATATTCGCAGGTGTCCCTACTCCCATCAGATAAACAGGCTTGTCCTCCGGAAGTTCCGGCACAACCGCATCCAAAATCCGGTACATTTCTTCATGAGATTCTCCCACCGCCAGACCGCCAACGGCATAACCATCCAAGTCCATAGCAGCAATCTCTCTTGCATGACGGACACGGATATCCTCATAGACACCGCCCTGATTAATTCCAAAGAGAAGCTGGTTTTTATTAATCGTTTCCGGAAGCTCATTCAGCCTTGCCATCTCAGCTTTGCATCTTGCCAGCCACCTTGTAGTACGATCTACAGACCGCTCAATATAATCCCTGTCAGCCACGCTGGAAGGGCATTCATCAAAAGCCATCGCTATGGTGGATGCAAGGTTCGACTGTATCTGCATACTTTCTTCCGGTCCCATGAAGATCTTTCTTCCATCTATATGAGAATGGAAATAAACCCCTTCTTCTTTAATCCTGCGCAGACCCGCAAGAGAGAACACCTGGAATCCGCCCGAATCTGTAAGAATGGGTTTATCCCATACCATAAATCGGTGAAGTCCTCCCATTTTTTTCACCACTTCATCACCCGGCCTGACATGAAGGTGATAAGTATTGGAAAGTTCTACCTGTGTGCCAATCTGCTGCAGATCCTCAGTAGAAACGGCTCCCTTAATGGCAGCCGCTGTTCCTACATTCATAAATACGGGCGTTTCTATCGTCCCATGCACCGTGTGAAGCCTGCCTCTTCTGGCAAGGCCGTCTCTTTTTATCAATTCATACATAAGCAAATTCCTTTTTAATAATGGCAGATTACCGGAGTTCCGGCATCTACATAAGTATACAATTGTGCGGCCACGTCATATGGAAGATTGACACAGCCATGGGAACCGTATGTCAGATATCTGGAACCGCCGAATGCAGACTGCCATGTGGCATCATGAAATCCAATCCCACCATTAAACGGCATCCAAAAGTCTACAGGTGACTCCCATTCATAGGTTCCATCCGGCAATTTTGGTCCCCTGAGCACAGAATCCTTCATCTTATATGCCAAAACATAAGTTCCCTGCGGCGTCCCATTTCCTTTATTCGGATTACCCGTTACGACATCCGACTGCAGGACGCACTGTCCATTTTGGAAGAAGAACATGTGCTGATTCGTCAGATCCACTTCTGCGTAAGTATTGCCAAAATCATTGGTATCATGGGACACTGCCCTGCTGCTGTAATTCGGCTCACGGGTAACCGTCTCCACATTCCTGATATTGGCAAGCAGCGCCTCATATTCTGCATCCTTATCAATAATCCATCCATAATTGCCGCCGGCCACTTCTACCGTATTACCATAACCAGTCGTAAAGACTCTTGTCTTCCCGTAGGTATTATACTTATTAGCAAGCTCCTGAACATAATTGCGTACTCCGTCTTCATTGAAAGTCACGTTCATATTCTCATCGACTGTCAGCCATTGTGAGATGACAGATGAATCCACTACTTCTGTATAAGGATTCAGATCGTAGGTAACAGTCGCCCCGAGATAGCTATTCATTGTATCTCTCGCTGCAATAACTTCCTGGGAGTCCTTCGTATACTTGGGAAGAATATAGCATCCCTTTTCCTTCATATCCAATTCCGGCTGAAAGCCTGCAATCGCAGTATTCACAGCCTTTTTGAAGCTCTCGGTATCAATCTGTGTACCAATCACTTCCTCTTTTATCCCAAATGCACTTCCCTGGAATTCTGGCACTGCTGAAACAGACGCTATCTGAGATTCTGTATTCATACACTTCAGGCTATTCATAACCTCCTCCAGCTTCTGCTCATCATATTCCACGCCAATCGGCGCTTCAATCTCATACTTCTCCCACAACGCCGTAATCCACAAAAACGGATTCTGATCTTTTAACAGCTTCTCCACCGTACCTTCGCTGGAATATTCCAACTTAATATCTTCCCCGGCAATCTCTTCGGTACTTCCGTCAGATTCCTTCAAAAGTAAAGTATAATCATCTACCTGTTTCTCCATATACGCTTCTACCTGTCCGGCAGTCTTCGCAGAAAAAACTGTACCGTTAATCTCTGTATTGATGTAAAAGTGGTTCATAAAAAAAACTGACACGCCGAGATATGCCAATACCAGGATTCCCAGCATAGAGCCAAATACAATTGCCAGCTTTCTCTTCCAGCCGCGCTTTTTCTTTTTTGTCTCCTCCGGGCTTTTCTTCTTGTCTTTCTTCTTCTTTTTCTTCTTTTTTTCCTTCACAGGAGTTGTCTCAGTCTCTGCCTCTGCCGGTTCTTTCTCCCCGCTATCATCACCATCAGCTTCTTCGTTCTCCGCTTCCGATTCCTGCGGGCTGCTTTCCATTGCATGGATTTCACTGTAAATCTCACGCATGGTCTCTTCCACAATTTTGTCTGAGTTATCTTCCGGCTCTCCTGTTTTCTTGTCTATATCACTCATCCAAATATACTCCTCTACAAAATTCTCAACATGCAGTAATTATAATACGGCTATCATAAAAAGTACAGAAGAAAATACCATTTTCGTTTTTTTTCAACTTTTTTCAGCAACCTGCCGCAGAATCAAATTGCAGAACCATTTTCTTTCATATATAATGAAGTATGCATGATTGGAAAGGAGACTAAAATTATGGCAGGTTCAACTTATGGAACACTTTTTAAAATTACAACCTGGGGAGAATCCCACGGAGCCGCAATTGGTGTTGTCATCGACGGCTGCCCTGCAGGGCTTTCTCTTTGTGAAACAGATATACAAAGCTTTCTCGACCGCAGGAAGCCGGGACAGAGCCGTTATACTACAAAACGGAATGAAGGAGATAAAGTCGAGATTCTATCTGGTATCTTTGAGGGGAAGACCACAGGGACTCCCATTTCTCTTATCGTTCGAAATGAAGACCAGATTTCCAGGGATTACGGCAATATTAAGGATTGCTATCGTCCCGGACACGCTGACTATACCTTCTCTGAAAAATATGGCTTCCGGGATTACAGAGGCGGCGGACGCTCTTCCGGACGTGAGACCATCGGCAGAGTAGCCGCCGGTGCTGTTGCTTCCCGGATTTTACAGCAGTTGGGTATTGAAGTCAGAGCATATACCAAGGCCATCGGCAATATCGTAATCCCAGAAAACGAATATGATTTCTCCTGTATCTCCCAGAACAGCCTTCAGATGCCAAATCAAGCTTACGCTCTCCGGGCTGCAGAATATCTAGAAGAATGCATGAAAAATCAAGACTCTTCAGGCGGCATTATTGAATGTTCGATTACAGGTCTCCCTGTAGGAATCGGCGAACCCGTTTTTGAAAAACTGGATGCAAATCTTGCCAAAGCCATCATGTCCATCGGAGCAGTTAAAGGCGTAGAAATCGGCGACGGCTTCCACGCTGCGTCTGCAAACGGAAGCAGCAATAACGACCCATTCCGCACCGCTTCCGGGGGGCATGGCATACAGAAAGCCACCAACCATTCCGGCGGGACTTTGGGCGGAATGAGCGATGGCAGTACCCTTATCCTCCGGGCTGCGGTAAAACCAACTCCCTCCATCTCCAGAGTACAGCAGACTGTCAACACCTCCGGTGATGAGATAGAGCTTTCTATCCATGGCCGCCACGACCCGGTGATTGTGCCGAGAGCCGTTGTAGTTGTCGAATCCATGGCTGCACTAACCTTAATTGATATGCTACTTATTAATATGTCAGCAAAGCTTGAAAATATCATTGAATTTTATAAATAGCAGGGAAAAGAATACGAATACACAATTTACTATCTTCATATTCAGCAGATATACTGCCACCCATCTGCCCCACCAGGCGCCGGGCAATCGCAAGCCCCAGTCCTGTGGATTTCCTGGCAGTTTCCACCGTATAGAATCGGTCAAACAATCTGCCAACCTGCACTTCATTTAACGAGGATGCCTGGTTAATGAAAGTAATCTCTCCGTCCTGCGTTAATGTGATCTGCAAATCTCCGTCACTGTATTTCATGGCATTATGGAGGAGGTTTGAAAATACACGGGGCAGAGTAACTGGATCCAGCATCCGGACTACCGGCTGTTTTGGAAGCCGAATGTCCGGCTGGATTCCTCTTTCACGAAAAGAAGTATAGAATGCTGCAATACTCTCTTCCAGTACATGATTCAGCACGACAGGCTCTCTTGCTCTGTCATTTTCATCAGCCAAAACAATCGAATATCGAAACAGTTCTTCTGTCAACTGCTTTAGAAGCTCTGTCCGGTTCCGAATGATCTCCGTATAACGCTCCGCTGCCTCCGACTTTTCTTCCTGCTCCAGCAGATCCAGATAACCACAGATAGCAGTCAACGGAGTCCGCAGGTCATGAGAAATATTTGTCACTGCGTCCTTAAGCTCCCTGTCGCCCTGGCAGAAACGGTGCCGCTCTTCTCTTAGCTGTCTGAGCTGTCCATTGATTGTATTTGCCAGATCCTTCACTGCCTTATCATGGCTGGAAATATCAATCAGCGTATTTGTATCGGTTGTGAGCCTTTCTGCAAATCCATCTTCTATTTCCCTTACACTTTTTCGCAATAAATAGATTTTCAAAACCAAAATGCCAATGACGGCGCACAACCACATTTCCATAGTAATCTCCTATTTGATATTCTTTTTCTTAAAAATCGCAATCCCCACACCTGTCGTAATTACAACAATTACAAAATCATATACTACCATCAGCTTCAAATTGTCCGGCTCATTCATTGCAATCTGGTATAATTGAGAAACCGGAAGAAAATTATACAAAAATTCATAAACCTCTCTCTTCCTTCCTGACAAATATCGGTCATTTTTCTCCCTTTCTACTTCTATAGTCTCGCCCGTTTCTTCATCAACATAAGAATAGGCTTCGTAATATTCCGGGGCTTCCAGGCGCTGATAGATGATAAGCGCTGCAAAAAGCAAAATAATGGCAGAAAGCAGGCAGACAACGGAACCCGATGCTTTACTTTGAATTGACATAGAGAACAGTAAAAGCAAAGCAGTCATTGCCAGCATGGCGGTAATACCTGCCGCCCCGAAAACAAGAATCTCTTTCACATGGAATGTCGTTCCGCCAAGCAGAATCTGCCCCAATCCCAGGACTACCAGGATATACACTACATATATCACAACGTCTGCAGCGGCACAGACGATAAGCTTTGACAGATAAATATCCCTTCGCGCGTGTCCTGCCGACAGCTTGTTGCGAATGGTTCCATCTGAATATTCCGTTCCTACAAAAAGTCCGACCACCACAGCAGCCGCAAAAATAAGATAAAGCCCTCCTACAAAAATCAAAGCGTCTGTATTGCTATATTCCACACTCAGCTGCGCATATTCATCCGCATTTTTTCTTACATCCGCCCATCGCATCAGAACCATAAATACGCCTGAGCCGGCCGAAAACAATATCCCTAATTTAAAAACAAAGCTTTTACACAATCTCACAAATTCGGCAGATAATAATTTACTCATTCTTTCCACCTCCTACCAGACTGACATAATAGCTTTCCAGGCTTTCCTCTTTCTCCTGCACAGAGAATACCTCACAGTCACGCTCTGCAAGTGCAAGCACCAGCTCCGTCACATTTACCTTTGCGTACATATATGCCTCTGTGTCTGTAAGAATCTTGTAATCCAACTTCATTTCGTCAAGCACACAGGCCAGCGTCCCGGTATTGCTTACTTCTATGCGGATACATTTCCTGCATGCCGCCTCTAACTCCTCTGCGCTTAATTCCCTGACAATACGCCCGCTGTCAATAAATCCGTAATGGGTCGCAAGCCTGGACAATTCATCCAGAATATGGCTGGAAATAAGAACCGTAATCTGCCGCTCATGATTCAGCCGTAAAATCAGCTCCCGTATCTCAATAATTCCCTGTGGATCAAGACCATTTACAGGCTCATCCAGCACAAGAAAATCCGGATCACCAACAAGTGCTATGGCAATTCCCAGTCTCTGGCGCATACCCAGGGAAAAGTGCTTCGCTTTCTTTTTTCCTGTATTTTCAAGCCCCACCAGCTTCAAGACATCTTCCAACCCGTCAAAAGACGGAAGCCCCAGAATACGGTACTGCTGCCTCAGATTATCTTCTGCCGTCATATCCAGATAAATAGACGGCGTCTCCACAACAGCCCCCATTCTTCTGCGCGACTTTCTCATCTCCCTGTCTGTATTTTCTCTTCCATACAATGTGTAACTTCCCGATGTAGGCTTCTGCAGCCCGCAGATCAGACGAATCAACGTCGTCTTTCCTGCTCCGTTCTTGCCTACAAATCCGTAAATTGCGCCCCGCGGGACATTCATAGACAACCCGTCTAACGCCTTGAAATCCCTGTAGCTTTTACTCAAATCATTCGTTCTCAAAATATAATCCATAAATATCAACCTCCTTATTGCTGATATTCTATCGGATAATCGTAAAGGAACCAGTAAAGAAAAACGTAAAGATTTCTTAAAGTTTGAATCCAATTCCCCATACAGCCTCTATGTAATCCCTGCCGCTTACTTCCCGAAGCTTTCTGCGCAGATTGCTGATATGCATTTTCAGGGAATTTTCCGTGCAATCCGGAGTATTTTCACTGATTCGCTCCAGGATCTGTGATTTCGTAATAACCTGCGAGGGATTTTGCATCAGTAGTTTTAAAATTGCAAACTCCGTTCTCGTCAGCTTAATCTCGGTTGTCTCAAACGCAACCATGTGGGTATCCATATCCAGAGTCAGACCATCAAATGTTAAAGTTGAACTAAAAAAAGGCGCCGCAGTACGAAGCTGCACCGCAATACGCGCCAGAAGCTCTTTCGTGTTAAACGGCTTCGTCACGTAATCAACGGCGCCTCCAAGCAGCACCTCTACTTTATGGTCAATATCTACCTTTGCGCTCACTACAATAACAGGAATTCCTTTTATATGCGGAAGAACCTCTTCTCCATTCAGCCCCGGCAGCATCAGGTCAAGCAGTACAAGATCCGGCTTTGCCCGGGAAAGGGCAAGCAATGCTTCCGTCCCTGAATAAGCGCGGGAAACACTGTAGCCCTCCCTGGTAAGTATCTCTTCCAGCATATTGCCAATATATAAATCATCATCAATAATCAATATTTTTTTCAAACCCATTTTTCACCTGTCCGACATCTTGTTTTCTTCTATTTATTATAGTGATTTCGTCGAACAGTGTAAAGTCTCTTAAAACAGGTTCTTAATTTTGTCCCAAACACTTTCCTCTTTCTCTGCAGGCTCCTCTTCCGTCTCCTCCGGGACGCTGATTGCTTCTGTCTGCATCACAAACTGCACCAGCCCTATATTTTTATTTTTTTCAGAAACAAAGGAAACCGCTTCAAAATCACCACCCGCAATTTCTTCAATCGCTTTATCAATTTCTTCCTCTATCTTTTCGTCTATGCCGGAAACCTGCTCGGAGAATTCTCCGGTTCCATCCAGAAGTTCTCCTGTACCATCCTTTAGTTCCGACAATCCATCCACAACCTCACTCGCACCTGCCTGCAGTTTCTGCGTGCCGATGATTAATCCGGATGCTCCTGAAGAAAGGCTGACGTTTCCTGCTGCCAGATTTCCTGCCCCTTCTGCCAGTGCGTCTGCTCCTGCCGCCGCCTGGCCTAACGCAGCATTCAAGGTATCATAACCGGATTGAATGCCGGACACTCCTTCCATGTAGCTGGTAAGTCCTGTATCCAGACTTTCGTATTCTTTCGTAAGCTGATTGATTGCATCTTTTAATGGCTGCATCTCATCCGTCACCATACTTTCCAGGATAACCGGCAGACTCTGCACCTGTTCATCAAACTGCTTATATTGGGAACTTAATGTTGCCAGCCCGGCATTTACTTCCGATGCTCCTGCCGCCGCCTGATCCACTCCACCCTGGAAATTACCAAGTGCATCGTTGTCCTGCTCTAATAGCGCCGCAATACCGGATACGGTACTGATTGTTCCATTGATGTCTATACCTCCCATTGCCGCAATCTGTTCCACGGTTTCACCGGGAAGGCTTCCCAGGACAGCATTCACCTGATCCACAAGCCCGTTCAGATATGCCGCCGCATTACTGTTTGCCGTTTTTAAATCATTTACATTGCCATAACTGCCTTGTATCACTCCCAGTCCTCCGGCGACCTGCCCTGCCCCTGCTTCTGCCTGCTCAATACCTGCCAGAATCTGTGCGGAACTATCCAGCAATACCTGCATCTGTTCTGTCCCCGTCTCAATGCTGTTCAGACTGGACTGGATCTGCTGCAACGCTGCTTTTACTTCTGCCGATCCTTCTGTCAATTCCGGCGAATTCGCTGTCAGGGCATTTAATCCACTTTTCAGCTCACCTGCTCCCTGCTGCATCTGCTCCAGGCTACCGGAAAGTTCTTCTGTTCCTGTTTTTAATGCTGTGCTTCCCTCTGTCAGACTTCCGAATCCCCGTTCCAATACTAAGGTTCCGCTAAAAAGTTCGTCCGTCCCCTTCTTCAATTCTGCTGCTCCGCCCAAAAGTTTTCCGGTCCCGTCATCCAGCGCCTTCGCTCCGTCATCAAACGCCTCTGCAGCATCCTTTATTTCATCTGTTTTTTCGGCAAGGCCTTCTTTATCAATAGCATCACTGTCAATAGCAAAGGACATGGGCACAGCCTGAAAAGAAATCGCCGTCATCTCAAAGTCTGTCACATCTGCCTTTATCGTAAACTCTTTTTCCTGCCCGGCCATAATATTGTAAAGGAGCTGCCTGTCTGTACCTACATTTGCCTGTGTCGCCCCATCCGCAATAATGTCACTGCAATAATCTGTATTTAAAGTCACCGTTGCCTGCATGAGATAATTGTCGAAAAATGTATCGTCAGAATCCGGATTTTCCTTTATATCCACATGAATCTCCAATTTTCCATCTGCTCCCGCCAATTCTTCTGCAGTCACTCTTTTCCCATCCAATGTATAAGAAATGCTGATAATCCACGGTAACACTGCATTTTCCAGACTTCCCTGATAAATAAATTTACCCTGATCTGCCTCGACAGTAACCTTGTCTCCTTTTTTTATGATTTCCTCCTCTGAACTTAAATTCTCTACAGAAGAATACTCTCCATAATCCACAATATCGGTGTCCGCATCCAGCATATATTCATTCACAACATATACGTCTGCCACACTTCCATCCCCGTTCAGATTCACATAAACATTTTCATCTTTAACCGCCGCTTCATCCGCATAAACCGGAAGAACCATCCCTGCTGCCAAAGCGCCGCACATTGTTACTGCCATTATCTTTTTATATTTTTTATTTTTGCTCATTTTTGACTCCTCCTTCACTCTTTTTCTTGTCTCCTACGGTTTTTTTGATAAACAGCCGGTCAAATAAGTACAGGAATCCCGGCAAAACAAATAGCACAATCAATAACGAGCAGATCGCCCCTACTCCCAGGAACTTGCCAAGCTGGGCTAACAGTTGATTCGATGACAGATATCCCAGCAAGAATCCAACTACTGTCAGTACACTTCCTGAAGTCATAACGGAAACGATTACGGAAGCCACAGTCTCCGTTACTGCCTTCTTTTTCGGATAACTCTCCCGGAACTCCCGGTAACGATCGGAGAACAAAATCGCGTAATCCACAGTCGCCCCCAATTGAACGGAACTTATGATTAGATAGGCAATGTAAAATACTTTTGTTCCTAACATATAAGGTACCGAAAGATTCAGCCAAATTGCTGTTTCAATACTTAAAACCAAAATAATTGACAACGGAACCGACTTCAGAAGCAGCATCAATACCAGCAATACGGCAATAATCGCCACAGCGTTGACCTTCACCATATCTGCTGTTACGGTATCCATTAAATCATAAGTACTGACGCCTTCCCCCGCCAGATAATAAGTATCCGGATAATACTCCTTTGCAATCCCCCGAATCGTTTCTACTAACGCAAAGGTTTCTTCTCCTTCATAGTCTGCATCCACAGTAATTACCATACGACTGTAATGTTCTGATTCCAGCAGGGAAAGTGTATCTTCATCCAGAAAATCCCTGGGGATTTCTGCTCCTGCCATATCCACATAAGAAATAATACTGGTGATCTGTGACACCGTGTGTAGTTCATTGGAAAGTTCTTTTTCCACAGAAGTATTTCCCTTCGGCACCAGCAATACATAGGTATCGCTTTCGCCAAATACCGCTTCTACTTTTTTAATATCCGACCCCATCTTCGTCTCTTCCCCAAACATATGGCTGGAACCATAATAATAACTATTAGAATTTGACGCCAGATAAGCCGGTACAACCAACACTGCAAAAACGCAGACAAACGGAATCATCAGCCTGCACACTCCCCGTCCAAACCTGTGAAAATCCGGCAAAAAAGGTCTATGCCGCGTTCTGTCCAATCCTTTATAAGTGGTAAGGATGAAAGCCGGCATAAAAATAAATACCGTAATCAGACTGAGGGCAACTCCTTTTGCCAAAACCAATCCCAGATCAGGTCCCAGCAAAAACTGCATCAAACACAATGCCAGAAAGCCAATTACAGTCGTCAGCCCACTGGACAGAATCGAACTTGTGGATTTGCATAAAGCCTGCACCATGGCCTCCTCTGCATTAAGATATTCTTTGCGGCATTCTTCAAATCTGTGAATCAAAAATACGGAATAATCCAGAGAAACCGCCAACTGCAAGATACTGCCCGCCGCGTTGGTAACAAAAGAAATCTCTCCAAAGATTAGATTTGTCCCGTTATTAATGAGAATCGCAATACCCAGCCCGACCATAATCAGCACCGGCTCTATCCAGGAATTTGTAGTAAGCAGTAACACAAAAAGCACAAAAAGCACGGCAATAAGAGCAATTTTTCTGATTTCTGATACTGTATTTGTAGTTGCCGTTGCAGTCGACACCGCACTTCCTGTCATGGAATTTTCATCCCCGATTAATTCCCGGATTGCGTCCACTGCCTCCACCCGCTTCTCTTCCTCTATCGTTACCGTAAATAGCGCCGTGCCATCCTTATAATATGTCTCCACCGTATCTGCATCCTGCGTTTCGATTGGTATGGAAATATCCAGCGTATCATTCAGCCAGGTAACATCCTGCACTCCGTCAATTTGCTTTAACTCTTCTTTATACTCCAGAGCCTGCGGTATCGACACGTCATTTACCATAACACGTGCATTGGGAATTCCTCCATCAAACTCTGTCTCCATCACATCCAGAGCTATTGTCGATGCAGAATCCTGAGGCAGGTAATCATTCATATCATAATTAACCTCAACAAAATCAGACAAAAACAGGCAGATGATTGCAGAAACCACAAAAAAAACCATAATTGCCCTGCGGTATTTTACAACGCCTGTATAAAATTTATGCATATTTTTACTCCTTTCCACCAGCGCAGGCATCGCCAAAAATCTCATATGTATCCTGTTCTCTTTGTATCAGCAGATGTAATTGGTCTTCCCGGACAGTGCCCCGTGCAATAAACGGAATCTCGTTCATCAATGTGTGAAACCGTCCTTCAATATAGCAATTTCCTTCTGCGTCAATTACGCCGCCGAACGGCTCCGAATGGCCTAATATCTCCATTCTGCCCTCAATCTTATCTCCTACGGTATTTACCACCATACTTCCTTTTCGTTGTCCAATAGGAACGTACATGATAATTTTATACACATACTGTGACATTTGATACATCCCTCCTGGTTTTCTAATATTTTCATACACACTATATTCCTTGTCTGCAGTTCCATAAAACGGTCAAATACTATATTTTTGCGTAAAACCGGACAAAACAACAAATTTGTTGGGACAAATGTCCGGTTTTTATCTTGCACTTACCAGACATTCTTGTTTATAATGGTCTTCACCGGAGGTTTAAAAATGAGACAAACAGAAATATCACAGAACACCAAAAAAGCTCTCGCAGAATCACTGAAAAAATTTATGAAAAAAAAGCCTTT
>ERZ1673697.2708-NODE-2708-length-14770-cov-6.773632_pt1 | contig 14770 bp, 8 predicted proteins | sample MGYA00580227_ERZ1673697 | MGnify/ENA primary metagenome ERZ1673697 (study PRJEB41218, sample SAMN15661759) | gut metagenome | host: Homo sapiens | place: Canada: London | collected 2015-08-20/2019-03-30 | study: EMG produced TPA metagenomics assembly of...
TATTGCTGGCATCAGCACTGCTTACCTCATTTCTTTCAAAAATAGATTATGATGCTGCTAATAAAGAGTGGGAGAGGCAGCAGGCAGTGGAAAGTCAGGCAGATACTGATGGTCAGACAGTTGATGTGATAAATGCACAAGACATAGAGGAACAACAGGCAGATGACAGCAACAAAGAACAGCTTTCGCAGCAGAATACAGATAATGTCAATATTGGTATGAGTGTGGAATTACCTACGGAGCCAGGGAAGAAGGTTACGGTAATGGATGTTTTCTTTTCTAATGCACAGGGAAAGTTTTATGCACTTTTTCTTGTAATATTTGCGGTTATGTTTGCAACAGCAGATATTAAGAGCGGTTATATTAAGAATATTGGTGGACAGGTGTCACAAAGGGGGATGCTTATTGTTTCAAGGGCAGTTGCGCTTGCCTTATTTACAGCAATTACCTTTGCAGGGATATTTGTATTCCAGGCAGCAGCGAATATGCTTGCGTTTAAATGTGTGATGTGGGGTAACTGGAAGGAGATTATACCTTATTTCTTAACGGAACTTACGCTTCATTATGCATTTGTGTTAATATGTATGGCGATAGCAGTTATAATTAAGAATAATGTCATAAGCATGACCTTGTCGATATGTCTTACTATGAATATAATGAGTATTGCATATGCCTTTATAGATTATGTAGTTAACAGAAAGGGATTTCATAACTTCAGCATCTATAAGTATACAGTAACTGGAAGGATGGCAATGCTTCCTATGAATGCAGGCAGGGATGATGTTGTTAGTTCAATGTGTGTGGCAGCTGTATTTATTATTATAATGCTGTCATTAAGCAGTTATATTTTTCAGAAAAGGGATATTTAGAGAATGAGGATTATTATTGGAATATTAGCAGTAATAATTATTATACAGGCATTTATTATGTGGAAATACCAGCGGCAGATTAAGGACATCTGCCGCCAGTTGTCGTTTCTTATGGAACACGATAGTAACAAGCTGATTCAACGTGAAATAGATATGGGGGGAATAGGTGAGCTTTCAGATAAATTGAATGAGCTTCTTGACCTGCGTAAAAAAGAAAGAAATGAGTACAGAAAAAAAGAAGAGCTTATTGCAGATACATATACTAATCTTTCACACGATATAAGGACACCGCTTACATCACTGGATGGGTATTTCCAGCTTATAGAGGAATGCGACAATATAGATGACCAGAGGAGATATCTTGATATAATCAGAGAAAGGCTTAACAGCCTTAATGAAATGCTGGAGGAGCTTTTTACATTCACTAAGCTGAAAAATGATTCATATAAGCTGGAGCTTACGGATTGTTGTATGAACAGAATATTAAAAGAAGCTGTATTTTCTTATTATGATGAATGGAAGAAGCAGGGCATCTGCCCAGATATTAGTATTACTGAGGAAATGCTGTATATATCAGGTAATAAGCAGGGCTTAAGGAGAGTTATACAGAATGTCATAAAAAATGGTCTTGATCATGGGGAAAAGAATATAAGTATCAAGCTTACCCGTGAGGACAATCACGCCGTGCTTAAAATCAGCAATTATACGGAACATCCTGAAAATATTGACTTAAGCCATGTGTTCGAGCGTTTTTATAAAGCAGATGTGGCAAGAGGCAGAGCCTCAACCGGACTGGGTTTATCTATTGCAAAAGAGCTTGTGGAGCGTATGAATGGAGATATAAGTGCAAGAATACAGGGAAATGATTTCATTATTGAAATAAAAGTTATGCTTGTGGTATAATATGTAAAAGAAACAGGGGCTGTTACGGAGAAATTATATATAGAATATGCTGATTCGTTTAATGAATGGGGAATATTACGGATTCAATAATAAAGGGAGACATGCGTATGAAAAATATAAAAGAAATAGGGGATTTTTTTATAAATCTGAATGAATATGTATATGCAACAGATATAGAAACCAATGAAATTGTATATATGAATCATAAAGCATTGAAAGCGTATGGCTTAGAATCAATAGAGGATATAAAAGGCAAGAAGTGTTATGAGGTATTACAAAAAGCTTCTGTTAAATGTGGTATGTGCAACAACAGCAGACTTTTACCAGGAGCCTTTGAGGAATGGCGTTATTATAATCCTGTATTAGATAAATATATGATAATAAAGGATACACTGATAGAGGGTGAAGGAAACAGAAAGTACAGGTTGGAAATAGGCATAGATATAAGTGAGGAGCTTGCACAGGATAAGCTTATCCAGAAGTATAGAGAAACTGAAACACTTGTCAATGAGGGCTTAAGAGCGGCACTTGCAGCAGATACACCTGATGAAACGATAAACACACTTCTTGGGTATATAGGTAAAGCACTTAATGGAGAAAGAACCTATATATTTGAAAAAAATATATATGGTGGAGATGATAATACATATGAGTGGACGGCAGAGGGAGTAAGTCCAGAGAAGGATAATCTTCAGAATGTGTCTCCGGATGTATGTGCTAACTGGTATAAGTGTTTTGAAGAAGGCGGAAACATCGTGATTAAGGATCTTGAAGAGATAAAAGAGAGTGATCCCCTTCAATATGATAATTTAAAAAGACAGGGTATTCATTCGATAATTGTAATTCCCATATATAACGAAGGAGAAGTTATTGCATTTATGGGAATAGACAATCCGCCACTGCTTACACTCGAATATGCCTTAAGTATACTAGAGATTATGAGTGCTTTTATTATATCGTGTATAAAGCGCAGGAATATGATGAGAAAGCTTGAGGATATGAGCTATAAGGACGCCCTGACCAATATAGGAAACCGTTTCGCTATGAGAGACTGTGTAGATAGTATAGATAAAAAACAGAGTATAGGCGTTGTTTACTGTGATGTTACAGGACTGAAATATGTGAATGATACAATGGGACATGAGGCAGGCGACAGACTTATTCTTAATGCATGTGGATGCCTTACAGACGTGTTTGGAGTGGATGCAGTATTTCGTATAGGTGGAGATGAGTTCCTTGTAATCTGTACACAGATAGATGAGAATACATTAATAAAGCGTATAACAGAGTTAAAAGAACTAATGAATGAGCGTTCTGTAAATATGGCATCAGGTGTTATCTGGAGTGAGAATGTAATAACAGGCTTTAATGAAATGTTACGTGAGGCAGAGGAGAAAATGTATGCCGATAAAGCGCGATATTATAAGGAAAAAGGAATTGAACGCAGAAAAGAACGGGCATAGCAGGGCTAAAGGAATGCATCATATAACACAATAACAGGTGATTTTGTGATAAATTATAATAAATAATACAGCTTAATTATTGACATTTTAAGATCAATTATATACAATCACATTATCTGCGATGACGAAGACAGTAGATTATGAAAGAAAGCAATAGCGAGCCGGGATGGTGGAAGCCGGTGTGAGTAGAGCATAGTTGAATATCACTTCCAAGCATCCTTGCAGAACTTTGCAGTATAATATTATGGGTAACATTAAGGATAGTATTATATTACGAAAAGTAAGTGAGGACGGTAATCCTACCGTTACAAGGGACGCATATGATGGTATGTCGTAATTGATATAGGTTAAGTTGATTCAGCCCCTGTCGTATTACGGCAGGGGCTTTTTTGCGTGTGTAACGACATTTGTTACAGCACCAATAAAGCAAGCTAACATCGTTACGATTAAGTAAATGATTTGAAAGGAGTAACACAATGGTATACGAGAAAGTTTCATCAGATATGAATTTCGTAGACAGAGAAAAACAGGTTGAAAAGTTCTGGAAGGATAATGATATATTCCAGAAGAGTATTGATAACCGCAAGAAGGGGGAAATATATACATTTTATGATGGACCTCCAACAGCTAATGGTAAGCCACATATAGGACATGTTCTTACAAGAGTTATAAAGGATATGATTCCAAGATATAGAACAATGAAGGGCTATATGGTTCCACGTAAGGCCGGATGGGATACACATGGACTTCCAGTTGAGCTTGAGCTTGAGAAGGAATTAGGTCTTGATGGCAAGGAACAGATTGAAGAGTATGGTCTTGAGCCATTCATCAAGAAATGTAAGGAAAGCGTATGGAAATACAAGGGTATGTGGGAGGATTTCTCATCTACTGTTGGTTTCTGGGCTGATATGGATAATCCATACATCACATATGATGATAACTTCATCGAGTCTGAATGGTGGGCTTTAAAGCAGATCTGGGATAAGGGTCTTTTATACAAGGGCTTTAAGATTGTTCCTTACTGCCCACGTTGTGGAACACCACTTTCATCACACGAAGTAGCACAGGGTTACAAGGCTGTTAAGGAGCGTTCGGCAGTAGTACGTTTCAAGTGTGTAGGCGAAGATGCATATTTCCTTGCATGGACAACAACACCTTGGACACTTCCATCTAACGTGGCACTCTGCGTGAACCCAGAAGAAACATATGTAAAGGTTAAGGCGGCAGACGGCTATACTTACTATATGGCAGAGGCACTTCTTGATAAGGTACTTGGCGGACTTGCAGTTAAGGCCGGTCAGACAGTAACAGGAGCAGCTATTGAAGAAGGTAAGGAAGCTGGAAGCGGTGCAGGCGTTGATTACGAAGTATTAGAAACTTACAAGGGTAAAGACCTTGAATATAAAGAATATGAGCCATTATACCAGTGTGCGGCAGATGTTGCAGCTAAGCAGCACAAGAAGGGACATTTTGTTACATGTGATGACTATGTAACTATGTCAGATGGTACTGGTATCGTTCATATTGCACCTGCATTTGGTGAAGATGATGCCAAGGTTGGACGTAAGTATGACCTTCCATTCGTACAGTTCGTTGATGGTAAGGGTGAACTTACAAAGGAAACACCATATGCGGGAATGTTCGTTAAGAAAGCAGACCCAGAGGTTCTTAAGGATCTTGATAAGGAAGGCAAATTATTCGATGCTCCTAAGTTTGAGCATGATTATCCATTCTGCTGGAGATGTGATACACCACTTATCTACTATGCAAGAGAGTCTTGGTTTATCAAGATGAGTGATCCAGAAGTTAAGGCTAACTTAATAGCTAACAACAAGACAATCAACTGGATTCCGGAAACTATCGGAACTGGACGTTTTGGCGCATGGCTTGAAAATGTTCAGGACTGGGGAATTTCACGTAACAGATACTGGGGTACTCCTCTTAATATCTGGGTATGTGATGATTGTGGAGAAATGTTATCTATAGGAAGCAAGGCAGAATTAAAGGAACATTCTGATAACTGCCCAGATGATATCGAGCTTCACAGACCATATATTGATGCTGTTACATGTACTTGTCCTAAGTGTAAGGGCAAGATGAAGAGAGTTCCAGAAGTTATCGACTGCTGGTTCGACTCAGGTTCAATGCCATTTGCACAGCACCACTATCCATTTGAGAATAAGGAAGTGTTTGAACAGCAGTTCCCTGCTAAGTTCATTTCAGAAGCCGTTGACCAGACAAGAGGCTGGTTCTACTCACTGCTTGCGATATCAACACTTCTTTTCAATAAAGCACCTTATGAAAATGTTATCGTACTTGGCCATGTTCAGGATGCAGATGGACAGAAGATGAGTAAGTCAAAGGGAAATGCTGTAGATCCATTTGATGCATTAAAGAAGCACGGCGCAGATGCTATCCGCTGGTACTTCTATGAGAATTCAGCACCATGGCTTCCTAACAGATTCCATGATAAGGCTGTTACAGAAGGTCAGAGAAAGTTCATGGGAACTATCTGGAACACATATGCATTCTTTGTACTTTATGCTAACATAGATGATTTTGATGCTACTAAGTACACACTTGAGTATGATAAGCTTCCAGTTATGGACAAATGGATTCTTTCTAAGCTTAATACTCTTGTTAAGACTGTTGATAACAATCTTGCCAACTACAAGATTACAGAAACAGCAAGAGCACTTGAGGACTTTGTAGATGAGCTTTCTAACTGGTATGTAAGAAGATGCCGTGAAAGATTCTGGGCAAAGGGTATGGAGCAGGATAAGATTAATGCTTATATGACTCTTTACACAACACTTGTAACACTTTGCAAGGCAGCAGCACCTATGATTCCTTTCATGACAGAAAGCATTTACAGAAACCTTGTATGCAGCATAGATAAGACAGCTCCTATCAGTATCCACCTCTGCGACTTCCCAGAAGTTAAGGAAGAATGGATTGACAAGGAACTTGAAGATAACATGGAAGATGTATTAAACGCTGTTGTTATCGGAAGAGCATGCCGTAACTCAACTAACATCAAGAACAGACAGCCAATAGGCAAGCTGTACATCAAGGCTGACTGGAAGTTAAACGAATACTTTACAGCTATCATAGCAGATGAGCTTAATGTTAAGGAAGTTGAGTACACAGATGATGTAAGAGCATTTACTTCATACTCATTCAAGCCACAGTTAAAGACACTTGGACCAAAGTATGGCAAGCATCTTAATGCTATCAGAGCAGCACTTTCAACACTTGATGGCAATGCAACTATGGATGAACTTAATACTAAGGGTTCATTTACAATCAATGCTGATGGTGAAGATATCGTTCTTGAGAAGGATGATGTTCTTATAGAGATGACTCAGAAGGAAGGCTTTGTAGCAAGTTCTGATAAGGGTATTACAGTTGTTATGGATACTAACCTTACACCAGAGCTTATTGAGGAAGGTTTCGTAAGAGAAATCGTAAGTAAGATCCAGACAATGCGTAAGGATGCAGGATTTGAGGTTATGGATAAGATTACTGTATATGTAGATGGTAATGACAAGTTAGCAGACCTTATGGTTAAGAATGCAGAGCAGATTAAGAGCGTTGTTCTTGCAAATACTATTGAAACAGGTAAGACAGCAGGATTCACTAAGGATTGGGATATCAATGGTGAGAAGGTTGTGCTTGCGGTTGAGAAGAACTAAAACAGTATCTTAATAATTTATAATATGTAAAGACGAGGAGAAAATCGCAGTTATGCGTATTTTCTCCTCGTTTTTATATAAATAGGTGAGATGAGGTACAATTCACGCCCAAAAATGACAGTTCACGCCAATTGTATTGAAATATTATTAAGGATGAATATACTGAAATTAATAAGAACTATAAAAAATGTTATAGAAGATTATGTTGCATATAAATCATTTATATGAATAGAATCGAGGTGAATAATAATGATCAATTAATTTTATTAAATTGCAATAAGGGTGCGAATCGTGTATAATTTAACCATCGTGTAACGTGTTTTGTGAATAATGTTAATTAAATCAGACACGATTAGTTAAATCAGGAATAATGATATACATTTGTGGTATATCTATATATTAAGGAGGAGAAGAATACATGGTGACAGGTACAGAAGCATCTTTTAGCAAGGAAGAATTCAAGAAAAAAGTTGTAAGTAATTGTAAATCTCTTTATAGAAAGAATATTGATGAGGCAGATAAGCAGCAGGTGTTCCAGTCAGTTGCGTATGCAGTTAAGGATCTTATCATAGATAAGTGGATAGCTACACATAAGACATATGACAAGGAAGATCCTAAGATTGTATATTATATGTCTATGGAGTTCCTTATGGGACGTGCACTTGGTAATAACATGATTAACCTTACTAAGTATAACGAGATAAAAGAAGCACTTGAGGAGCTTGGACTTGATATTAATGTTATCGAGGATCAGGAGCCAGATGCAGCACTTGGTAATGGTGGACTTGGAAGACTTGCAGCATGTTTCCTTGATTCACTTGCAACTCTTGAATATCCAGCTTACGGATGTGGTATCAGATATAAGTATGGTATGTTCAAGCAGGAGATTAAGGACGGATATCAGGTAGAGGTTCCTGATAACTGGTTAAAGGATGGCAATCCATTTGAGATTAAGCGTTCTGAATACAGATATGAAGTCAAGTTTGGTGGATATGTGCGTTCTTACAGAGATGAAGCTACTGGACGTGATATATTCGTTCAGGAAGATTACCGTTCAGTTATAGCTGTTCCTTATGATCTTCCAGTTATCGGATATGGTAACAACACAGTCAATTCACTTAGAATATGGGATGCAGAGCCAGTTAATACATTTAACTTAAGCTCATTTGACAAGGGCGATTACCAGAAGGCTATAGAGGAAGAGAACCTTGCAAAGAATATTGTAGAAGTTCTTTATCCTAACGATAACCATTATGCAGGTAAGGAATTAAGACTTAAGCAGCAGTATTTCTTCGTATCAGCATCAGTTCAGAGAGCTGTTGAAAGATATAAGAATATGCACAATGGTGATGTAAAGAAGCTTTATGAGAAGGTTACATTCCAGCTTAATGATACACATCCAACAGTTGCAGTTGCAGAGCTTATGAGAGTTCTTATGGATGAGAATGGTCTTGAATGGGATGAAGCATGGGATGTAACAACTAAGACAGTTGCATATACTAACCATACTATTATGGCTGAGGCACTTGAGAAGTGGCCTATTGAGCTTTTCTCAAGACTTCTTCCAAGAATCTATCAGATAGTAGAGGAAATCAACAGAAGATTCGTTGAAGATATTAAGGCAAAGTACCCAGGAGACCAGGAAAAGGTCAGAAAGATGGCTGTTATATATGATGGCCAGGTTAAGATGGCTAATCTTGCTATATGTGCAGGCTACTCTGTTAACGGTGTTGCAAAGCTTCACACAGAAATCTTAGAGAAGCAGGAGCTTAAGGATTTCTATGAGATGATGCCTGAGAAGTTCAACAACAAGACTAATGGTATCACACAGAGAAGATTCCTTCTTCATGCTAATCCACTTCTTGCAGACTGGATTACAGATAAGATTGGTGATGGATGGGTAACAGATCTTAAGCAGCTTGAAAAGATGCTTGTATATGTTAATGATGAAAAGGCAAGACAGGAATTCATGCAGATTAAGCATAAGAATAAAGTAAGACTTGCAAAGTATATCAAGGAGCACAATGGAATAGATGTTAATCCGGATTCTATATTTGATGTACAGGTAAAGAGACTTCACGAATATAAGAGACAGCTTCTTAATATTCTTCATGTTATGTACCTTTACAATGAAATCAAGAAGAATCCTGATATGGATATTATTCCTAGAACATTTATCTTTGGCGCAAAGGCTGCCGCTGGTTATAAGATTGCAAAGCAGACTATAAAGCTTATTAATAATGTTGCAGATGTGATTAACAATGATGAATCTATTAATGGAAAAATTAAAGTAGTATTTATCGAGAATTACAGAGTATCTAACGCTGAGATTATATTTGCAGCAGCAGATGTATCTGAGCAGATATCTACAGCATCTAAGGAGGCTTCAGGTACAGGTAACATGAAGTTTATGCTTAATGGTGCAATAACACTTGGCACTATGGATGGCGCTAATGTTGAGATAGTCCAGGAGGTTGGAGAGGAGAATGCCGTAATATTCGGTCTTCGTTCTGATGAAGTTATCCGTTATGAGAATGAGGGTGGCTATGATCCTATGGAAATCTTCAACAACGACCAGAATATAAGAGAGGTTCTTATGGAACTTATCAATGGTAAGTATTCTAAGGAAGATCCAGAGATGTTCAGGGATATCTACAACTCACTTCTTAACTCACAGGAGGGAAGAAGAGCAGATACTTACTTCATTCTTAAGGACTTCCGTTCTTATGCAGAAGCACAGGCTAAGATTGATAAGAGATACAGGGATGAGACTGGCTGGGCTAAGACAGTTATGATTAACTCGTTTAAGGCAGGTAAGTTCTCATCAGACAGAACTATTGAAGAGTATGCAACAGAAATCTGGAAGCTTACTAAGACACCAGTTAAGTTAAAGTAAAGGTTGCAAAATATAGAATAATATCTATCCGGTATTCATACATTTTATCTAGGAGGCTAGATAAAGTGTATGAGACTGGATAGATTTTTTTTACCCCGTATTATAATCAGAGGAGTGGGTTTGATCGGGGAAAGAATAGATGAAGCGGCGACAGACAAGCAGTATATAGAATATAAGAAGGCAAGAAGAAGGAACGATACACAAGGGTATGTCATAAGCAGCTGCGAGGCAGGAAATTATGATTACAAGGATTATAATTATTATAAAAGCAGGAGGGGAGAAGATAATTATTCATTAATTACGGAAGAAAGCAGGAAAGGCCGCAGTATAGTCAGGAAATGTATGGAGATAATGATATTTATCGCCATTTATTTGCTGGTGCCATCGATTATTACGCTGAAGTTAACAGGTGTTGTTGATACGGCTGTAAATGAAGAGATAGCTGATGGAAGGACGGTAACAGTGAATTATAAAAATGCATCACAATCTGTAGCGGTTGAGAAGTTTGTTTCAATGGTTCTTGCCGACAGATTGTATATGGGTGATGAGGTTGAACTTCTAAAAGCAGAAAGCATAATGATAAGGACAGATATATACCGTTTAATGGGTGAAAGGATGAACATAGACAGTAGTCAGCTTGGTATGTCGTATATGACATCAGGACAGATGAAGAAAAAGTGGGGAAAGGACTATTTGGATAATTATAACCTTGTAAATGACTGTGTAGCAGCGACAAATGGCATGACAATAAGCTGTAACGGGCAATATATAGAGGCAAGGTATACATACGTAACAGCAGGTTTTACGCTTTCTGGCAAGGATATGTTAGGAGATGATTATTCATATCTTATGGCAGTTGAATGCCCTAAGGATAAAGAAGCAAAAGAATATTTTGTCGTTAAGACTGTTAATAACAAGGATTTTGTTAATGCATTTGAAAAAGCATACGATGGTCTGACACTGGATAAAAAGGGGCTTGATAAGCAGGTACAGGTTGTATCGGTAAGCAGTGATGGATATGTATCTAAGATGCAGGTCGGCAATATGGTGATGACAGGAAGTACATTTGCAAAGATTCTGGGACTGAATTCACCTAATTATAAAATAGAATATATGGATAGTGGCGTAAAGATAACAACAACAGGAGTGGGAGATGGTTTCGGGGTTGGTGTATACACGGCACAGAATATGGCAGAAAGTGGTGCAACTTATGAGGATATTTTAAAAACATTTTATAGTGGGGTGAGTATCGGGACTTAAAGTGGCTGAAAAGAAGATAAAGAAATATATAGCTGTGGAGTGTTTAACGAGAATATATTAGAGAATATATTACAAGAGATTAAGAATCCTTTACGGATATTTTACGTAATAAAACATATAGATTTTAATAATACTCTTTATATTATAAGCAATCTTTGGTTAAGAAACATATTTTATCTCTGCAAAATACGTATCGCAGGGTGGAAATATTATATTAACCTAAGGTTGCATTTTTATGTTGGAGCCAGCATTTCAGATTGGGAAAGCAGCAACAGAGGCTGAATATGAAATGTCTTATGTCCAGCATAATGTCAATAAGACATAATATCAGGAGGAAGATATGAGAAGAATGAAAAAGGTTGCAGCAGCAACACTTACAGCAATGATGGTAGCAAGTCTGGCTATGGGAACAACAGAAACATGGGCAAGAAGCTCAAAGAGGGCAGCATGGAATAATGCAGCAGCAGAATCAACAGATGTTGAAATGGAAGTAAAGGATGCCTGTTATACAGAGGATGGAAAAGAAACAGATGCTCATAATGTTAAATCAAATGTATATGCAAACAGCACAGAATGGGCAGAATGGAAGACTAAGTGGGAGAGCGTAAGAACTAACTTCTGTCAGATAGCATTAACTCCAGGTGAGGATGCAGCTAAGCTTAATGCAGCATGGTATTCAACAACTAAGGATGAAACTCCTAAGATTAAGCTTATGGATGCTTCTGGAAAAGAAATAAAGACATATGAAGGTAAACAGTCAGTTGAAGCTGATGTTGAGACTGTTAAGGATGGAGACAAGACATATACATTATATCCATGTAAGGTTACTGTAACAGGACTTGCAGAGAATACTTCTTACAAGTACCAGTATTATGTAAATGGAGCATGGTCTGAGACATATGACTATAAGACACAGTCAACAGACAGCTTCTCAGTAATGTATGTAGGTGATCCACAGATAGGTGCTTCTACTAACCAGCTTGGTAACCAGAATAAAGACTACTATGCAATGAACGATTCATACAACTGGTATCATACACTTAACAATGCTGTTAAAAAGTTCCCAGGCTTAAGCTTTATTATGTCAGCAGGTGACCAGATTAACCAGACCGGTGTATCCAACGATGCTGATAAGCTGGAGCAGCAGATAGAATATGCAGGTTTTCTTAATCCATCTGTACTTAGAAGTCTTCCTGTTGCTACAACAATCGGTAATCATGATTCTAAGTCAGTTAACTATTCTAATCATTTTAATTATCCTAACAAGCAGACAAGCGATGCTAATACAGCATCAAAGACAACTGCAGGCACAGATTATTACTTCACATATGGCAATACATTATTTATAAGTATTGATACTAACAACTATAATGTTGCTACACATGAAAATGTGATAAAGGAAGCAACAGAAAAGAATCCTTCTGCGAAGTGGAGAATACTTATGTTCCATCAGGATATTTATGGCTCTGGTTATGACCATTCAGATTCAGATGGTATTGTTCTTAGGACACAGCTTACTCCTGTTATAGATAAATATGATATAGATGCGGTTCTTCAGGGACATGATCATACATATTCAAGAACATATCAGATATCATCAGATGGTTCTGACAGCCATAAAAAATATACAAAAGAAAATATGCCATCAACAAATGATAAAGAGAACTTCACAGCATATATTAATGATAATAACTGCTATAACCTCAAGTCAGGCAAGGAGGATTCAAGCAAAGTTGTAGATCCAGAAGGTACTGTATATTTTGAGGCTAATTCAGCAACTGGTAGTAAGTATTATCAGCTTATTGGTACACAGCAGGATTATATAGCAGCAAGATGCCAGAGCTGGAGACCTACATATTCTGTTCTTGATATAACAGATACAACTCTTACAGTAAAGACTTATGATGCAGCATCTAATGAAGAGCTTGTAGCAGATGGCGGTGTTAAGACTGCATATACGATTGTAAAGCAGGCAGATAAGACAGCACTTGATACAGAAATAGCAAAGGCAGAAGCTGCATATGATACAGCTAAGAAGGCAGGTAATTATACAGAGGCTTCTTTAAAGACTCTTGAAGATACTATAACAGCAGCAAAGGCTGTTACAGAAAATGCAGAAAGCACAACAACAGATATAGCAAGTGCAGTAACATCATTACAGGATGCAGTTAAGGGTCTTGCGACTGTAGAGAATAATGATAACAAAGGCAACACAGAAAATAATAACAAGGGCAACACAGAAAATAATAACAATGCAGCAGGAAACGAAACAGAGGATAATGGTGAAGCTGGTCAGGATGCATCTGGTTCAGGAAATTCATCAGCAAATGCGTCTGGTTCAAGCAGCACGGTTAAGACTGGTGATACAGCTAAGGCAGCAGTATGGTACACAGCAGCAGGTCTTTCAATGGCAGGTGCCGCAGGTATTATACTTGTAGAAAGAAAGAAAAAGAAGCTTAACCAGTAAAAATATATGGATTAATATGCTTTAAGAAGGAAAAAGTAAATGTCAGATAAGAAACAAGTGGTTGTAAAAGCAGTGGTTGTTGTGATATGTATTGCGGCATTTATATTTGCGGCAGACAGGCTGAGGGTTACAGATAAAGAACCAATAGTAACAACACTGGGTTATTCATATGAGAATGCCAGAGTGATCGAGGTGGTAGAGGATAATCTGTCACCTGACGGAATAAGGGTCGGATATCAGAGGTTAAAGGTGCAGCTTACATCTGGAGAGTATAAGGGAGAAGTAGTAGATGCTACAAGTGCCGAGGGAAACCTGTTCGGAGCAGTATGTGAAAAGGGAGATTCGGTGGTAGTGCATATGAGTGTATCGGGTAGTTCTAAAAATGTCTCAGTATACTCAAAGGATAGAATAGTGGCAGTGGCTGCATTTGTAGGAATATTTTTACTGCTCATATGTATAATAGGTGGAAAGAATGGTGTTAAGTCAGTAGTTGGACTTGTGTTTACGTTCGTGTCAATATTTATGATATACATACCTCTCATATACAGAGGATTTTCTCCATTCTGGGCTGCCGTGATCATTACAATTATAACAACAATAGTTACTATGTATCTTATCAGTGGCTTTACAGTAAAAACAATATGTGCAATAGCCGGAACAGTAACAGGTGTGCTTCTTGCAGGCTTATCAGCATGGCTGTTTGGCAAGGTGGCAGATATAGACGGATATAATGTATCAAACATAGAAACGCTTTCTTATGTAGGGCAGATAACTAATATCCAGATAGGCGGGCTGTTATTTTCAGGAATTCTCATAGCTTCTTTGGGGGCTGTCATGGATGTTGCGATGTCTGTATCATCGGCAATGTATGAAATACATGACAAAGCCCCACAGCTTGGCTGCCTCGAATTGTTTAAAAGCGGTATGAATGTTGGACGTGATATGATGGGAACTATGTCAAATACGCTTATACTTGCTTTTGTAGGAAGTGCAGTAAGTGAGCTTGTTATTAACTATGCATATAATCTTCCATTCAGACAGATTATTAATTCGTATAATATAGGTATAGAGATTATGCAGGGAGTCTCCGGAAGTATAGGAGTTATACTTACAGTACCGGCTGTTGCTGTTGTAACAGCGTGGCTGCTTACTCATAGACATGGAAATATTGTTGTTTAATTGAATATTAGTTGGTGACGAACGGACGACAAATATAA
>ERZ1673697.2717-NODE-2717-length-14734-cov-4.470059_pt1 | contig 14734 bp, 13 predicted proteins | sample MGYA00580227_ERZ1673697 | MGnify/ENA primary metagenome ERZ1673697 (study PRJEB41218, sample SAMN15661759) | gut metagenome | host: Homo sapiens | place: Canada: London | collected 2015-08-20/2019-03-30 | study: EMG produced TPA metagenomics assembly of...
GGTAGAATAAGATTTTACCGATAGCAATTCCTTTGAAAATTGATTTCCCGGTGTATGTATCCATTTTTTCCACCTCGATTTACAGATTTTCTTTGAAAAATGTTTCCAGTGCAGAAACAGCGGTGTCTTCGTCGGTGCCTGTCACTTCTACGGTTACGGTATCACCGCATTTTACGCCAAGTCCCATCAGAACCATCAGCTTCTTTGCATCCGCTTTTTTATCCCCTTTTACGATGGTGATAGAAGCGTCATATTTTTTCACTTCTTTTACAAGCATACCTGCAGGTCTTGCATGGATACCTACCGGGTCTGTGATGGTGTATTCAAATGCTTTCATAATGATTCTCCTTTTTTTATTCATTCCGGGATTCCAGCTCGTCGCTTGCCACACGTTCGATGTGCATTGCCAGATACCCGATTTCTACTTCGTTCAGCGGACATCTCAGGCTGTGTCCCACCTGCTCGCAGATGGTTTTTGCAGTCTGAAATGCCTGTGGGAATTTTACTTCCATATAATCATTCATGTTTAGTTTCAGCTTCTCTCCTGCAAGGGTACGCGCCACCATATTCCTTACATGGTTCATGAGACGGTTGTAGGAGAGGGACAGGATATCGATAGGCCTGCCTATTTCCTGTTCCACCAGAGAAATACATTCCCGGACAGCGCGTGCCATCTGCATTGCCTGGGATACCTTTTCATCCTGGATGGCGGAGTGGATGTGGAGGGCGATATAACCGATTTCGTCATCACCGATTTCAATGTGAAGCCTGTCCCAAAGAATCCGGCGGATACATTCCGCCGTCTTGTATTCCATATGGAATAAAATGCGGATGTCATCCGTAAGCGGGTTGCTGATTTCTTCATGGTTCTGAATCCGCTTTACGGCATATTCAATATGATCCGCCATGGGGAAGAGTACATTTGTATCAATATCATGGAAAGTACGCCGGGCTTCCGACAGAACCTCATTGGCAATTTCCAGATATAAAGGTTTGATAGAATTCACCAGCTCCCGTGCGTTGCCGCGGTCTGTGGATTTTTGTAGTGAGTAGATGGTTTCTGAAGGACCGGCATCCAGCAGTTCTCCTGCTTTTTTCCCAAATCCGATTCCTTTCCCCATAATCAGATACTCCTGAAGGTTCCCGGTGTGGATAGCAATAATAGAATTATGATTTAGTACTTTCTTTATCTTATACATGATTTTTCCCCATAAAATAGTATATTATTCGTAAAAGTCGACTGCAAAAAGTTCTTCCCCTGCCTGAATGCGGCCTTCCTTAAGCAGCCGGATTTTCTGGTTATCTTCCAGTTCCGTACACAGAATCGGTGAAGTGATGGAAGGCGCGTGTGCTTTTAAATATGCAAGGTCAAGTTCCATAAGCGGTTCGCCTTTCTTTACCTTCTGGCCGTTTTCTACAAATACTTTAAAGCCTTCTCCGTTTAATTTTACCGTATCGATTCCCATGTGAAGCAGCAGGCTTATGCCGGAGTCGGTCAAAAAGCCGATGGCGTGTCTGGTCTCGAAGACGAAGCATACTTCGCCGTCTTCCGGAGCCTTTACTACTGCATCTTCCGGTGTGACAACTGCGCCGTCTCCCATCATTTTCGCGGCAAATGCTTCATCCGGTGCTGTGGAAAGGTCGGCAGCGGTTCCGGTGACCGGACTGGAGATGACGATGGTCTTTGTCACTTTTTTGGTTGTTTCTTCTGCCTGCATCTTTGTACCGCCTGCGGAAGTCTCGGTGTTTCCCGGATTTTCGCTGGTGTACTCTTCGTCCGGCGCATTTTCCAGGTAATCTTCCAGGTTCGATTTGATGACCGTTACTCTTGGACCGTAAATAATCTGCACGCCGTTTCCCTTGTGGACTACGCCGGATGCGCCGGTTGATTTCAGGAGTGCGTCATCTACAAGCTCCGGCTTGAATACGGTACAGCGGAGTCTTGTCGCACAGCAGTCCACGTCGGAAATATTTTTCTTACCGCCGAGCCCCCTGCAGATGGTGCGGGAAAGTTCATCCTCTGCAGAACCGACAGCAGAGCCGGATGCGCCGTCGGTATTTTTACGCGCCTCTACATCGCTTCTTCGGTATAATTTCACTTCTTCGCTGTCATCTCTTCCAGGTGTCTTTAAATCCAGTTTCTTAATAAGGAAGCTAAACAGGAAGTAGTACACGATGAAATATCCGATTCCTACGATTACAATCCAGATCCAGTTGGTCTTTGCATTTCCCTGCAGGATACCGAAGAGGAACAGATCGATGACTCCTCCTGAAAAGGTCATGCCAACGCCTACGTTGCAGATGTGCATCAGCATATAAGCGAAACCTGCAAGTACGCAGTGAATACCGTAGAGTAAAGGCGCCACAAAGAGGAAAGTGAATTCCAGCGGCTCGGTAATACCTGTCAGCATGGAAGTCAGGGCGGCAGAGAGCAGAAGACCTGACACGGCTTTCTTTTTTTCTGGTTTGGCAGTCTTGTACATGGCAAGAGCTGCTCCCGGAAGACCGAAAATCATCAGTGGGAATTTCCCTGACATGAACCGGGTGGCGGATACTGCGAAATGCTCTACGGTAGGGTCTGCAAGCTGGGCGAAGAAAATATTCTGTGCGCCTTCAATTAACTGGCCGCCTACCTCCATGGTTCCGCCAAGACCTGTCTGCCAGAAAGGAAGATAGAAAACGTGGTGGAGACCAAAAGGAATCAGCAGACGTTCCATCAGTCCGTACACCCATGTTCCGGCGTAACCGGATTCCAGGACTACATTTCCCACAGCGTAGATTCCGGTCTGGATGACCGGCCAGATAAAGAACATCAGGATTCCTACGCCTGTATAGACCAGGGCAGAAATAATCGGGACAAATCGCGTACCGCCGAAGAAAGAAAGAACCTGGGGCAGTTCAATTTAGTAGAAGCGGTTGTGCAAAGCGGCAACGCCGAGACCTACGATGATACCGCCGAATACGCCCATCTGCAGGGAAGTAATACCGCAGACAGAAGCAGTAGCGCCACTTAAAAGCTCTTCGATTCCTCCGTTGATGGTAATCAGGGCGCTGATGGAAGCATGCATAATAAAAAATGCAATAACCGCCGAGAGGGCAGCGACCTCCTTTTCTTTCTTAGCCATGCCGATTGCAACACCCATGGCGAAGATAATAGGCAGGTTGGCGAAGATGATGTTGCCAGCTTCGCTCATAACTTCGAAGATAGCATACACAATCGTTCCCGGACCGATTACGTTGATTAGCCCATAGGCCTCAAGCATGGTTTCGTTGGTAAACGAGCTGCCGAATCCCAGTAATAGCCCGGCTACCGGGAGGATGGCAATTGGAAGCATGAAGGATCTTCCTACGCGCTGGAGCACGCCAAAAATTTTGTCTTTCATTTGTTCTTCTCCTTTTCTCTTTCCGGGATATTTACGGGGTATTACCCTTGATGTGTAAAAAAAGAGACACTAACCCACATAAATATCCTTCATACTTATGTACAGTTAATGCCTCGTTTATTCCAACAAGTAACATACTATATCACATGGCTACTGTATCACTGCCGGTGTTGGTTTGTCAAGGGGGAAATTATTATATTACCGTTCACCGTTCACAGCACCCCACCAGCATGCGCACTCGTCGCATCTTCGATGCTCCAGTCCCGCTCCTGACGGAGCTAAGATTGCTTATGTGGGTGGGGTGACTGCTTCACAGACCGGATTTGAAATCCAATGTATCTTCTTACGCGCAAGCACGACGAATCCATATTGGATTTCAAATCGGCTGTGAACGGTAACCTTCTATGGCATATATTCAAATTGAAAGTAAAAAAAACTGGCTCGTCAATCCGGCACATGTGCAAAAAATACAGAGATACTCTATAACACTTTTGCAGAACATACAAATACCTGTGGGAAAATCAAGATACGAAGAAGTGAAAGAGAAACTTGCAAAAAGAAAACGGTAAATTTACCGTTTGTGCGAAATATTTACCATTTGGGAGCAATGTATTTTTTTTCTGAAATTTGGTGCGCTATCATATTTATGATAGCATATTTCTGTATATATGGAGGAAATGTGCTGTCAAAACGGAACTGACAGGATATGATACAGACAATGCATTGAGGAAAAACGGCGGATCCGGATGACGGTTACCGCGTAAAAAGAGTTTCTGTTGTGGACGCAGAGGGCAACTCCGTTTCGGTATCCTTTGTAAGTGAAGGAGTGGATTATCTGGAGAAGTGGAGTTTCACCATGCCGGCAAGTGCTGTGGATGTCAGAGTCGTATTTGAGGCTTATGCAGCTTCTTATTATACGGACTGCCGTACAGATGACTGGTACTATGAGGCGGTTACTTATCTGACAGATCTGGGACTTATGACCGGTATGACAGATGATCTGTTCGGACCGCAAATCCTGATGACACGTGAGATGTTTGTTACCGTTCTTGCGAGAATGGAAGGCATTGCTAAGGGTATGAGCGATACGACCATCAATCCGCAGGAATACGCGCCACGTGCGCATGCGGCGCAGATGTTCAAGAACTATATCGATTATACATGGTACAGATAGAAAGTGCATAATTGTCAGAGAAACCGCAGGTTGCTTTCAGGCAGCTTGCGGTTTTCTTAAATTTTTCTTAAATTTTACTTGGGGGGGGGGGGGTAAAACTTAAGTTTTTTTTAAAAATATGCCAAGATTACATAGAAATGTGACGGGAGGTTGAAAAAATGTGAATAAAGTGTTAAAATACATTGAATTTAAGTAATATATGAAGGGGTATGAATAAAAATGGCAAAACATCATTATCATAGAGGAAGACGGCATCGGAAGAAAAAGAAGCAGAATCTTGTCAGTCGCAGGGTAGGAATTAGCCTGGCGGTAGTTGAAGGAATTGCAAGTATTATATTTATGGCAGGGCTTTTGCGGCTGAATATGCTGCCGTTTTCTTATACCGCAGTTATCGGAGTCATCCTGCTGCTCTGCTTTGGAGTCCTTTTTGCCGGGCAGTTTTTCTCGAAGAAAAAGGCTGTTGCAGGTAAGGTTCTGAGTGCGGTTCTTGCACTGCTTCTTTTGTTCGGAGCGTACTATCTGTTCCGGGCGGGCGGAGCTCTGAATGAGATTACAGGCGGAGAATATAAACTGGATAATATAGTAGTTGCTGTGATGGCAGACAATAAGGCAGAGGATATCCAGGATGCGAAGGATTATACCTTTGGTGTACAATATCAGATGAAGGGCGAGCAGATTTCGCAGACGGTAGAGGCAATCAATGATGAACTTGGCTCGGAGATTGAGACTGTCGAGTATCAGAGTCTTGCAGAACAGGCACAGGCGCTCCACGATGGGACAGTGGATGCGATTATTTACAATGAAGGGTATACGGGAATCCTTGCGGAAGCGTTTGAAGGATACGAAGAGAATACAAAGGTGATTTATACCCACAGTATTAAGAATGAACTGGAGAATAAGGCAGCGGATGTTAAGGTGGAGGATGAGACTTTCAGTGTCTACATCAGCGGGATTGATGTTTACGGAGCAATTGAGACAAACAGCCGCAGTGATGTTAATATTATTGCGCAGGTGAATCCTGCTACCCATCAGATCCTTCTGGTTACGACCCCGCGTGATTATTATGTAGAGATTCCGGGGATTACACAGGGACAGAAGGATAAGCTGACCCATGCCGGGATTTACGGGGTGGATGCTTCCATGGCGACATTAGAGAATCTGTATGATATGGAGATTGATTTTTATGCACGGGTGAATTTTACGTCTCTGATTGACATAGTAGACGCGCTGGGAGGCGTGGAAGTGGAATCTGAATATGCCTTTACCACAAGTGAAGATTCCGGACTTGTGATGGATGTGGTACAGGGGATGAATTCCTTTAACGGGAAACAAGCCCTGGCGTTCTCCAGAGAACGCCAGAATGTGCCGGGCGGAGATAATCAGCGTGGGAAGGATCAGCAGGCGGTTATCACTGCCATGATTAAGAAGATGGTGTCCCCGGCAATTCTGACAGGAGCGAATGGAATTATTAACAGTGTCAGCGGAAATGTGGAGACCAATATGTCTGAGACGCAGATTCAGGATTTGATTAAGCAGCAGCTTGCTGACGGGGCGTCCTGGAGTATCAAATCCCTGGCAGCAGAGGGCACGGCTGATTCGCAGTACTGTTACTCTTATGCGGGGCAGCCGCTCTATGTGACGCAGCCGGATGCAGGATCTGTTGAGACGATTAAGGAGGCGCTGAAAGCAGTAGAAAACGGAGAGATGTTAGAAGGTTCCGAGGCAACGCAGTAGGATGTGCTGATTCATTATTTTAATAATCAGGGAAGGGAATAGAGTTATGAATATTACATTTTCACCACCGGACATTACAGAAGACGAGATACAAGAGGTGTGTGAAGCCTTAAGAAGCGGCTGGATTACGACAGGACCGCGTACAAAAGAGTTTGAACGGCTAATTGCCGAAAGGTGCCATACACAGAAGGCGGCATGCTTAAGTTCAGCTACAGCAGGAATGGAACTTACGCTGCGTGTCATGGGCATTGGTCCGGGCGATGAGGTTATCACGACGGCATATACGTATACAGCGACGTGCAGTGTCATCTGCCATGTTGGAGCGACTCCGGTTCTGGTAGATACGGTTCCGGGAAGCTTTGAGATGGATGTGGAGAAGGTAGAAGCAGCGATTACAGAAAAGACGAAGGCGGTTATCACTGTGGATTTGGCAGGAATTGTCTGGCCGTTTTACGACAGGCTTTTTCAGATTGTAGAAGAGAAGAAGCATCTGTTCCATCCGGCAAATGAACGGCAGGAAGCATTGGGAAGAGTCCTTGTAATGGCGGATGCAGCCCATGCTTTCGGAGCGGCGCGAGATGGAAAGATGGCGGGAGAGATTGCGGATTTCAGCGTGGTTTCCTTCCACGCAGTGAAGAACCTGACGACAGCGGAAGGCGGAGCGGTTATGTGGTCCCGACGGGTGACGGATGCAGGAATAGATAGTGAAAGGCTGTATGAGGAGTACATGCTGCTGTCTCTGCATGGACAGACCAAGGATGCATTGGAGAAGAATCAAGTGGGAGGCTGGGAATACGATGTAGTGGCGCCTCTTTATAAGTTTAATATGACGGATATACAGGCGGCCATGGGAATTGCCCAGATGCGGCGCTATGACCGGATTCTTGCCCGGAGAAGGCAGTTGATTGAGCGGTATAATGAGGCATGGAAAGACAGAGGCGTGCAGGTCCTGAATCATTATGGCGATGGTTCGGCGTCCAGTGGTCATCTCTATCTGACCCGTCTGCCCGGAAAGAATCGTGAAGCGTGCGATCAAGTGATTGTGGCAATGATGGAGAAGGGAATTGCAACAAATGTGCATTATAAGCCGTTGCCGATGCTTACGGCGTATAAGAATCTGGGATTTTGCATGGAAGCTTTTCCACATGCGTATGCGCAGTTTGAAAATGAGATTACCCTGCCTCTTCATACTTGCCTTACGGATGAAGAGCAGGAATATGTAATAGAAAATTATCTGAAATATTGTTAGAAATATAAGGAGGAACACAGATGCCAGTACAATGGGAGAATTTGCCGGAGAATATGAAAAAGGATGCGGTGCGGCCATACTATAATCTTCTGGTAAAAAGGAAAAATGCCATTGTCAGGAAACGTATCATGGATGTGTTCCTCTCTTTTGTATTAACGGTCCTTTTGTCCCCTGTTATGCTGGCGATTGCGCTGGCAATCAAAGCAGAAGATGGAGGGCCGGTTTTTTATCGTCAGGAAAGAATTACGACATATGGAAGGAAATTCCGCATCTTTAAGTTTCGCACGATGGTGGCGGATGCGGATAAAAGGGGACCGCTTATTACGGGAAAATCAGATGACCGCATTACAAAGATGGGGCATAAGCTGCGGAAGTGCAGACTGGATGAATTGCCGCAGCTTCTGAATATTCTTGCGGGGGAGATGTCTTTTGTGGGAACTCGCCCGGAGGTGGAGCGGTATGTGGACTGCTATACGGATGAGATGATGGCTACCCTGCTCCTTCCGGCGGGAGTGACATCCATGGCAAGTATGGCATATAAGGATGAAGATACAGTGATGGCGCATTATCTTGAGAAAGGCGAGACGGTGGATGACGTGTATGTGAGAAGGATTCTGCCGAAGAAGATGCGCTATAACCTGGAGTATCTGAAGTCTGTGGGAATAATGGAAGATTTGAAAATAATGGTGAAAACCGTTTTGGAGGTACTGAGATGAAGAAGATCGCAATCCTTACAATGGGTGTGAAATTAAAGGGAGAGAAAGGATATACAAGATTCGGCTATCTTGCGGATTTTCTGGTGAAAGCCGGATATCAGGTAGATCTGATTACGACAACCTTCCAGCATTGGGAAAAAGCACAGCGTAATCTGGAGGCAATTGCAGAAGATATAAAGAAAGGGACCTATTCTTTCGGCCTTCGTTTTATAGAAGAACCGGGCTATAAGAAGAATGTGGATCCTGCCCGTATCATCAGCCACAGAAAGGCGGCGAAGAATCTGAGAAAAATGTTGGAAGAAAAGCCGGCGGACGGGAAGGATTATGACCTGATTTATGCCGAGATTCCACCCAATGATGTAGCACTGGCGGCAGCCGAATATGCCAGAAATCAGGGGATTCCTTTTGTGGCGGACGTCAACGATCTGTGGCCGGAGGCAATGCGGATGGTGCTGGATGTTCCCGTAATCAGTGATATCCTGTTCCGTCCTCTGCAGAGAGATGCGGAGAAGGTGTATTCTCTTGTGTCCGGTGTGGTAGGAACATCGGATGAATACCGGGATCGGCCGTTTCAGAACCAGCAGCGTCAGGTGCCTAAGGTGACGGTATATGTAGGAAATGAACTTAAGAAGTTTGATAAGGGTGCCAGCGAAAATGCGGAGAGCATATCCAAACTTGATCGGGAATTCTGGGTATCTTATGCCGGAACGCTCGGAACCAGTTACGATATCCGTACGTTGATTCTTGCAGGCGAAGAGCTGGCGAACCGGGGATATGGGGATATCCGCATTAAGATATTAGGCGGTGGCCCTACGAAAGCGGAGCTGGAAGAGCTGGTAAGAACAAGACAGATTTACAATATAGAATTTGTGGGGTATGTGCCGTACGACAAGATGGCGGCGTATTTGAAAAAATCAGACATACTGGTGAATTCTTTTGTGAAGAAGGCGCCACAGAGTATTGTTACGAAAATCGGAGATTATCTGGCAGCAGGAAAGCCTATGATTAATACTTGCATGAGCCCGGAGTTCCGCGCTAAGGTAGAGACAGAGGGATTTGGAGTAAATATTATGCCGGAGGATGCAGAAATTCTTGCGGATGCGATTGAAGACTTGTATGAAAATGAGGAGAAGCGTCAGGAAATGGGACTTAAGGCAAGAAAAGTTGCCCGGGAGCAGTTTGACCGTCCGCAGTCATATAAGAAGATTGAACGGCTGATTGCAGAACTTACAGAGAAAGACAAGGATATGGAAGGAAAGTAAAATGTCATTTTTTAGTATTGTGATGCCGGTGTATAATGGAGAAAAATATATCACGGAGATGTTAGAAGGGATCCGGAGACAGACCTTTACTGACTGGGAGCTGGTTGTGGTAGATGACTGCTCTGAGGATGGAACCAGGGAGATTGTATCGGCGGCAGAAGAGAAGGATTCCCGAATCCGGCTCGTCTGTATGGAACGAAATGACGGTGTCAGCGCGGCACGCAACAGAGGAATTTCAGAGGCTTCCGGAAAGTATCTGTGGTTTGTGGATGCAGACGACCGGGTAGACCCGCAGCTTCTTCAGAAAGTGTGGGAATCCCTGCAGAAGAACCCGGCGAAGCTTACGGTCTTTGGGCTGGCGGAAGAATATTATAATGCGGGGGGACAGTTACAGTACAGCCGCAGGGTGTTTCATGAGGAACGATATTTTTCATCAAAGGAAGAGCTGAGACCGGAGATGATTTATCTGGAAAGGGAGACTCTTTATGGTTATCCGTGGAATAAGGTTTATGATTTGGAGTATTTGAAAAACGGAAGTTTTCGCTTTGAAGACTATGAAAAAGCCAAATTTATCGAAGACATCCAATTTAATGTGGAATACTGTATGGATATCGATTCGCTCAATATTTTATCGTTCTGTCCCTATCACTATGCGAAGCGGATGGAAGGAAGCCTGACTTGTGAGTTTGTGCCGGAATATTTTAAATTTCATAAGAAGAGAATCGAATTATTATACAACCAGTACCGTTACTGGAATTTGTGCAGTGAAGAGGTGAAAGGAATCCTGGGAAGCCTGTACGCCCGGTATATCCTGTCTGCGCTTCAGAGAAACTGCGACAGAAAATCCGGTATGAACCATGCCGCACGGCGCAGATGGTGCCGGAGATTGTTTGAGCAGAAACTGTTCCTGGAGCTGATTCCCGCGGCGAAGGCAAAAGACAGCAGGGCGCTTTCCATTCTGCTGTTTTTGCTGCGGCAGAAAAATACGGCAGTCTGCCTGATGATGGGGAGAATGGTGTATATGATCCGGAATAAACTGCCGATGGTTTATTCAAAAGTGAAAGCAGGGAGATGATAGATATGTTAGGAACGAATCAATTAAAAAAAGCTATATTTGGATTTAAAATCCTTTATCTGATATACCTTTTGCTGGCATTCAATTCTTTTGTCAATGCAAAAGGGTGGATGAATCTTGCCTCCTACGTGATTACAGCGCTGGGGGCTGTATTGATTCTCTGGATGGGCGTTTTTTATAAGCGTTATCGGAGGGTTCATAACCGTTTTCTTTTGCTGGCGTTCGTCGTGAGCTACTGTGTAAGCGCTGCCGCCCACATTTCCTACGGGCTGGTGGAGAATGTGAAAGGACTTATCTGGCTGTTGATTCCTCTGATTATCGTATATGCCAGTGCATTTGACATGTCCCGGGAAGAAATTCGGAGGGAAATGAGATGGCTGTCGGGAATCTATATCTTATATTGTACAGTGGCAAATCTTGTCAGCCTGAGTATGGTATACTGGGGCAGAATGTATGAATTTCAGGATAAGGCCGGGAACTTTCATGTAATCGGCTACCGGTGGAACCGCCTGTGGGGAATTTACGATGATCCGAACCACGGGGCGACGATTACCATGATTGCTTTATTTATGCTGCTTTATTTTCTGGCAGATATTAAAAAAATATGGAAAAAAGTATTGCTTTTTTTGGTATTTATTATAAATTATATTTATATAGTTCTTTCTGACTCCAGAACCGGAATTGTAGGGCTGGCGGCAGGGCTTTTGTGCGGCGGTCTGTTCTGGGTATTTGTAAACAGAGGGGCTGCGGGAAGAAAAGCCCTTGTCAGAGTAGCAGGCGTTGTGGGATTTACCCTTGTGCTGGCAGCAGGAACCTTTGGGGTGAAGACGCTTTATCAGCCCATAGACGAAAAGATTGTGGTGCAGCTGAATGAAAAGACAAAGAGAGAAGCTGCGGAGAAAAACGCACAAAAAAATACAGCGAATAGCACCTCGAAAAATACAGTGGGAAATACGATAAAAAAAGAGCCGAACCTGCGGGAGCAGGATATTACGGAGGACTATAGCAACGGACGGCTTTCTATCTGGAAGGACGGACTTGAGATTGTGGCTTCATCACCGATTATCGGTGTGGGATTCCGCAACATCGTACCCTATACCTTGGAGCATTTCCCGGACAATTATCTGGTGAACAATGAACAGGAAGGGCAGTACGATTCTTTGCATAATCTGGAACTGGATATTCTGGTGAGTCAGGGAATTGTTGGTATCCTGATTTTTCTGGCGCTTTTTGTGAATATCTGTGTTATGATAGTGCGCAGAGCCGGAAGGATCAGAGTGGAAGACAGGAAGGAAGGGACACTTGCTTTTGCAGCGGTGGCTTCCCTGGGAGCGGCGGTTACATTCCTGTCCTTTATTTTCTATGTAAATGCACCCCAGAATTTCTGCTTCTGGTTGTTTTTGGGGTATCTTATGAGAATCTGTCAGTTGACGGAGGATGAGCAGACGGTATGAAACGAGTATTAGTAGGATTTATCATGGACGGAAAAGGCGGAGGAATTGACCGCTATCTTCTGAATTTTCTGGAAGCCGTACAGGATCAGGATGTGGAAATAGATTTTCTTACAGATAAAGTAGACAAAGAATTAGAGACATACCTGAGAGCTTACCGGTCGGAGATTTATGCGGTGGCGGGGCTTAAGCATCCGGTGAAGCAGTTCCGGCAGGTGTGCGCTATTTTAAGAAGAAAGCAGTATGACATGGTGTACTTGAATGTGTCCACAGCGATTGACTGTGTGGCGGCATTTGCGGCAAAACACATGAAAGTGAGGGAGCGTGCCATACATAGTCATTCCAGTGGTAACGACTGTGAGAGCAGTGTGCAACGCCTGGTTTACAATGTAGCCCACCGGATTTGCAAGGCGTTCTGCTGGCGTGCCGGGACCAGGTTCTATGGCTGTTCGGTGAAGGCGGGAAGGTGGCTTTTCCCCGGAAAGATTGTAGAATCCGATCGTTTTGAGGTGATATATAATGCGGTGGACCGAAGAAAATATCAGTACCATCCCGACTGGCGGAAAGAAATGAGAGCCGGTCTTGGCGTGGAAGGGAAGTTCGTGGTGGGAAGCATCGGGTACTTTTGCTACCAAAAAAATTACCCTTTTCTAATAGATGTATTTGAACAGTTATATAAGCTGGAGAATGATGCAGTGCTGCTTCTTGCCGGGAAAGGTGTCCAACTGGATGCTATACGGAGAAGAGTGAAGGAAAAAGGGCTGGAGGATGCTGTTAAGTTCCTTGGGTTCCGGGAAGATGCGGACAGGTTGTATCAGGCGATGGATGTATTCCTTCTGCCGTCCCGGTTTGAAGGGCTGCCGGTGGTAGGGGTAGAGGCACAGAGCTCGAAGCTTCCATGCGTCTTAAGCAGCAGCATTACGCCGGAGACGAAGATTCAGGATCACTGCTATTTTCTTGACCTGAAAGCAGGACCGAAGCGGTGGGCGCAGTTTATTGCAGAACACCGGGAGTATGACAGAGAACAGGTGAAGCTGCTAAAAGAAGCAAAGAACTATGATCTTGAGATACAGACAGAGCAGCTAAGGAGGATTGTATGCCATTAGTCAGCGTCATCGCAGCAATTTATAATGTGGAGAGATATGTAGAAGACTGCATAAAAAGTATTGCCGGGCAGACCTTCGGGGATATGGAAATTCTTCTGATTGACGATGGTTCCCAGGATGCCGGTGGAGCAATCTGTGACCGGTATGCACGGGAGGACGGGCGTATCCGGGTGATTCATAAGGAGAATGGCGGCATTGCCGATGTGAGGAACCTGGGGCTTAAAGAAGCAGAAGGCACGTATCTGATGTATGTGGACGGCGATGATTTCCTGGCACCGGACTGTGTGGAACACGCAGTGGCGGGAGCCAAAAAGTATGGAGCTGACCTGGTAGTGTTTGATTTTACAGAGATTGAGGAATCTACCGGAAGACAGGACAGATGGAGTATGCAGGTCCCCAGAGACCGGGTAATAAATGTGAATACGAATCCGGAGTTACTGGTTGCCTCTCCCAGCCCATGTAATAAATTGTACCGGAAAGCTTTCTGGGAGAAGACAGGGCTTCGTTACCCGTCTGGACGCAATTATGAAGATCTGACTCTTACGCCCCAGCTTATGCTGAAAGCGGAGAAAGTGGTGTACTTAGACAGCGATCCGCTGTACTATTATGTTTTACATGATGGTTCTATTATGCGGAGTAAGAACTTTGCGAAAAGCTATCGGGAACGGACTGCCGCCATGGAGGATATCCTGCGGTATTTTCAAAAACAGGGGGCGTATGCCGGATTCAGGAGAGAGCTGGAGTACCTGGCATTTGAGCAGGTATTTTTCGTACCAACCAAGGAAGTGCTGTATTACGAGCCGGGGAATCCTTATTTGGAGCGTTTCGGCGAGTACGTGTTCCGGCATTTCCCGGAGGCAGACAAGAACCATTATGTGAGGGAATGGCTTTCTAAGAAAGATAAGCTGATTCTCTGGCTGATAAGAAGAAAATTATACGGAGCGGTAAGGATGCTGTCCTGGCTCAGGAAGCGCGCAGACCTGCTGCGTGGGAAATAGATAAAAGTGGAGGAAGCTATGGAAAAGATACTGACGGTGGTGATACCATCTTATAATGTAGAGCGTTTTCTCAGGCAGACGCTGGAATCATTTGTGGAAGAGAGTGTGCTGGAGGATATTGAGGTTCTGGTTGTGGATGATGGTTCAAAAGACCGGACTGCGCTAATCGGGAAAGAATTTGAGAAGCAGTATCCGGGCACATTCCGGGTCATCTCAAAGGAAAATGGCGGCCATGGCTCTACCATCAACCGGGGCATTGAAGAGTGTGCCGGGAAATATTTCAAGGTGGTGGATGGAGATGACTGGGTGAATACGCCGGATTTTAAGGCGTTGGTGGAAAAGCTGAAAGATTGTGATGCAGATTATGTTGTGACGAATTATTATGAAGTAAATGACAAGACGGGAGAAAAGACGGCCAGGGATTTCCGGGAGCTTTTGAATCAGGAAGACGGGAAATCAGGACGCTGGACATTTGAAGAGATGGCGTCTAAGACCCAGCTCCCGATGCATGCCCTTGTGATTCGCAGCAGTATTTTAAAGGAGAATCGAATCCGCCTGGATGAACATTGTTTCTATGTGGATGTGG
>ERZ1673697.2730-NODE-2730-length-14641-cov-3.872686_pt1 | contig 14641 bp, 14 predicted proteins | sample MGYA00580227_ERZ1673697 | MGnify/ENA primary metagenome ERZ1673697 (study PRJEB41218, sample SAMN15661759) | gut metagenome | host: Homo sapiens | place: Canada: London | collected 2015-08-20/2019-03-30 | study: EMG produced TPA metagenomics assembly of...
CGATGCAAATATATTTACAGATGATATTAGAGATGAAATGCTTGAGATAAAGAAGAGTCTTGAGGATTATGCAGATAATTTTCATTATGAACACAAATCCATCTTCTTTTTCGGTGATGTTGGTACGGGCAAATCATTTATGGCGGTTTCACTTGCAAAGAGGCTTATAGAGAAGCTTGTCAATGTTACATACATCGGTTCTTATGAGATGTGCCAAACCATAAATGAGGCTATATTCAAGGCAGATGGTGATGCAATAACGAAGAGAGATCTCTTTTATAACACGGACTTTTTAATCATTGATGACCTTGGAACTGAGATAGACACACAGATTAGCTCGAAGTCTATACTCGATTTGATTAACTATAGACTTAGTAAAAACCTAAAGACGCTTATCACAAGCAACTTAAATGTTGACGCTATAAAAGAAAAGTACGGCGAGAGACTATCGTCGAGGATACTGTCAAATTACTATATATATCGCTTTAAAGGACGCGATTTAAGATTAAGATAAGGAGTGATTTTATGCTAGATATAAAAAGAATCAGAAAAAATCCTGAAGAAGTTTTAGAAGCTTTAAAGAAAAGACACGGAAGCTTCCCTATCGAAGAGCTTCTTGAAGAAGATAAGAAGAGAAGAGAGCTTCTAACAGTTGTTGAGACTATGAAGCAAAAGCAAAATGCGATTTCGAAGGAAGTGCCTAAGCTTAAGAAGGCTGGGGAAGATGTTAGTAAAATCTTTGAAGAGATGAAAGAGCTATCAAATGAAATCAAAGATTATGATGCAAAAGTTAAGGAGATTGACGAGAAGATAGCTGACTATCTACTAAGCATACCAAACGTTCCTAACAAGGATGTTGTCTTTGGTAAGGATGATAGCGATAACGTCGAAGTAAAGAAGTATGGTACGCCAACTGAGTTTGACTTCGAGTCAAAAGCTCACTGGGACTTAGGAACAGACCTTGATATACTTGACTTTGATAGAGCTGGAAAGATATCTGGATCAAGATTTTCTATATTCAAAGGCGATGGAGCAAGACTTGAAAGAAGCTTAATTCAATTTATGCTTGATCTTCATACGCTTGAACAAGATTACACTGAGATGAGTACACCGTTTATGGTCAATAGAGCATCGATGCTAGGCACAGGACAATTGCCAAAGTTTGAAGACGATATGTTCTACTTGCCATCAAAGGACTTTTTCCTTGTGCCAACAGCTGAAGTGCCTCTAACAAATATGCTTAGAGACGAAATTGTTGACGTGAGCGAATTGCCTATAAACATAACTGAGTACACACCATGCTTCAGACAAGAAGCTGGCGCTGCAGGTAGAGACAACAGAGGCCTTATTCGTAACCACCAATTCGATAAGGTTGAACTTGTTAAGTTCGTTGAGCCAGAAACAAGCTACGACGAATTACAAAAGCTACTAGGCGATGCGGAAGCAGTACTTCAAAAGCTTGAAATACCTTACAGAGTCGTTCAACTATCGACAGGCGACCTTGGTTTTTCATCTGCAATGACATACGATATAGAAGTTTGGATGCCAAGCTACGGTAGATATGTTGAAATATCAAGCTGTTCGAACTTCGAGGACTTCCAAGCAAGAAGAGCCAACATTAGATATAGAAATGAAGATGGCAAATTAAACTTCGTTCACACACTTAACGGCTCAGGCCTTGCAGTAGGAAGAACATTTGCAGCACTTGTAGAAAACTATCAAAATAAAGATGGTTCGATCACTATACCAAAGGCACTACAAAAGTACTTTGGCAAGGACCGCATAGTTAAAAAAGAAAAATAGATTAAAAGAGCAAGCTAAGTAAAAATTATTAACTAAGTAAAATTACTAAAGATAGTAAAAACACTAAAGATAGTAAAAAAGATAATGAAGGCAAAAATGCCAACTTGGCAAAAAGATAAAGAAGGTAAAATTACTAACGCAAGTAAAATCACTAAACTAGTCAAAAAACATAAACAAAGCAAAAAAACTAAACAAGGCAAAAATAAATTAGAGCTATGCATATCAACGGGTACACATAGCTCTTTTAATTTATATTTATTATAATCTAGTCTTCATTTACATAAGCCTTCACTATCTCACCAAAGTAAACGTAGTGAAAGTCATGCTCTGGATAATTCTTCTTAAGTATGTCTTGATCGACGAAGCTCTCCTCATGAAGCTTGCCTCTGTAAACCTTTCTGCAGACAAAAACCATCTTTGCTTCCTTAAAGTAAACGCTCTCGTCACTAAAGACAGGCGTCAAAGATGTCTTAGCAAGCTTATCTTCATCGCGTCCGCTATGAGTGCCAAGGTACATTAAGTCCTTTTTGTACGCTTCATCAAAAAAACTTAGTGTGTAGTAATCATTCTTGTCAACAAAGGTCCTCGTATACCTTTGCGGTCTTAAGTAGATGACCGACGTAGGCATATCGCCGTTCCATATAGCGCCCAAGTGACCCCATTGCGCAGTCATCGTGTTAAACGACTTCTCATTACCAGCGCTAACCAGCATCCATTCCTTGCCGATTAGCGTCATCGGATTAAATTTTAACTCCTTCATATCAATAGCTTTTAAGCTCATACCATCACCCCTTATATAAATTATATCACAAAGAGCATGAATATATTGCTTAAAATTTACATTGCTAGTCTAGAAAAATATTTTTCTTTGTGTTATAATAATCTTTGGTGAGTATATGAATTTATTAGTCGAAATATTTTTAGTGTTTTTCAAGATAGGCCTCTTTAGCTTCGGCGGGGGCTATGCTATGATGCCGCTTTTTGAAAAAGAGATTATCAATGGACTTCATTGGATAAGCTACTCTGACTTTATAGACATAGTTGCCATAGCACAAACAACGCCCGGACCCTTCGCGGTTAACTCAGCTACCTTCATCGGTAACAAGCTAGCAGGCTTTTGGGGCAGCGTTGTCGCAACACTTGGAGTGACACTACCGAGCTTTATCATCATGAGCATAATATTTTTGACCATAAATAAGTTTAGAGACTCAAATGCAATCAAAGTATCGATTAGAGGCATAAGACCAGTCGTCTTAGCACTTGTCTTAGCGGCAGTCGTTACCATTGGCAAGGGCGCCATCATCGACTACAAGTCCATAATCATAGCTATCGTAGCCTTTATATTAGTTAGAGTGAAAAAGCTTAACCCAATACTATTAATGGCTGTAGGCTTTTTGGTCGGCATAGTGATTTACAGGTGATGATATGAAGATACTTGATTTATTTTTTACATTCTTTAAAATAGGTGCCTTCACTTTGGGAGGCGGCTTTCCCATGCTACCAATCATTGAGCGTGAGATAGTTACAAAGAAAAAGCTGATGTCAGACGAAGAGTACATAGACTCGATAAGCCTTGCGCAAACAGCACCAGGGCCTATCGCAGCAAACATCTCGATACTAGTTGGCTACAGGATATATGGCTTTTGGGGTGCGATCGCTGCCTTTTTTGGCGCAGTACTGCCAAGCTTTATGATCATACTAGTCATATCGCACTTCTTTATGGGCGTGCAAGACAGTCCATATGTGCAAGCAGCCTTCAAAGGCGTTAGACCAGTTGTGTGCGCACTAGTATTTGCAGCACTTGTAGGCTTAGTAGAGAAAGCCCACTTAAATAAGTTCGAGTACGCAATAAGCATATTAGCTTTTTTAATAGTTGTGTTTTTAGATGTCAATCCCATCTTCGTCATCATTGGCGGCGTTGTGATTGCTTTAAGCAAAGATAAATTTATTAATAAATAGAAATAGGAGGTTATTATGGATTTATTTGAAGAATTAAAAGTTGAAGTAAAAGAAAAACATCCATCGATTGTTTTTCCAGAAGGTGAAGATGAAAGAGTTTTAAAGGCTGCTTTCAGATTAAAAGAAGAAAATATCTTAGAACCAATAGTTCTAGGCAAGAGAAGCGAGGTAGAAGAAACTGCAAAGGCTATAGGCAAGGACCTTGCTAATATCAATTTCATCGATCCAGCTGAAGCTAAGGACATTGATGAGATGGCTCAAAAGTTCTTTGAAAGAAGAAAGGGCAAGATTACTTTAGAAGACGCTAAGGCGCTACTTCTTAAGGACGTTAATTACTTCGGAACTATCTTAGTATATATGAATAAGGCAGATGGCCTTGTATCAGGCGCTGCACATGCAACAAGTGATACAGTTAGACCAGCACTTCAAATCATTAAGATGAAGGAAGGCTACAAGAAGACTTCAGGCGTTTTCGTTATGGTTAAGGGCGACGAAAGATATATCTTCGCTGACTGCGCCATAAACATAGCACCTGACTCAAATGATATCGCTGAAACAGCTATACTATCAAATATAACAGCAAAGAGCTTCGGAGTTGATCCAAAGATCGCTCTATTAAGCTTTTCAACAAAGGGCAGTGCTAAGTCAGATGAAACAGAAAAAGTTATCAAAGCACTTGAAATAGTTAAGGAAAGAGACGCATCCATCGCCGTAGATGGAGAGCTTCAATTCGACGCAGCCTTCGTACCAACAGTTGCTGAAAAGAAGGCAAAGGGCTCAGACATCGCAGGTCATGCGAACGTATTCATATTCCCATCACTAGAAGCAGGTAACATCGGATACAAAATCGCACAAAGACTAGGCGGCTACGACGCTATAGGACCTATACTTCAAGGTTTAAACAGCCCAGTTAACGATTTATCAAGAGGCTGCAACTCAGACGACGTTTACAAACTTGCTTTAATCACAGCAAAACAAACATTTTAATGATACTCGTAATGGCAGTCGACGCCAAATGGGCGATTGGCTACAAAGGTGATATGCTAACAAGGATACCCGAGGACCTCAAACACTTTAAAGAGATGACCATGGGCGGCGTCTTAGTCATGGGACGAAAAACCTTCGACGCGACAGGCGCACTTCCTGGCAGAGAAACCATCATCGTATCACGCTCACTTAAGGAGATCGAGGAAGCTCACATTGCTCACAGCCTTGACGATTTAAGAAAGATGATAAAAGAAAAATTTTCAGACAAGAAAATTTTCTTAGTTGGCGGCGCGAGCCTTATAGACCAGCTCATAGATGAGGTGGACGAGGCAGAGATCACTTTTATCAAGAAAGACTTCGAGCCTTATGACACAGTTATGAGGAACCTCGATGAAGATGAAGCATTTGAGCTAGTTCAAACAAGCGAAGAACATGCTTATCTAGATATGAAGTTTGAGTATAGAAGATACAAAAGAAAATAATTTATATTAAAGACATATGAGAGCCATATGTCTTTTCTTTTGCCACTTGTACCTTTATCTAAAGAGATTTATTAAAACTGTTTGTTAACAATAAATAATGCTTATTAATTTTTATAAAAAAGTTACTCTTGTATTTATAAATTATATAAAATATAATAATGTTAACAAGCATAGGAAATAATAATATATGTTAACATTATTATATTTTTCTTTTGAAATATCAATTGATAACAAGGAGGTTTAAAGTATGCGAAGAACAGTTGTCGATGATGGATTTGCATCATATCTAGTCCAAAATGCGAATTTTGATAGCAAGTGGGAAATTCCAATTATAAAAAATGAAGAGTTTGAAGTACCAGAGGACATAATACCTTTTGATAAAATTAATAGAATTAATAAATTACAAAGAGAGAAAACTTTTGTTCATTTTTATATGCATGACATAAGCTTTAGAAAACTTATTACAAGCACAAATAAATATGTAAAAGATTTTAGAGATTTTGGAGGCATTATTTCTCCTGATTTTTCGTTATATATAGATATGCCTCTATGTTTACAACTAGCAAATACGTATTTAAATAGAGCGGTGGGCGTATATATGCAAAATAACGGAGTAAAAGTGATACCTAATGTCAGGTGGGGAGACAGCAGAACTTTTAACTTTTGCTTTAGTGGTTTAGAAAAAGGTGGATTATATTCAATAAGCACACATGGTTGTATTAAAGGATTTGAAAATAAAAAGAGATTTAAAGAAGGTTTGAGAGAGATGATTAATAAATTGAACCCGAAAAGTATAATAGTGCATGGATCAATGCCAAAAGATGTATTTAGTTCATTTATCAATAATATTGATTTTATTAACTATGAAGCGTGGATAAGTAGGGTTATGAAAGGAAAATCAGATGGGAACAAGTAGAAGTGGACTGTATTTAAACACACGAGGAAGCAGAAGAAAAGTAAGTGATTATGCTTTAGTTCATTCAGACGAAGGAACTTTTATGAATATAAATACTAAAAGTCCTTTTAGAATGAAAAATGGAGGACATGGTGAAGCAAATATAAAACTATTGAATAAGTATGGTATAGGGTATAAGATAATTAAAGTATATCCTAATGGCGTTAGGGTTGGCAGCGTAAGCGGTCATAAAGATAAAAGAAAAAAATTGTTGAATCAACAAACTTGGTTCCCAAGCAATTGGAGCAGAAAAGATATTTTAAGAGCTGGCGAACATGTTGCTTCATTAAAAGTCAATAAGCATGTAAAAGATGGGATGAACATGTATGGCACTTGGAAGGGAGTTAGAGTTGTTGTAAAAAAGACCAATGGTAAAATATCAACAATTTTTCCAGATATTAATCAAATTTCTAAAAAGAAAGGAAGAAAATAAATGCTTAAGAATAAAATAGATGAGATTATAAAACGAAGACTGAATCTAAAATTAGAAGATGATGATAAATTAGAGGAGTGCTGGGCAGAAGAAATTAGGATTTTATCAAATAATATTACCCAGACAAAAGATTATTATAAAAATGATTGCAGCGATGAGGTATTATTTTGGACAAGTGAAGTATTTGAGGAACTTATAGAACAAACTCAAAGTAAGGAACTTCTGAATGTATTGGAGTATAGAGCCTTAAGCGTAACAAATGAAATGTATAGAAATGATATATTGGAAGAAATAAATTATGCGAAATTTAAGTTGAATTAAAGCGTTTAAAGGAGATAAGATATGGAAATTGGTCTTTATGTTTATTATGATGGTAAAAAGAATAATGTATTTCAAAAGGGACTTACTGAGTATAAAATAGGTGCACTTGCTTGTGAGTATGCTAGGCTTAGGCCTGCTGATTTAAGAGAAATAATTTATTCTTATACACATAGAAATGAAAAGTTTTCTAAAGATATTTTCGCAGATGCTATAGATTGTATTAGAATTGAAACCGAAAGAAAATTTGGATTGGTTATATCGATTATGTTTGCTACAGAGTTGTTCCAAGCTATATATGAGCTAGTAGATAAAAGTAAGGAAGAATTAGATAAATATTTTTTTGCGATTAATAAAGAAGCTAAAAATGATCAAATAAAAACATATATCTTAGAAAATTCTCAAACAAAAAAATTTAGCATTGATACAGTTGGCAATGCGATAGATTATGCTTACTATGTTTTTGCAACAAATTATGCTATATTTAAGATTTGTTTTAATAGAATATTTAATGATGATAGTTGCATAGAGCAAGAACAAAAAGATAATTATGTAGATATGCTTCTTTCATTCTATGGAGAAAATTTTAATATTCAAAAAATAGATTATAAAATAATGAATATAGAAGGAAAATTTGCCTCGATTTATACAATACAAAACTCAGCTTCACTTCTTTTATTTGAATTAGCACATATAATTGAAACGGACACTATAGTTAAGAAATGTGAGATATGCAAAAACTATTTTGTTCCTAAAAACAGGTCAGATACATTATATTGTGACTATCCATATCATAAATATCAGTCTAAAACATGTAAACAGATAGGTCCACTGTTGAAAAGAGCAAAGAAAGAGAAGACTGATATATTTACAAAAGAATATAGAAAGGCTTATATGAGATTAAAAATGAAAACAGTAAGAAATCCTAATAGATCAGACTATTCTGAACAATTAAAACAAATGGTGGATGAAGCTAAAGAAATTAGAAAAAAAGTAGAATCTCAAGAAATAGATGAGCAAGAATGGAAAACATGGCTAGATAAATACAGTGGTCATTAATTCTAAATAAATAAAAAAATTTAAAGGAGACTTATTATGTATGAATCATTAACTAAATACATTGACAAGATAGATGATGACATGATTTGCAAGTGGGTTGAAGAGCCTGGATATATGCCATATGTTGATTACACTTCTATGGTAGATGACTTTGTAGATGATGTATATAAATTTTTAAAAGAGAGTAAAGAAGTAAGCTCAAAAAACTATCGCGATATTATTAATGCAAATGGCATTGACCTAAACACTAAATCAGTTTTTGAAGTAGATCCTAATACCTTGGACGGCTCTTGTGTATTTTCAATTTTACTTGCTGCCGTTAGGGCAGAAAGGTTTAGTGACGGCGTGCTTGAAAATTTATTTAAGAACGGTCATATAAAAAAGTGGCTTCAAAGGCTTAAGGCAATTGATGAAGAAAAAACAATTTAAATAAATAAATTTTTTATCTGCTTCTAATGGGGCAGATTTTTCATGTAAAAATTTTCTATATGTGATATAATTAATGTATATAACAATTTTTAAGGAGAGTATTATGGCAGAGATTAGAGAGAATAACGAGACGGCTCAAAGAGCTGAGCTATATAGGAAGATCTGGTCTATCGCAGACGATGTGCGTGGCGCTGTCGATGGCTGGGACTTTAAACAATACATACTAGGCATACTTTTTTATCGTTTTATATCAGAGAATATCACAGAATTTTTTAACGTCGCAGAGCACGAAGCGGGCGACCCAGACTTTGACTACGCTCAGATAAGTGACGAAGAGGCAGAAAAGTATTTTAGACCAAATACAGTTGAGGACAAAGGCTTCTTTATATTGCCAAGCCAATTATTTGAAAACGTCGTTAAAGATGCGGCTACTAACGAAGACCTTAACACAGACCTTGCTAATATTTTTAAAGCCATAGAAGCAAGTGCCATTGGTTTTAGGTCAGAAGATGATATAAAAGGACTTTTTGAAGATGTTGACACTACAAGTAATAAACTTGGCGCAACAGTTGCCGAAAAGAATAAAAGGCTTAGAGATATTTTAAATGGTATAGCCAGCATAAACTTTGGTCGTTTCGAAGATAATGACATAGACGCCTTTGGTGATGCCTACCTTTATTTAATCTCGAACTACGCAAGTAACGCAGGAAAGTCAGGCGGAGAATTTTTTACGCCACAAACAGTTTCAAAATTACTCGCAAGACTTGTTATGCAAGGCAAGACAGCCATTAACAAGGTGTATGATCCTACATGCGGCAGTGGGAGTCTATTACTTCAAATGAAAAAGCAGTTTGATGCACATATAATTGACGAAGGCTTTTTTGGTCAAGAGATAAACATGACAAATTTTAACCTTTGCCGTATGAATATGTTTTTGCACAATGTTAACTACAATAACTTTTCTATCAAAAGAGGCGATACTTTATTAAATCCGCTTCATAACGATGAAAAGCCATTCGATGCCATAGTCTCAAATCCGCCATACTCAATCAAGTGGGTAGGTGACAAAGATCCGACACTGATTAATGATGTGCGTTTCGCACCTGCAGGCAAGCTCGCTCCTAAGTCATACGCCGACTACGCCTTCATCATGCACGCACTTAGCTACCTTTCAAGTAAGGGCAGAGCAGCCATAGTCTGTTTCCCAGGCATTTTTTATCGTAAAGGAGCAGAAAAAACCATCCGTAAGTATTTAGTTGACAATAACTTCATAGACTGCGTTATACAGCTACCAGAAAACTTATTCTTCGGAACGTCCATAGCAACTTGCGTTTTAGTTATGGCAAAGAACAAGACTGAGAACAAAATTTTATTTATAGACGCTTCAAAAGAATTTAAAAAAGAGACGAATAACAATATTTTGGAAGATAAAAACATTGACAATATTTTAAACGAGTTTGTCGATAGAAAAGAAGTAGAATACTTCTCTAGATACGTTGATGTTAAGGAAGTGGAAGAGAACGACTATAACCTGTCAGTTTCTACTTACGTTGAAAAAGAAGACACTAGAGAGAAAATCGATATAAAAGTACTTAATAAAGAGATAGAAGAGACTGTTAAAAAGATAGATGAGCTAAGAGCTTCGATAGATGCAATAGTTAAGGAGCTTGAAGATGAGTAAAATAGATGAAATGCTAAAAAATGAAAAAGTTGAATGGAAAAAGCTTGGGGACGTTTGTGAGTTTAAGAGAGGAAAGTCAATAACTAAGAAAAATGTTAAGGAAGGAAATATTCCAGTTATCGCAGGAGGACAGAAACCAGCTTATTATCATAGTGAATTTAACAGGTCAGGTCAAACTATAACAGTAGCTGGAAGTGGAGCTTATGCAGGATTTTTAGGATTTTGGGAAGAACCAATTTTTTTAAGCGATGCCTTTTCAATAGAGACATGTGATTTATTAAATAAAAAATATTTATACTATTATCTATTAAATATGCAAGATAAAATATATGACTTAAAAAAAGGCAGCGGAATACCTCACGTATACGGCGAAGATATGGCAAGGCTGATGATAGCGATTCCTTCACTAGAAATACAAGAAAAAATAGCAAAAACACTTGACAAATTCACAAATTATGTTACAGAATTACAGTCAGAATTACAGTTAAGAAATAAACAATATGAGTACTATAGAGATAAATTATTGAGTAAAGAGTACTTAAATAAAGTGTTAAATAATTATGATTTGTATAAATATGAATTAAGAGAAACAACTTTAGGTGATTTAGCACAAGTAAACAGAGGAGCATCACCAAGACCTATTTCAAATTTCATAACTAATTCAGAAGATGGCGTACCATGGATAAAAATATCTGATGCTGGATTAAATTCAAAATATATAAACCAAACAATACAAAGAATAACTAGAGAAGGTGCAAAAAAATCTAGATTACTAAAAAAAGGCGATTTTATAATTTCTAATTCAATGAGTTACGGAAGACCTTATATACTCGCTATAGAAGGATGTATACATGACGGCTGGGCATCAATTAGTGAATATGAAGAAAATTTAAATTCTGATTTTTTATATCATTATTTAAATTCAAATAAAGTACAAAACTATTGGCTAAAAAAGATGAATACTTCATCTGTTAGCAATTTAAACTCTGATATTATTAAGTCTCTTCCTATTCCATTAATAGATAAAAATTTACAAGCAAAAATTGCAGAAATTCTTGATAAATTTCAAGCCATTACTCAAGATATAAATGGATCACTTCCCGATGAGATTGAAAAAAGAGAAAAGCAATATGAATACTATCGAGAAAAACTCCTAACATTCGACACTGAACGTACTAGGGGGGGGTACCAAGTATTAAGTAGTGACTATATAAGTCTATTGACCCAAGCAGGAGCTTTTGTCGGAGTAAATATTTTTGAATTAGAAGAAAAATCTCTTGGTGAAATTGCTAAAGTGACTAAACTTGCTGGTTATGAATTTACTAAATATGTGAATTATAAAGAAGACGGAAATATAATTGCGCTAAGAGGTTTAAATGTAAAAAAAGGAAAAATTGTTTTAAATGACGTAAAATACATTGATGGCAGCGATTTATCTAAACTTACTAGAAGTAAATTAATGAAAGATGATATTCTGTTTACTTACGTGGGCACTATTGGCGAAGTGGGTTTAGTTGATCTAAACGATAAATATTATTTAGCACCAAATGTAGCTATGATAAGGATAACAGAAAATGATATTATTTCAAAATATTTGATTTATTTATTTCAAACTAATTCATTTAAGCATAAACAAATAAACAAATGGCTAGAAGCTTCATCAATGAAAAATTTAACTATGGAAAATATTAGAAAGTTTAAAATTTTAATCCCACCATTACCAATTCAAGAATATATTGTATCCATGCTTGATGAGTTTGAGGCGCTAAGCCAATCAACTACTGAGGGCTTAAGGCGCGAGATTGAATTACGTGAAAAACAATATGAGTACTACAGGGAAAAACTATTGACATTTGAAAAATAAATGAGGTGATTTTATGAGCGAAGAATTAAAAAACTATGGCTCGTCTGCCATTGCCGAGATGACGGGCGGCATCATACTAGCTAAGTATGAGAAAGAAAGTTCGGCTCATGACAAGGCATACCAAAGCGAGGCAGATCTTGAGAGGGAGCTGATTGAAAATTTAATTTCTCAAGGCTATGAAAGATTCAAGGCAAGCTCTAATGAAGACCTTTACAGGAATTTGAGAGATAAGATTGAAAAATTAAATAAGGTTTTGTTTAATGATCAGGAGTGGAGACGCTTTCTCACTGAGTATCTTGATGCGCCTAATGATGGTATTGTCGAAAAAACTAGAAAAATTCAAGAGAATTATATCTATGACTTTAAATTTGATAACGGTGATTTGAAAAATATTAAAATCATTGATAAGAAAAATATTCATAATAATTATATGCAAGTGATGAATCAATTTGCACAAGAAGGTAAAAAGAAAAACAGGTATGACGTTACTATACTTGTAAATGGCTTACCTCTAGTTCATATTGAGCTTAAGAAGCGCGGTGTAAGTATGCATGAAGCTTTTGATGAGATTCACAGATATTCTAAAGAGAGCTTTAACACTGACAGCTCTTTATATAAGTTTGTACAAATTTTTGTCATATCTAATGGTACTTATACTAGATATTTTGCAAATACTCTTGAGAGAAACAAAAATAATTATGAGTTCACTTGTGAGTGGGCTGACGCCAAGAACAAGGCCATCCACGACCTAGTTGACTTCACTAAGACTTTCTTCGAGAAGAGAGTTATCTTAGAGGTATTAACTAAGTACTGTGTATTTAACTCGCAAAATGTTCTTATGATTATGAGGCCATATCAAATAGCGGCGACTGAGAGGATTCTTTGGAAGATTAAATCATCTCATGAAAGTAAAAGCTATGGCTCAGCTGCGGCTGGTGGCTTTATCTGGCACACAACTGGCTCAGGTAAGACGCTAACTTCATTTAAAACGGCTAGACTTGCGACTGACTTGGACTTCATCGATAAGGTTTTCTTTGTCGTTGACAGAAAAGATTTGGACTACCAAACTATGAATGAATATAAAAAATTTCAAGAGGACTCTGTCAATGGTAGCAAAGATACTAAAGAGTTAAAGAAGTCCATCGAGAAGGATGATAACAGGATAGTAGTTACTACCATTCAAAAGCTTAATGAATTTGTTAAAAAATATCCTGAACATGAGATTTATGACAAAGAGTGTGTACTTATATATGATGAGTGCCACCGCTCACAATTTGGCGATGCACAAAAAAATATTCGTAGAAGTTTTAAAAAGTACTACCAATTTGGCTTTACTGGTACACCGATATTTGCTGAAAATTCATTAAGTGGTGAGACAACATCGTCGATATTTGGTGCTCAGCTGCACTCGTATGTAATTACTGACGCGATTCGCGATGGAAAAGTTTTAAAATTTAAGGTTGACTACAACAATATTAAGAGCAAGTTCAAAGAGGCCGAAAAAGAAAGTGATGAGAAGGAGCTTAAAAAATACGAGAGCAAGATGCTTCTTCATCCTGAGAGAATATCAGAAATCACTAAATATATTTTGAATATATATGACACTAAAACTCATAGAAACGTTTGTTACGAAAGAAAAGAGAAAAGGCTCAATGGTTTTAATGCGATGTTTGCGGTACAAAGCGTTGAAGCAGCGAAATTATATTACGAAGAGTTTGAAAAGCAGCAAATGGATTTGCCTGAGGATAAAAAATTAAAGGTCGCTAGTATATTTAGCTTTCAAGCTAATGAAGAACAAGCATCCATCGGGGAAATAGCTGATGAAAATTTCAATCCAAGTGCAATGAACTCGAGTGCGAAGGAGTTTTTGGACAGGATAATTGCTGACTATAACAAAAGCTTCGGAACTAATTACTCAACTGAAGCGGGCGAGTTCCAAAACTATTATAAAGATTTATCAAGAAGGGTTAAGGAGAAAGAGGTCGATTTGCTTATCGTTGTCGGCATGTTCTTAACAGGTTTTGACGCACCTACACTTAATACACTTTTTGTTGATAAAAATCTTAGGTATCACGGACTTATCCAAGCATTCTCAAGGACTAACCGTATATTAAATAAGGTAAAAGCCTTTGGCAATATCGTTTGCTTTAGGGATTTAGAGAAAGCGACTGAGGACGCCATCAAAACTTTTGGCGATGAGAACAGCGTAAACATTATCTTAGAAAATAGTTTTGAGGACTATATGAATGGATTTAAAGATAAAGATAGTGGTAAGGTGATTAAAGGCTATATCGAAATATCTAATGAGCTTGTTCAAAAATTCCCTGAACCAACTGAGATAGAGCTTGACGCAGATAAAAAAGAATTTGTTCAATTGTTTGGCGAGCTGCTTAAGTCTGAGAATATCTTGAGAAACTTCGATGAGTTTCAAAATGTTGACAAGATTATTTCCGAAAGACTTATGCAGGACATGAAGAGCGTCTATGTTGATATTAGAGAGAATATTACTAAGAGAAGAAATTATGATGATGCACAAAAAACCGATATTGACTTCTCTGACGTTGAGTTTCAAATCGATTTACTAAAGACTGATGAGATCAATCTTGATTACATTCTTAAGCTTATACTTGAAAAGTACAAAGAGCACGATGATATAGAAGTCCTTAAAGCC
>ERZ1673697.2745-NODE-2745-length-14552-cov-4.404153_pt1 | contig 14552 bp, 9 predicted proteins | sample MGYA00580227_ERZ1673697 | MGnify/ENA primary metagenome ERZ1673697 (study PRJEB41218, sample SAMN15661759) | gut metagenome | host: Homo sapiens | place: Canada: London | collected 2015-08-20/2019-03-30 | study: EMG produced TPA metagenomics assembly of...
GTTCTTGAAATAAATTGATGCATAAGGCGAAGTACAGCGAACGACTGACCGACTACGTACTTTGGCGTACGTGGAGGGAAGAAGTGAGCGAAACGAGCCTAAGGGCGCATTTTAACACAAACTCCTAAAAGAACTATCTGCCTCCTCCTCCGCTTCCACCAGAGGAAAAGCCTCCGCCGCCGCCGAAGGACATCCCTCCTCCGCCTCCGCCGCTTGACGACGATGACGAAGACGCATGATTTTCATACACGTGACTCATAGCTGTTCCCACATGATTAACTACGTGGTACATCACAAGTGGATCCATGCCGCTATATCCAGCGTAAGTGTAGTTAGGGTCTATCATCTTAAACTTATTTAGTACCTTTTCTCCCAGGCCAAATAGCGCAGCGAGCACTAGGTAATCGTCCCAAAGCGCGACCTCAACCGCTTCACGCTCATTAATCAAAGTGAAGTCTTTCAAAAACTTAATGAAGCCCTTTTGCTTAATCGCTTCTTCGCGGCCACTCATAGTCAATTTATCGTATTTAAAAAACACAAGACGCGTCTCTTGCGTCGACAGCCTTGCTTTTTCGGACTCAAGCGAGGAGATGTCCTTGTACTTTTGCACAAAGTAAGTCGCCTGGTCGCCCTTGTCAAAAGCCTTCGTAAGCTCAGCATTTCTCAAGATGCGGTCTTCACCCGAAGCCCTCTCTACAAGATCAAAAAGCTCTCTTTCCATGCTGTCCGCATTTGCCGGCTCCTTGATTATGGCGAAGCAATCTTCAGCCACATCCCTCTTAAAAATAAAGCCCTTCTTGAACTTTTCATTAATCACTTCGATGTTGCCATCCTTAATCCATTTCAAAAAGTAAGCCGCGACCAAATTTCTAACCGAAAATGAATGGAATTGCGAGTAGATAAAATTATTCAAAATTATACTGCCGCCAATAGGTAGGTCCCTGTAGTAGTCAACATCTTCAGGGAGTTTGCCCTCTTTCTTTTTGATGGACTTGCGAAACAGCATTGACGCAAAAGCTGTTACTATCGCGATAAAGGCAAGACGGAAGGGTCCCATAAGCATGTTTGTCGCTTTATTTAAGCCATTTAAGAAGCCGCCCTCTTCATAATCATCTTCACTTTCACCCTCATCAATGTCTTCAGGAATATTTTCCTCGTCACGATTATGGTAGTCAGAGCCTTGCATAGCTCTTTCCTTCATCTCTTCAAAAGTGCCACTGCCTATGCTAATGGGATTGATCACGCCCTTATTTAAGCCAAATAAAACTGTTAGGTGATTTGCGGGGCCAAAGTCATTAATTTCGTGAACGATGACCTTGCCGCCTTCAAAAACGATGTCTGCACTTGAGCCAAAACCCCAAACACGAGCGTTGTCCTCATTTATCTCGCCATTAGCAAGGCTTAATTCGAAAGAAACCTTTTTTGGAGCAGGGTCCATCTGGTCATTCACAAAGCGGATGTTGAAGCCGTCCATATCGTCAAAGCTTTGAGCCGCGTTTCTCATGGTGTAAGTCAAAGTATAAGTTTTGTTCTTGTGAAGATCGCTCTTGCCAAAGCAGAGCTCGATGCCGTCAGAAGTCTCATTGATACCGCATTTGCGAGCCTTTTCATCGAAGGACGCATCGACGTCCCAATTATTTATGGTCTCGTAAGGACCATTTTCGTCCGAAACTTTGTAATCCGCAATCACTATGTCACGCATATTAGTCTTTGGGATGTAAAACTCAGTGCCAGTACCGGGTGTAGCTTTCCAGACCTCACTTACCATAAGCGCGCCGTCATCCATTAGCGTGGCTTTTATATCAATCGAGTCGATACTATCCGAGGCAGCATAGGTATTTATAGAAAAAACTATAATTATAGCTGCGAGGATAGTCGCGAGTACTTTTTTCATTATCTAAACTCCAAATCAGGCATGTCCTTTTTATTGTCATCAACAGTCAGATACTCTCTTGGATGCACGTTTAGCATCGAAGCAACTACTGATGATGGGAACATCTTAACGTCTCTATTAAGCTTTGTAACTGAGTCGTTGTAAACCATACGGCTCATTCTAACTTTGTTTTCGTAGTCGTTAATCGAGTCCATAGTCTTAGTATAAAGCTCTGATGCTTTTAGCTCTGGATAGCTCTCTGCAACTGCATTTATCCTAGATAGAGCACCTTCAAGTAAAGCCTCATCGCCATTGACATCACCAGCAGTTTTAAGAACTGGTCTACGCTTTTCGATGATGCCTACAAGGGATTCGTACTCGTGAGCCGAGTAAGCCTTAACCGCACTAGCAAGCGCCTTTAGAGCATCCCAACGCGAGTTAAGATTGACAGAGATGTTGGCAAGAGAGTTGTCAACGTTCTCCTCCAAAAATACGAAACGCCTTTGTTGGCCGACGTAGTAAGAGATTAACGCTACTACTATCGCTCCTAAAATTACTATAAACATAATCTTTCCTCCTTTTATATTTTTTCATTATTATTTTACCCAAAAATTGTAAGGGAAATGTAAAGTTTTTTAATGTTTTTCTTATTATATATAAATATGGTCTTCTTATATATAAATATGGTCTTCTTATATATAAATATGGTCTTCGTAGCACAGCCATCATCAAAGTTATCCTGCTTGATAAAGCCACCATCTTGTGATAAAATAAATAGTTAGAGAGGGGAGAATCATATGTTTGATAAAATAAAATTGCGTTTTTTGACTGAGGCGGGCACGCTGAACACTTTGGGCAAGATCGCCCTTGTGCTTTTATACTTCGTCATCGCCTTGATTATAGTGAAGATCATCAGCTTCATCATAGGTAGGCTTGCGAAGAAAAAGTACGACAAGCTCAGAACCATCGACGCGAAGAGGCTTAAGACCGTTCTTAGCGTTTTGAAGAGCTTCGCGACAATCATCGTCATGTTCACATGGTTTTTGTCGGCACTAAGGATATTCGGTGTCAACACTTCGGCGATCATTACAACTGCTGGGATAGGTGGTATCGCGATCTCCTTTGGCGCGAAGAGCCTCGTTGAGGACATCATCAGCGGTATATTTCTTATGCTTGAAGATAGCTTTGTGCTTGGCGACGACATCACTGTAGCGGGTAAGACTGGTACTGTTGAGAAGATTGGTCTGCGTACAACGACTATCCGTGATTATACGGGTGAGCTGCACGTCATCCCCAATGGCGAGATCAGAGTTGTGACTAATAGGAACAAAAACGTTCAAAGAGCGCTGATTACAGTACCTATAGCTTATGACGCAGACGCGCAAATGGCGATCGACATCTTGACGAAGGCGCTGAAAAAAGTTGATGAGGATCACGCCGTTATTGAAGGGGTTAATGTTTGGGGCATCACTGATTTTAATAGCAATGGTATAATTATCTCCTGTGCGGCGAAGACTATTCCGGGTGAGCAATGGAGAGTGGAAAGGGAAATGCGCAAAATTGCTATCGAAGAGCTGAGGAGGAATAATGTTAGAGTGATGGATAAGACTTTTGCTATCAATAATAAATAAAAGCGTTCGCGTTCGTGTAAAGCACCAAGGTTCTCGACCCTTAGGTCGAGGTTCTTCAAATTGCGCCTAATTTGTTGACAATGCTCGAGTACCACTTGTACAGTTAAGTCCATGCACCAAGAGAACGAGTATTAGCGATGTTCGATTGGCTATGCATGCCTTATGCCAGAGTTTACAAAGGTATGGAGCGTAGCGAACATAGCTTTGATTAAACTTACGGCCAAGCTTGCTTCGTCAGTCCACATCGTCCAATCATCTCGTTTGCTCTGCGAAGTCCCATGGTCGGAGTAGGATCCAGGGTAAAAAGATTAGTGTTTGTGAATAAAGGAAAGAGATCTAAAACTGAAAAGTATAAAAGGGTTTGCACTCGATTTACGAATAAGACTTATTTTGCTCTGCGAAGTCCCATGGTCGAAGTAGGATTCAGAGTAAAATGATTAGGGTTTGTGAATAAAGAAAAGAGATCTAAATAAAAAATATAAAAAGTGATTGCATTCAAATTCTCGAATATGATAAAAGATTAAATATGGAGCTTAATTGCTCCTTTTTTATGTAAAAATATTGACAAATCAAAATAAAAAGTATATACTATATATATACATATATATTGTGGAGGTGTATATTATGATTACTTTACAAAAGTGGGGCAACAGTAAAGGCATAAGGCTTCCTAAAGTTTTAATAGATGAACTTGGTTGGAGCGAAAACGATGAGCTTTCAATAAGCAAGGATGATGACAAGATTATCATAAAAAAACATAATAAAAGAAAAAGTATAGTAGAGCTTTTTGATGGATACAAGGGCGATTACAAGCCAGAAGAAATTGATTGGGGCGAAACAAAGGGTAAGGAAATATGGTAAGACAAGGAGATATTGTAAAGCTAAGCTTTAACCCGCAAAAGGGACATGAGCAAGCTGGCTTTAGGCCGGCAGTAGTTGTCAGCAATGACGTTTTCAATAAAAATGCAAAATTAGCAATTTTATGCCCAATCACTAATACAAACAATAAGTTTCCCTTACATGTTCCGCTTGATTCAAGGACAGAAACAACAGGTGTGATACTTTGTGAGCATCTTAAGTCGCTAGATCTTAACGCAAGAGAACATGTATTTATTGAGAAATGCCCAGATGATATACTAGAAAAAGTTGTCAATATAATTTTTTCGCAAGTTGAAATAATATAAACAAGTGAAAGCAAGTGTAAATGAAAAATGGCCGGAGTGATCCGACCATTTTTCTGTGTATAATTCAATTGAATGCAAACTATTTATCTATCTCTTCTCCCAGAAGAAATTTCTTCCCATCTTTTTCCCAAGCCACGCAAGAGTCCAAATTAATATTCATCGCGCTATTCAAAATATTTCTCTCCGCCATATTATTCTTCTCCATAAGCTCGGCGACAAGGTCCTTGATCTCGTAGCGGATATTGCCACTTCTCTTCTTTGTAACAGAGCAGGCGCAGTCCAAAGCCTTGAGATCACTTCTCTTAAGCCACCTCTTAATGTCATCTTCCCTTATGTAGTACATAGGCCTAATCAGTTTGAGTCCGTCAAAGTTTTGGCTATCGAGTATCGGGCGCATCGTTTTGAAAGTACCAGCGTATAGCATGTTCATAAGCGTCGTCTCAACCACATCATTCATGTGATGACCCAAAGCGACCTTGTTGCAGCCAAGCTCCTTCGCCTTGCCATAAAGGGCGCCGCGGCGCATACGAGCACACATGTAGCACGGGTAGTCACCCGCAAGCTTTTCAGCCACTTGAAATATGTCCGTCTCAAATATTTGTATGTCGATGCCTAAAAATTTACATAGCTCCTCAAGCTTCTCCCTATTTTCCTTAGTAAAGCCAGGGTCCATGCTCACGTAGCAGACATCAAAATTAAAAATCGAGTGCTTCTTAAGCTCCTCAAACATCTTCGCAAGAAGGATCGAGTCCTTGCCGCCACTGATAGCGACCAAGACCTTGTCACCCTCTTCAATCAAGTTAAAATCGTTTATCGCCTTAAGAAATTTCTTCCAAAGCTCCTTTCTGTAGCTCTTGATGATGAAGCGCTCAATCTCTTTTTTCTCTATACTATACATTATATGTGATTAAAGAGTCAACCTTGTAGCCATCAAGCTTGTCGCGGCCCTTAAGGTCAGTTAGTTCAATCAAAAACTCAAAAGCAACAATCTCCGCACCCATCTTCACAAGAAGGTCCTTAACAGCTTCAACAGTTCCTCCAGTCGCAAGAAGGTCATCAATAACAACAACCTTAGTGCCCGGCTTGATCGCGTCCTTGTGAATCTCGATACTGTCAGTGCCATATTCCTTTTCATAAGAGTACGATACAGTCTCAGCGGGCAGCTTGCCCTTCTTTCTAACAGGAATAAAGCCAAGACCCATCTTGTAGCTAAGCGCGCAGCCAAGCATGAAGCCCCTCGCCTCAGGTCCAACAATGTATTCGGCGCCAAGGCCCTCGATATTCTTTTCTAATTCATCTACAGCGTACTTGAAAGCGTCCTTGTCCTTAAGAAGCGTAGTTATGTCCTTAAACGAAATCCCTTCCTTCGGGAAGCCTTCAATCACCCTTATAGTGCTTTTTAAATCCATATTATCACCCAAAGAGTATTATACCACTTATTCATATTTATGGCAATCGTTTTGTATTATCTTTATGTTTATGGTGATGGTCTTGCCACTGCGTCAAAAATTGTTATTGATAGAATTTATATTAAACGCCTTTAGTATAGTATAATATTATATTACATTTTGGTTAAAAAATGTTTTTTGTCTTGCAAATGGTTTAATTAAGAAGTATAATATAGATAAGAAAGGAATTATTTAGGACTTTCAAAATTATTCTACACTAAGGAGGTAGTAGTATGAAAAAGTTTAGAAATATTTTGGCTATGCTAATGGTATTTGTGATGCTAGTAGCAGTTATGCCAATGAATGTATTTGCTGAAGAACAAACACCACCACCAGCGACAGGTCAAGAAGATCCAGTTGATGGAGAAGGTGGAGAAGAAACACCTGAACAAAAACTTAAAAAAGCAAAAGAAGAAGCTAAGACAACAGTTAATGGCTTAGATAATCTAACAGACGACGAAAAGAAAGGCTTTACAGACAGAATTGACGCAGTAACTGAAATTGATAAGATTAATCCAATTGTAGAAGAAGCAAAAGCAAAAGCCAAAGAAAATGCTGATGCAAAAGCACTTGATGCAGCAAAAGCTAAAGCTAAAGAAGAAGTTGAAGCTCTAAAAAACCTAACACCTGAAGAAAAGAAAGCAGCTAATGAAGCTATTGAAGCAGCTAATGATACAACTGTGGTAGATAAAGCGGTAGCTGATGCAAAAGCACTTGACAAAAAAAATAAAGAAGAAGCAGATAAAAAGGCAAAAGAGGAAGAAGAAAAGAAGAAAGCCGAAGAACTAGCTAAAGCAAAAGAAGAAGCAGAAAAAGAACATAACATAACAATAAAAGATACTACAAATGGTAAAGTTGAAGCAGATAAGAAAACAGCTAAGAAAGATGTTGAAATTACATTAACTATCACTCCAGATAAAGGTTATAAACTTAAAGAACTTAAGGTTATGGCTGGAGAAACTAAAGTTGAAGTTAAAGACAACAAATTTAAAATGCCAGCTGCAAATGTAGAAATTACAGCAGAATTTGAAAAGAAAGCAGAAGAAAAGCCAGAACCAAAGCCAGAAACAAAAGAATATACAATATCTAAAGCATACACAAATCACGGATCTTTCACAGTAAGTCCAACTTTAGCTAAAGAAAAACAAACTATCACTGTAACAGCTACACCAAACTATGGCTATGCAGTTAAAAACGTTTACTATATAGATGATAATAATATTAAACATATTATCAAGAACTATGCTTACAACGACTACTATTACTATGGATACAACGGCAGATATTACGATGGCTACTATGGTGACTATTACAGATACTACAGTGACTATGAAAACAATTATTACCATGATTACTCAAGCTATGATGCTTATCTAAAAGATAGACACTACAGCTTCTGGAACAACGGTTACAGATACTGGGATGACTATGACTATAAATACTATAACAGATATTACGATAGATACAACGATAGATATTATGATGCTTATGACAGTGACTATTACAGATACTATGACGACTATGTAGATAACTACTACAGAAGATATAGTAGCTATGAAGACTACCTATATGATAAACACTACAATCACTACAAAAACTACAGATACTACGATAGATACGACCGTGGATACTATAACTACGGTAGATATAATTTCAACACAACTGACACATTTACAATGCCAGCAAGTAACGTTACAGTTTATGTAGAATTTACTGACTGGTCATACTATGGATATTACTATGATGACTATTACTATTACAGATATCATAGAAACAAGAAAGACAAAGTAAAAGAAGAAAAAGAAGAAGAAAAGAAGCCAGTTGAAGAAAAGACTCCACAAGTATTTGAAGCAAGCGCAACTATAAACGTTGGTTCTAACGTGTTTACTAAGGTGAACAAGAACGTTACAACTACTCACCAAATGGATGTTGCTGCATACGTTAAAAACGGCAGAGTAATGCTTCCACTAAGATATGTTGCTGAAGCTCTTGGTCTACAAGTATCTTGGGTTCCTGAGACTAAGACTGTTATCATCTGGGATTTAACTCAAAGAGTTGAAATACCTATAAAGTCTAACAAGATTATTGTTAATGGCGTAACTTATACAAGTGATGTTAAGCCTGAAATCAAAAACAGTAGAACAATGCTTCCAATTGCTAACGTTGCTAGAGCACTTGGTCTAATAGATGGTAGTGACATCATTTGGGATCCAGTTATGAAGCAAGTTAAATTAACAAGAAGAGTTATAAGTAAATAATTTATAAAGTCCTAAGTGGTCCGCTCATTGATATGGGCGGATCTTTTTTGCTTAAATAATATATCTTGACAAGAACAGCTATTTATACTATAATGGTTAAGTCAAGTTAAAAACTTTGTAAAACAATCGGCGTGGAGAGATGGTTGAGTTGGTTGAAGGCGCTCGCCTGGAAAGCGGGTATACGTGATTAAGCGTATCAGGGGTTCGAATCCCCTTCTCTCCGCCACGTGCTAGTTGGGAAGGTAGCGGCATCCTGTAACCATAAATCCGCTATATTTGGAATGAATTCCCGACCGAGGGCGTCTTCTGTGGGGCTTGCCCACAATAAGAGGTGTTGAACGAAGGGTTCTTGCGCAACATAAATCTTACGAACCTCGTCAGGTCCTGGCGGAAGCAGCGATAAGTATGTATTTGTGTGTGCCGCGAGGGTGCCGTTCGGGAGCTGTCTGTTGTGGTAACACTTATAGATGCCGCACGGAGTCGGGTGCACTTACATAATAATCAAAGGTCCAGCGTATGCTGGACCTTTTTACTTTGGATTTCGCATTCAAACGAGCCCTTGAACTCGTTCCCTCCTCGGCAATGCTCGAGTACGCATTTGTACGCTCCGCTTGCCTCGTCAGTCCACTTCGTCCAATCATCTCGTTTGCTCTGCGAACTCCCGCGTATATGTATGTTGATGAGATAGGTGATATACATTTTGATCACAATAAGAAAAAACTAATCTAATTAAAAAATGTGTTTAAATCAAAATAAATATCATGTCAATTATATAAATCTAAATAATCTAATTTAATAAACCATTTACAAGGGAAGAATACGTTTTCTCAGAGCAAATCGATGGATTACGCGAAGTGGAATTTTTTGGCAAGCGGAGTGTACATATGGTACTCGAGCATTGACAAAAAACGAACGAGCGTAAGGCGCGATTTGAATGAGAAATAAAATAAGAGAGAGCTCAATGCTCTCTCTTTTTTAATGGTCGGGGTGAGAAGGTTCGAACTCCCGGCCCCATGGTCCCAAACCACGTGCGCTACCAAACTGCGCTACACCCCGCCGAAATATTACTCACCTATTATACCGTTCTCTATCCATTCTTGCAAGTGAAGATAAATCTATTTTTCTCATTAAAACTACTATTATTATAGTTTTTCTTCTATTATCTCACGAATTTACAATATTTTTATTTTATCTTAATAGGCGTCTGACAAAACCATTCTCAATATTTCAAAATAGTTACAATTGCACGAATATTAACAAAGTTAATCGTTTTTGTTATATAATGGAGACGTATGATAGAAAGGAAGGATAAAATGAAATTTAAACGTATAGCAAGTATCGCTTTGAGCGCAACGCTTGCATTTTCGATTTTAAGTCAAAGTTCTTTAGCTTATATAATTAACGAAGAAAGAAAGGAAGAGTATTTGGCGAGCGGCGTGCATCGCGCGAACATCGAGAGGTTCACATCTGAGGGCTGGCAAAACTTAAATGTCTTGACGATTGACGCGACTAGCGGAATGAACGAGATCAAGGCGATGTTTAACACTGAAGGTGTATCTCACAGGTCGAATGTTAAGGACATGGTAAGCGTTTCGGGCGCTGTTGCTGGTGTTAACGGCGACTACTTCAACTACCAACCGCATCCATCGACGCTTGGCGTGATTGTGAATGACGGCAAACTTATCAGCTCGGCTCAAGAGGGCAAGAACAATCTGCCTGTCTTCTACCAAAGCAGTGCTGGCGACTCGCATGTGGGCTACATCACTCAATCTGTTGACATCTTAAATAAACTTACTGGCGCAAAATACCACGTTAGCGGCTACAACAAGGCTTACGGCGGCTACAAGTACCTTTCTCTATTAACAAGGGACTGGGGCAAGAAGAGTTTTGGCGCTAAGGCTGCGAACATGACTGAAATCCTTGTGGTTAATGGTGTTGTTGCTGACATTAGAACGAACGGCGAGCCTTTTGACATCCCTCAAGATGGCTACGTGCTTAGCCAAAATGATTCGCCTTTAGCAAGTCTAACTCTAGGAACTCCGCTTGAATTGCAAGTAACTTCGAATGTTGACCACAATGGTCTAAAATTCGCTATGGGCGGCGGCTCCATCATTCTAAAAGATGGCGTAGCAATGCAAACTAACATTGTTAATAAAGGCAGACACCCAAGAACTGGTATCGGCGTCACTCAAGACGGCTCAAAGATAGTCATCATCACTGTTGACGGAAGGAATGGTTATGCGGGTCTTACTCAAAAGGAATTCGGCGAACTCTTTAAGAGCTTTGGCTGCTACAATGCGATGAACCTTGATGGCGGCGGATCGACTACCATGGTCAAAAAGACTAAGGCGATGGATTCTGCTGAGATCATCAACAAGCCATCGGGCGGCACTCCAAGAGCTGTTGTATCGGGCGTTGGCGTTTTCTCGAACGACAATCCAGGCGCAGTAGCAAGAATTGAGCTTGAGCTTGATACTGACAAGGCTTTCCCTGGTGTACCAGTAGGCTACAGTGTTAAAGCTTACGACGCAAGCAACAATCCAGTTAGGGTTGACGCAAATGCAGTAAGTGCAAGCGCTACGAATGGCGCATCATGTGCAGGAGGCAGTTTTATTGGAGCTGCTCAAGGTGTTTCGCAAGTGACTGTATCTTACCAAGGTGCGAGCGACACGAAAAACATCGAAGTATACTCAGAGCCGGTTGAGCTAAGGAGTTCTACTGAGAAGATAAACGCAAAACCTGGCGATAAATTTACTATAAAAGATATTATTGGTCTAGATAATCAAGGCCGCAGCGCGAAGATACCGACTTCGAGCATTAATTTCTCAATCTGGGGCAAAGTTGGTGCGATGAGCGGAAATGTTTTCACTGCATCAAATAATATTGGCTACGGCTACATCACTATGGGCTATAAAAATACTTACAAGAACATTCCTGTCACTATTGGCTTCAATACAAAGCTGCTACTTGACTTTGAAAGCCTTGACAATATTAAGGCATCGAGCTTCCCGGCTGACAAAGTGGCAGCTAGCCTAAAAATTTCAAAGGACGCAAAGCAAGGCAAGGGCGCAGTTGAGCTTAACTACGACTTTTCAAAGCTTGATGACTCAAGAGCTGCATATATAAGCTTCAAGAAGGCTCCAGTTTTAGAAGGAAAGCCAAAGAGGCTTGGCATCTGGGTCAAGGGCGACGCGAAGGGCGCAATGCTTAAGGCTACTATCAAGGACAGCGAAGGTTTTGCTGAGCAAATCACTTTCACTGAAAAGATTAACTTTAGTGACTACAGATATCTTGAGGCTGAAATTCCTGACAACGAGGCGTATCCATATACACTGCTAAACATCTACATTGGCAGCTCCAATAACTCTGCCATGGTCAAGTCAAAGATCTTGGTCGACGCAATCGATTTACTGTATGAACACAAATTTGAAAACGCCATAGACAATTCATCCGTCTTGGCAGATAGTCAAAAAGGCTTCTTAGCAAAGGCTCGTGGCGGCGAATACCTAGTGGTTACAGGCTACGATGCTAATCAAGACAAAAACTTTGCAGGCGCTAAGACTGCCATAATCAATAAGATGAATAAAGTTGATACAGGCATTACGCTTAATAGCTACGACAGCGCCTTGAAGAAGGCAGTTTCGAAGAACCTTCTTAAGAATGGAAACGTTTTCTCGACAAGCGCAACGACAAACGCCTTTATACTAAATTTAAATACTTCGAAGAGGTCACTAAGACTTTCCGACGCAAAAGAGTGGTCCTACATCACAAGCAGCCTTAAGAACATCACGCAAAAGAACGTTGTTGTGACTATGACTAGTCCTGTCTTTGGCAAGGGCGGCTTCACTGACAAGAAGGAAGCAGAATTACTTCACGCGAAGTTCAAAGAGCTTGCCGACATGGGTAAAAACGTCTACGTCGTTGCCGGCTCAAACGAAGCGTCCGTCAAAGTGCTTGATAAGGTGAGATACATTAACGTCTTTAACAAGCCTATCAAGACCAAGGCCGACCTAGTTAAGAGGAGCTACGTGCAATTCACTTTCAATCCAAACGCAAGTGCATACACTATCGCTAACTATTAATATGGTATAGAGACTATTATTATAGAATAGATTAAATGAAAAAGGACTGTGAGAGCAGTTCTTTTTTTGTGCCTTGCTTTATTGAAAAAAATAGATTTTTGTGTTAAAATTAAAATAGCTAAGTATATGTCCCTTTGGGTATATATACTTAATAAAGGAGTGAGAACATGGATAAGAACAATAAAGACAAGAAGGGACCTAAGAAGTCTCTCGTCTATTACTATATAGTTATACTAATCATTGCCTACTTCTTCAACGTCTTCTTCATGAAGGACTTCATGAAGCCAAATGTTGAGAAGGTCACTTACGATGCTTTTTTGAAAGCGATTGACGAGGGCGTTGTTGACAAGGTGCAAAAGATGGGCGGCAACATCGTATTTCAGCTTAAGCCTGATTACGTGGCCGTTCGCGATAAAGACAATGACAAGAAATTAAAATTTGAAAAAGCAAAATTAGATAAAAGTGGCAAGCCCATAAGCAAGAGTGAAGACGAAGAGCTTAGGGTCTTCATCACAGGCGAGTGGGACTACGACGGCCTTACAGAAAAGCTTGAGGCAAAGGGCGTTCACTTCGGTAGCGAGATCATCGAAGAGCCATCGATCTTAGTAAAAATCTTGGGCTTCCTACTACCGATAGCGACATTTTTGATTATGGGTCTCGTTCTATCCAGAATTTTATTTAAGGATATGGGCGGCGGCCTTGATAAATTTGGCTTTGGCAAATCGGGCGCCAAAGTTTATGTAAAGGGCAAGCAAAAGAAGACTTTCGAAGACGTTGCGGGTCAAGAAGAAGCGAAGGAGATGCTTCTAGAGATAGTCGACTTCCTTCACTATCCAGAAAGGTACGCCAAGATAGGCGCCAACCTTCCTAAAGGAGCCTTACTCGTAGGACCTCCGGGCACAGGTAAAACCCTTCTAGCGCAAGCAGTTGCGGGCGAAGCAGACGTGCCATTCATCTCCATATCGGGTTCATCCTTCGTAGAGATGTTCGTGGGACTTGCAGCCAAGAGAGTTAGAGATTTATTCAAAGAAGCGCAAGAGAAGGCGCCATGCATCATATTTATAGACGAGATCGACGCCATAGGTAAGTCACGTGAAGGATCTTTCTCCTCAAACGACGAGAGAGAGCAAGCTCTAAACCAATTACTTACAGAGATGGACGGCTTCGACTCCAAAAAAGGTATAGTGGTACTTGCGGCAACAAATAGACCAGAAGTACTTGACCCAGCCTTACTTCGTCCAGGTCGTTTCGACAGGCGTATACCAGTTGAATTACCTGATCTTAATGGTAGAATAGCCGTATTAAAGGTACACTCAAGAAATATCAAGATGTCAGACGATGTAGACTTCAAAAAGATAGGTCTACTTACAGCAGGCGCATCAGGCGCGGACCTTGCAAATATCGTGAACGAAGCGGCACTTAGAGCGGTTAGAAACAAAAGAGATTACGTAATACAAGAGGATTTACAAGAGTCCGTTGAAGTAGTTATAGTTGGCTATCAAAGAAAAACTATGATTATCTCAAAGAAAGAGCGTGAAATGATTAGCTACCACGAAGTTGGTCACGCGATAGTCGCAGCCGTTCAAAAGAAGAGCGCTCCAGTTGAGAAGATCACCATCATACCAAGGACATCGGGCGCACTCGGCTATACACTACAGTCAGATACAGAAGAAAAGTTCCTTATGGACAAGGAAGAGCTCTTCAATATGATGGTTACTGCATCAGGCGGTAGAGCCGCTGAGGATATAGTCTTCGGCGTAATTACGACTGGCGCAAGTAACGACATAGAGCAAATCACAAACATCGCTAGAAACATGGTTATGCGCTACGGCATGAGCGACGACTTCCCTATGATGAGCCTAATGAGCGAGGGGAACCGCTACCTAGGCGGAGCAGGCGAGCTTACAGCGAGCCAAGACACCTTTGCCAAGGTCGACGATATCGTCAAAAACCTTATTGCAGAGGCTTATGAAGAAGCAAAACGCATACTTCGTGAGAATAGGACTAAGCTTGATAAGATTTCAAAATACCTTATCGAGAAAGAAACCATCAGCGGAGAAGAGTTTATGAAGATCT
>ERZ1673697.2747-NODE-2747-length-14536-cov-8.023686_pt1 | contig 14536 bp, 12 predicted proteins | sample MGYA00580227_ERZ1673697 | MGnify/ENA primary metagenome ERZ1673697 (study PRJEB41218, sample SAMN15661759) | gut metagenome | host: Homo sapiens | place: Canada: London | collected 2015-08-20/2019-03-30 | study: EMG produced TPA metagenomics assembly of...
GCACACATCGCAAGTTCACACATAAAGAAACGGGCCCCGCCGCGGCAATTCGGCAAAAGCCCGTTTTCTTTTTGTTTATTTATAAAGCAGATCACAACGTAAATTCAATCATTATTTTGACAGGGACACGTGAAACGACGGCGGCGAGCTTTTCGCCTTCTAAGTCTTTAGAAAAGCCGCCGGCAAAAATGTATGGGACATGGAAAGAATACGTGGTATCTTCCTGCAAGGCGGTTGCGAGTTGTCCCTCGCCGGTCGGCGTGCATACAGACCACAAGGTCGAATCGAAAATCAGCGAATAGTACGGCCCTGCAATCATATATTGAATCAGCAGAAGATAGCCGTCTGAATTGCCTACATTGCGAAACTCATACTCTACATCGAGCACAGTCTCTATATCGTCCTTTCCCTCCGGGGGATTTTCCGACGCGCCGTATTTTTCCAGAAATTCATCGTAGGTCAGCTGTTCCGCACCAAGTATTCTTACAGAGTAGCCCTCCGTGTTTTCATCATCCATTTCCTGAAAGGCACCGTTCAGCTCTACCCACTGGTTTTGCGCATAGCGCTCTTCCGGGATCGTCAACACATTGGTATTCACATGGACGATGCGCACGACGATGAGCAGAAGCAAAACCAGACTGACTGCGCATAGTAAGATTTTCTTAGCTTTCACTTCGCTTCTCCCCCTTTATGCTGTGCCGAACGATCTCTCCCTGCTCTAAATCGTAAATTTCATCGGATATATCCTCCAGAATATCCCGATCGTGCGAGGAAACGATCAAGACCGCGCCGCGGTCTTTTTCTTTTTTCACGATGTCCCCCAGCATGTCAACGCCGGATTCATCCAGCGCATTTGTGGGTTCATCAAGCAGAATCAAATCCGGGTGCTCCATGACCGCCGCCGCAATGCCGAGGCGCTGCTTCATGCCCAATGAAAACTTTTTGTATTTTTTACGGCTTTTCGGGTCCAGCCTCACTTCCGATAAAACAGCCTTGATCTCATCCTCTGTCACTTTTCCTTTGGGGTATGCGATGAGTTTCAGGTTATCCATAGCGGAATAATCGTCCAAAAAGGCCGGCCCTTCAATCAGCACGCCTAAGGATCTCGGAAACGGTATGTCTTTCGATACGACTTCTCCGTCGATCAAAACCTGTCCTTTCGTGGGGCGGATCAATCCACTGATTAGGCGCATCAGCATCGTTTTGCCGGAACCATTAATTCCACGTAGGCCGATCACACGCCCGCGCTCGGAGCAAAGGGACACGTTTTTGATCACAACATCGCCGTGAATGGATTTTGTAACGTTTTTCACTTCAAGAAACATCAGGATTCCCCCTTGCTTAAAATATCCTTGCGGTCGTAAACGACGCAGCCCCCCACTATCGATGCTAAACTGACAAGCGACAAAATCAAAATGCCTTCCGCCGCATCGACTCCGCCCTCACAAAGGAGGGCGTTTCGAATCATCATGGCATAATTGCCAAAGAAAAAAGGTTTCATAAAATAGGCAGACAGAAACAAAAATACAGCCATGACTAAAAAACTTCCAATCGGTTTGATGAATAGTGAAATAAGCTGCTGAAGCAACGTGATCGTTAGAATGGCAAACCATACCATCAACAAGGTCGGAATAAAAGCGGGGCTGGTGGCTTCTCGAGGAACCATAGAAGAAAGGTTCATCACGTTTAAAATTAACTTATCTATTTCTAAAGAAGAAACTCCACCCAAGGCAAAACCGCACCCAAGTGTCACAATCACACTCAGCACAAAATACAAACTTGTGCTGATAGTAATACACAGAATTTTCGATAACCAATATTGCTTTTTATCACCGGCACGAAGAAGTAATTGTACATTCACGCCCGCAGAGCTTTCCTCAGTCAAGTCAAAGTTAATATATATGGCAAGTAAAATCAGTAAAAGCCATTGAAAAGGAATAGCAAACGGTCTGTCAAACCCAAATAAACTTGCGCTGCGGACGCCGTCGCAACCCCCAAAGGCATACAACAAAAAGTCCCCCAAGGTAGGCGTTGCAAAAGGAGTAAGCTCTGGGCTTTGCAGGTATGCGTTTGAAAAGCTGATTTTACACGCAAAAGTCACCAAAACAAAAAAGAGCAGCGCAACCGAAAATCTTTTCCATCTGCCGAGTAAGGATCGCCTTACATCTAAAGCAAAAATTCTATAAAACATCTTTTTTTCTCCAAGCCAAAACGGTGAGCATCCCTGGAAGAAGAAGCAGTATAAACTCTGCGGCTACGATCCACAAATTTGCGCCATACGGAGAAACATTTACCGCGCGAAGGAAATCGAGAGGCGACAGGCAGAAAGGAATGAACCGATAAAGCAGGGAAAGGAAAATGTGAAAAACCATCAGCGTGAGAAACGGAAGAATTAAGACCAGTCCTCTGTTTTTCAGTTTGTAAAGTGCCATGGGAATTGTGGCAATCGCGCCGGAAAAGAGAAAATCCAGCAAGAGATAGAGCAGAATGTAAAGAACCGGGTGCGTATAAAAAACCTCCGCCCATAACCCAAACCCGTATACGCCGTTATAGATCACTTCTAATACGGACGGCAGACGCATCGGCACCGTACAGGCGACAAAAATCACGTTGACAATCATAGGAAGAACGATCACTGCGCCGCCGGACAGAAACGACGCCAAAAACTTTGCCGCAAAATAGCGCTTCTGGGAAATCTGCGGCGTGATCAAATTAAGATACCCGCTTTTGTATTCCCGGTGGAGCGAGCTGCCATAAGGTAAGACAGCCAGCAAGGGTAGTAAAAAGAAAAATGCCGTGGCGCACCAGGTTGAAAAATCCATGCCAATCCAGAAATCTGCCATGGTCTCGGCGCTGAGGTGGTAGTCTTTTCCCCAGTCAGCAACATTTTGGTATGCTGGTGTATTCAGAAACCTTGTTCTGATGATGTATCCCCGGACTTGTAAAAAGCCGCTTAATAAAGATAAAAAAAGAGCGACTGATAAAGAAAATAAAAATCTCTTGTTCCAAAACGCTTTTTTTAATTCCATGGACAAAATCCGTTTCATCGTTCTTCACCCCAAACTGTAAAGTATCGGTTTAATATACGATAACTCTTGTTTTAAGGATACTGATTAGCAAGGTATTTGTCAATAGTATCTAGACTTTTGTTGATATAATTTTATTCATTCTATAAAAGCAGTTCGTCTTGAAACAACATGATTTTCTTTTGCTTTCTACTGCATGGGCGTGATATGGTGATTTTATCCACAACAGATTTAAAAAACTTTCCCCTGTAAATCACAGAATTTTCTTGCAGGCGCAGGGGGAATATGCTATACTGATTGTGTATGAGTTTACGTCATGACTACATTCAAAGAAAGATGGTTTTATAGATGAAATTAGGTATCGTCGCAGACCGACCTTTTTCATATATCTATATACTTTCATATAAGTCCGTAAACCCGCATGATTACTGAGTTTTCTGAAATTTCACCAACATATAATTCTATATAAAATCACACAATTTCATGTCATTTGGGCGTAGAAATGGGCGTAGATTTGATATTAAAAAACAGAGTCCAACGCATTTTAATTTGTTTATGATACGCCTTCAAAATTCTGCAGATAAGAACCCATTTGACAGCAACAAACAGCAAATTAGCATATTATAAAAGCAGCGTTTCTAACTTTCTAAAAAGAAAGAATAGAAACGCTGTTTTTATGTTTTGAGTATGAATTCGGTGTTCCGGGCACTTGAATTTTGTAACCGATATTCGCTGTATTGACACAATCAAAAAAGATAACGGGACGCCTTAGGGAAATTCTGCCCTTTTGCAGGAGTGAAATGGCTGCAAAAGCTCACTCCCCCTCTCCACACCTCACCCCCTGTTACTTCCTGTACTACCCGAAAAAGAGAGTGTGTTGCGGCTGTTTTTTGACAATCTATACTTGTATGTGTTTCTCTTTTGGCTGGTTTAAGCAGACATTCCTACGAGCCTTTTTCATTATCTCTGCCGCCGCTTTCCTGCCTGATACTCCTGCGGACTGCACCCAACATATTTTTTGAAAAGCTTACTGAAATATCTCGGATTGTGCCCAAGCCCAACCTCTTGGGCCACGACGTATATCTTGTTCTCCTTCTCTGATTCCAGCAGTTCCTTCGCCCTCTGCATTCTCTGTCGGTTAAGGTAGGTCAGAAAGTTTTCGCCGGTGTAGGCGGTGAAAGCCTTTCCCACGTAGTCCTCATTGCGGAAAACCAGATTGCTGGCTATCCACTTCAGGTTAAGACGGCTGTCGCTCAGGTTCTGGTTCACGTACTCGATAATTTCTTCCACGAAATGCTGTTTCTTCTGTGGCGCTGCGGTTTCGGGATTAGAAGAGGGAATGGCCTTCAATCGTTCTGCACAGTCCTGCTGCACCTTCATCAGCACTTCTCCCAATTCCTTCTCTCCGCAAGGCTTCAAAAGATAGTGCCGCACTCCAAGACTCATGGCTCTCTGGGCAAACTCAAACTCACTGAAACCGGAAAGTATGACAAATTCTGCCTTGATTCCCATCTCCTTGGCCCGCTTTATCATCTCTATACCATCGACCACCGGCATTTTCACGTCGGTAATAATTACATCTAAGTGAGAAGTTTCCATGAAGTGAAGAGCCTCTATAGCGTTCCCACAGGTGCCTACCAACCGTACGCCGTAGTTTTCCCACCTGATTGTGTTCGCCATAGCTTCCAGTACACTCTTTTCGTCGTCTACCAGCAGTAAATCCAGCATGGTGTTATTTCCTTTCTCGACGTTCCTTCTCGTTTTCAGGCTTCGGCAATAAGATCTCCGCACGGGTTCCCCGACCAGTGTTATATACACTCAGTGTGTACCGTTCTCCCAGCAGCAGTGAAAGTCTTTTTTTGATATTGATAAGACCAATTACTTCGTCCGATTCCACCGGATCCCTCAGCTTTTTTAGTGTTTCTTCGCTTATTCCCGGACCATTATCCTCAACAAACAGCAGTAAATCCTCGCCGCTGTCCAACGCACCGATTTTTACCACACAAGGCTCCAGCATATTCTCCAGCGCATGCTTTATAGAGTTTTCTGTCAGATTCTGCAGTGCCATCGGCGGTATCATAGCCTCGCCCCATTTCTTTGGCACCTCTGTCAGCACGCTAAGCCGTTCGCCGTATCTGTACTTTTGTATGGATACATATCCCTCAACTATCTCCAGTTCTTCCCGCAAGGGTACCAAGGCCTCTTTTTTGTAAAGGGTGTAGCGCAGTATCTTCCCCAGAGATTCGGTGATATGGGATATCTCCTCCTGCTTGCCCGTCTTCGCCTTCCAATTGATGGTTTGCAGGATATTAAACAGGAAATGGGGATCTATCTGATTTTGCAGGGACTTCAACTGAGCCTCCTGTTTAGCGATTTTTGTCAGATAGTTTTCTTTCACCAGCCTTTTTACCTCTCCGACCATCTTGTCAAAGGAGCGGTCGAGATAGCCCACCTCATCTTTGCGGTTGTTACTTCTGTACCGGTCAAGTTCCTCATAGCGCCCCGCCTGAAATAGGTGCATTTTGGTCACCAGCATGTTAAACTGCTGTATTATCTGGGATACAAACCTCGAGCAAAACAGTGTGTTCACCAGTATGGCCAACACTGCCACTGCAAAGGTCAAGGCGTTTAAAAGCCGCAGGGAGCGAGTCACTGAATCGAAAGGTAAGTACATGGTGTAGCTTAAGTCAAAAGCCGAGTGGGTTGCGTAACTGACAAAATAGTCACGCCCTTCCAATTGGCAGATTTGGTATCCATTCTCGGTGGGCTGGAACTGAATTTTTTCTTCTTCCCCGGTGAAACTGGTGAAAAGCACGTCACCGTTTTTTGAGAATATGGCAATATCAGGCTGGTAGTTCAGGTTTTTCCGACTCTTAAGGCTGTCCGATACAATACTCTGCAAATCTATCTGAAGTACCAGAAGCCCTAAGGGCCGCATATTCATCTCTCTCATGTTCACAATGTTGCGCACATAAAAAAGCCTGCCTTCGCTCTCATAAAGCACCGGTTTGCTACCGACCCCTGGGACTTCCATGGCGAGCTCCTCTACAAGCGTATTCTCCATGGCATAAGCGTCCCCGATACCAAAACTTTTCCCATTGACACAGACCGCCGCCGAACGTACGCAGGAAAGCTGACCATAATAGTTCAAAAGCAGATCGTTCAATGCCTGATAGGCTCGTCCGAATGAATAAACCGGCTCCCTGGCGGAAAAATCCAACTCCTCGTTTTGTAATATATCCTGCACCGCATTTCCCATGACCACATAGCTGCTGGCTGTATCTACAGCGGAAAGCTTCTGTTCGATGGAATCGACACTCATATTGAGAACCAGGGAAGTATCCCTATAAAGCTCCTTCTCGTACCGATGGAACACATACACCGATGTGGTCAATACCGTCGCTACCGAAAGCAGCATAAGCGAGCAGAACACCAGCATGAACTTTGACTTCAGGCGTATATTGAGCCGCTTCATTTAGTCTGTTAGCCTGAATGTCATTCCGGCGCTTTTATATTCACAATAGTGTTTTGGGTTCACGAGTATTGTCTCCTCCGGTATCTCACCGGAAAGAAGTTTCTCACATAACTCCTCCATATCCCTTACGATCTCCCCGGAGAGCGGCAGATAATACGAGGATTGACCACTAAGATAATCCTCCTGCCGGTCCGGATCGCAACCATTCTCCTGAATGAAGTGGCCTCCGTACCAAGCAAAGTCCTCAAGCTCAGGAAGTCTTTTTATAAAGCGGCCAAGCTCCTCTTTATAATGTGAAATGACCTGTCGCCACTCGTTTCTGCCGCAAATCATCAACACAATAAACCCTGAACCAATGGCATCCCCTGTGAAGACACACTTGTGTGCCCGGTCTATAAACACTACGGAGTTTGGCGTATGCCCTCCCAACTCCACAGTCTCAATCTGTACACCGCCGCCCAGATCTATCATCGTGCCGTCCTCAATGGGGCAAAGCTGTTCATCCTTCGGGGCGGGGGCCAGGGTTCTGCCAAAGACCTTCTCCATCTGCTGTCTGTTCTTTTCCATAGACTCAATGTCCAGTCGATGAAGCCAAGTTTTTGGGAAACGGTACGCTTGAGCCATATGATCCTCGTGGGGATGGGTTACAGCCACCTCAACCGGCAGAGGCGTCAGACTCTTGATAAGTGCGGACAAATCGCCCTCTCCAAGGCCGGTGTCTATGAGCAAGGCCTTCTCTGTACCGCAGATCAGATACGCAGAGGAGGTAAAATAGTCGTCAATACGGAACAATCCAGGGCAAAGATACTTCACCTCAAACATGTTTTTCCTGTCCTGTCGGAACAGCCATTCCACTGCCGCATCATTTTCAAAGCAGGCCGACCAGATATCCCCCTCTGACACGCTCGTATACCTCACGTACTGTCCGCCGCAGGTACGCACAGCGGCGACAAGGTGCTTTGGTGACGCGGGTACCTTTCTGTCCTCCGGTTCTTCCTGTCCAAAAGCCCACACCGGTGTGAATTTCATATTTCTGGCGATATAAGGATCCCCGCGCCCTCCAAGAGCCAAAACGCCGGCAAAGCGTCTGGGAAAACGAGAGCCGATGGCCCATGCAGCGGCTCCACCCACCAGATACATTCTGCATTCATCTGTTTCCTGCTCCAACTCAAAGAGAAGTGTATGAAGATCTCGTCCTTGTTCCCATTCCGTCAAGTCTTTTTCACTTTGTACCCACAGCACAGAGCAAGGGTGTTCCTCCTGAAATTTCTCAGAGATGAATATCTCCGGTCGAGCTTTGTACGCCGGTTCATCCAGCACCACTAACAACGGCAAGCCTGTCTCCCCGCTCCAAAGCTGACAACTAAGCTTACCTTTTTTATACTCTTTGGTTTCCATAAACTACTCCTCCGTTCCTTCCGCCTCTATAGATTTTACTCTTTCACAGCGCCCATTACAATACCTGTTACAAAATATTTCTGAAGGAATGGATATATCACCAGAATGGGCACCATAGACACTACGACTTTCGCCGAGTTAAACGTCAGGCTGGACATAGCCATCTTTTCCTTTATTTCCTCCGGGGACATAGTTGCCATCTGCGTCGGATCCAGACTAGCCGAAAGAGACTGGATATATGTCTGCAGCGGCAGCTTTGAAAGGGAATTGATATAGAGCTTTCCGTCAAAGAAACTGTTCCAGTGGTTCACTACTGCGAACAGGGCTATTGTGGCCAGCGAAGCTTTAGAAAGCGGCACGAAGATATGCCAAAGAATATACCAAGGGCTAGCCCCGTCCACATAGGCAGCCTCCTCCAAGGCAGCGGGTATGTTCTTAAAAAAGTTCATCAGCAGTATCACATTGAATACCGGCACGGCCGTTGGGAGTACCAAAGCCCAGATCGTGTCCATCAGGCCCAGCTGTCGTATTACCATGAAGGTTGGCACTAAGCCGCCGTTGAACATCATGGTGAACACCACGAACCACATATAAAACTTCTTGCTTTTAAACACCTTGGGACTCTTTGACAGAGGATACGCCATGAGTATGGAAAGTACCATGTTAATGGATCCTCCCAGTATCACTCTCAACACAGACACCATAAATGACTGGCCGAACTGCCGCTCCTCCAACATGGCTTTGTATAAAGCCAGAGTAAAATTCACAGGCCAGAAGCTAACCTTTCCCAAAGCGGCACTGGTACGGTCACTAAAGGATATGGCTACCGTGTTAAGTATGGGCACAAGGCATATAAGCCCACAAAACAGCAGGGCTGCCCCGATAATTATGTCCGACACGGCTGGTCTTCGGAGCCCCGATGTTTTTTTATTCTTCATATAAAATCCCCTCCTCAGAATATTCTGTACCCGCAGAACTTGTCCGCAAGCTTATATGCCGTAGTCAGTAGAGCAAAGCTTATGATAGACTTGAAAAGTCCCACTGCCGTCGCGAAGCTGTACTGTATGTTCACAAGACCTTCCCTATAGACATAGGTGTCGATAATGTCTCCGGTGCGGTAAACCAACGGGGAATACATATTGAATACCTGGTCGAATCCGGCATTAAGCACATTGCCGATGCTCAAAGTTCCCATGAGTATTATAGTGGGAAGTATTCCCGGTAAGGTGATATGCATAATCTTTTTCCAGCGGCCCGCGCCATCGATGTCCGCTGCCTCGTAGAGAGAGGGGTCAATGCTGGTCATAGCCGCCACATATATTACCGCATTATAACCGAATTCTTTCCAGACATCCGTACCAATGACAATAGGTCGGAACCAAGTGTTGCTTATCATAAACATCACCGGTTCCCCGCCAAGAACCGTTATAAGCTGATTGATTATGCCGGTATAGGAGAAGATATTGCTGAACATTACTGCCAGTATAACCCAAGAAAGAAAGTGTGGCAGATATACCGCTGTTTGAATGAACCGCTTATACCGTACGTTTCTGCACTCATTCAGCAACACTGCAAACACAATTGCCAGCAGTGTTCCAATGATGATTTTTGACAGAGCGATTATCAGGGTATTCTCCAGAATCTGCCGAAAATCCGGAAGCATAAACAGTCGCTGAAACTGAGCCAGTCCCACAAACTTTGAACCGAAAATACCTTTTGCCGGAACGAAATTCTGAAAAGCCATAACAATGCCGAACATCGGGATGATAGAGAATATCACAAGAAATATCATTCCCGGCAAAAGCATGGCGTGATAATACCTGGCATTTTTCTTATTATACACTAGATAAGACCTCCTTAAAAATCTACCAAAACGGCAAAGGCACGTCTGATAATTCAGGCGCGCCCTCTCCGCAGGTAATTTTTTATATTATCCCTGGTCGACTATGGCCTGAACTTCTTCTGTCAGAGTGTCGCCACCCAAAGCCTTCCACTGGCTGACAAACTCGTCGAAATAGTCCACAGGCTTTTCGCCCACAATAATCTGAAGATACATCTCGTCCTCCAGCTTGTCCAACGCGGCCTTTAATGTGGTGGAGGATTCTGTCTCAAAGTAGTAAGCAGGGTAGACAGGATTGCCCTCCTCAGTAACATTGCCACCTACATAGCGAGTCCAATAAGCCCAGAAGCTCGCCTCGTCCTTGTCGCCATCGGCAAATTTCTTGGCGGAAATGCACTGGTTCTTGTCATAATCTGTCATACCCGGATATTCCGTGTAGGAGCCGTTCTCTATGTTATCCTTAACGCAGGCGCTGAGCTTCGGCACGACGTCGAAATAGTCAAAAGTGAGAGCGCCCAAGACATTCAGGCTTCTTCCACCCGCATCGTCTACAGCGCCGCTGACGCGCAGTTCCTGACTCTGTTCGCCGTACTTGCAGGCTATCTCGTCATTTTTGTCATAGGTGCCACGCACAACCTCGTTGTTGGCCGCCAAAGCTATAATAGCTGCCTCAGGGTGTTCGCATTCCTTACTTACAACGCTGACACTTCCTGTGGGCGCGCCAGTCATATAGTTGAACTCACCTTTGCTGTTCACCGGAGCAGCTGTTGCCACATACTCGATATCGGGGGTATTGGCGAAAGCCTCGTTGGCAACAGCCCACCACGGTCCGAACTTTGCTCCTGCGGTACCCGATGTCCACAGAGATTCCGTCTCACCGGAGCCAATGCGGGTGGGGAACTGCTTGTCAATAAGCCCGCGCTGATACCAATCGGCCAAGAGAGTCAGAGCATCCTTCATCTTGGGATCGGTGGAACCGTAGTAGACTTTTCCCTCATCGTCTGTCATCCACTGGGTCGGGAATACATCAAAAGCGTTAAATACGGACTCAAGGCCGTAGTTGTTAGAGTAGCCGCTCACAGGATTTGTCGCCTGTACAACTAAGCCCACCGTATCGTTCTGTCCGTTGCCGTCCGGATCTTCGTTGACAAAGGCCTCCAGAACCGCCGCGATTTCATCAAGGGTCTTCGGCACCCCCAAGTCGAGAGCATCCAGCCAATCCTTGCGCAACCACAGCAAATTCTGTCCATAGCCCAGATTGCTTCCCGGAACAGCCAGTTGTTTGCCTTCTACCGTGACCGCCTCAATATTTCTGTTTTCAAAGCTGTTGTCTACCAGCTCCAAAGTCTCTCCTCGATACTTGGGGTATATCTCCGTCAGATCAGCCAGAAGATCATTCTCAGCCATCTGTCTGAAAGTGATATACTTGTCCACGAACATCAGGTCGCACAGTTCACCGGAGGCGATATTGATGGAGAGCTTGTTATTGTATTCGGAACCCTCCGCACTCCAAGCAAGTTTCATCTCAATATTGTAGCGCTCTTTGAGAAAATCGTTGATATAGTTTTGCTCCGGCGATTGATCTGCCGGAAATTTCGCGCCAGGATACATGACCTTGCTGTATGTAATGGTCACCGGCTCCTTATATCTGCCGTTTTCGTCGAATAGGTCATCGCTAGCCGAGACGGAAGAAGAGGATACGTTTTCACCCGAAGAATCCTTTCCCGCTTCTGAAGACCCGGAAGCGCCCTCACCGCATGCCGTCACTGAAAGCATCAGAAGTGCCGCCATTATCAGGGACGTCAGTTTTTTGCTTCTTTTCATTGTTGTTACATCACCTTTCAATCATTGTCCTCCCGTTTCTCACTTCCCGGGTGGTTATGGCTTTAGTATATTATGTTTTTGCAAAATAATGAAGAAACAAATCCGACATCGTTTGTACACAAATCCGACATATCTTTATCAATAGTACGTTTTTTTTTATAAATAAAGCTCTATGGGACTTGACCGACAGACAAAAACAACTAACACCACCTGCCGATAATATCCAATTTCCCCACATATTTACTTTTGTGTGTCCGGCCTCAAAAGCAAAGGAAAATAAAGAGACAGCCCAAAACAACTTTTTAAATCTACACTGCTTCCATTCGAAACATTCGAAGCAGATTGTTCCACTGTCTTTCGGTGCATCCACAGAACAGGAGAAAACACCACTATGAGCGACAAAGAACGAAACTTCACTTGTGATCTTCACTGCAAAAGAGCCGTAACGCCGATGTGTGCGCAAGTCGAAGCACACGTACCAATCCACCTTAAAATGACACTAACGATAAAAGAAGCGGCGGAATACAGCAGCATCGGAATAAACAAAATAGACGCCATGGATTTCAACCTCCTAATCATGTTCGGTGGCCGCTGTTACTCAGTGCCGATTCAGCTTGTGTTGTTATTCGAATGTGGGAGTTGACTCCTTTAATTCAACCTGCATAAATCGAACGATACAATGAGAGGCGGCTAACAGTTTGCTGGACGAGCGTAGCAGCTCATGCATCGCCTCGTCAGACCGATCCCCTTCATTATACCTTAGGAACTGAGCAACTAGAAAAGAATTTTTGATTTACCACAGTTAAGTTTACAAAGAAAAGAGAAAACCATGTTTATTCAAAAATACTATTCTGTCGCCGAAATAATTATATCGCAAGCATCGCCGTTGTGATACCACAACGACACTTATCAGGGAAATCCCTGAACCCTTTCTACTTACTTCAGCTTTATAAAAAAGCAACCGAAAATATGCAGCGCAGTTATTCGAAGAAAGCTTTTCCGTGGGATAATGCGTGCATGGAATCCTTTCATTCTATTATCAAACGTGAATGGCTCAATTGCTTTAAAATTCGCGATTACAAGCAGGCATACCGGTTGATTTTCGAATATCTGGAAGCTTTTTACAACACAAAACGAATTCACAGTCATTGCGATTTTATGTCACCAGATGAATTCGAGCGAGTATATAAAAGAGCACACACTAAGGCGGAGCTGCTGGCAGGTTGAATTTGGGAGAAATTTCTCATTTTAACTTGTACTAAATCTTGACATAGGACCACCATATCTACGAGAAAAAGCCCAGCTTCCACTGGACTTTTTCGACAAGTTGGTATCTGATATCAGATTATAATACTTTTGGGGGAATGTCAATCACTATTCATTTTATGGTTTTTGACAGGCCTGCATTTGTTACTGTCAGCGTTCCGTCTGTCACAAACAGACTGAGGGACTGGCCAAATTTCTGATAAAACCGTGTATTCAGAGCCACTCCGTCCACATAGATCGTTGCGATGGTGTCATCCAGGATCATTTGGATATGGTACTTCTTTCCCGCTTCCAGTCTGATGGGCCGTTCCAGTCCGATGTTCTGGTTTGCAGGCCAGGGCATGTTGGGACTCGTTTCAAAGCGGTAACGGTTTTCTTTTATATTAAATAAATACTGATAGCTCTGACCGGTCTCTTCGTTTTCATAAAATCGAAGTCCAAAAGAGCGGGTGCCTTCGGAAAATTCCACATCTGCTTCAAAGCGGAATAGGTCTGTAGTATCATTGAAAAGTATCTGTTCCTGTCTGGCATAAGGGGTATCGATCACCATATCTTCAGCTTTCTCTCCCTCCTCAAAGGCGTTCCATACAGTGTCGGGGATCCTGACGCCCAGGGTTCCGTCCCCTCTCTGATACACCTCATGTGCCACAAATGTGCCTGCCCACTCGAAGTTTCCACGGTCATCGCAGTTCTCTTTCGTGGGAACCCAGCCAAACAGAATGCGCTGCCCGTTCAGGCAGAAGGTTCTGCCCGCATAGTAAGCACGTCCATCAAAAGCATCGTCCGCAGGAGCGATCCATGGACCATCCAGACTTTTGCTCATCCGGTACACCATCTTATTTCCGTCGCTGTATTCGGAAATAATGTGATACCACCAGTCACCGATCTGGAACAGATCCGGCATTTCATGCATGGTAAACAGGCCCGGTGCCCAGAAATCTCCCTCAAATTTCCAATTTTTCAGGTCTTTGGAGGTAAACTTTACGGTACGTCCGGTCTGCTGTTCCTTGGGTCCGGCCTTTCTGGTTCCCAAAACCAGCAGGTATTCCTGTTTTTCCTCATTCCAGATCACGAAGGGATCCCGCCAGTCATCCGGGTCATAACCCTCCTGCGGTGTAAAAGTCAGCTTGTCCTGTGTCTTGGTCCAGTTCAGCAGATCATCGCTCTCCGCATGCATCAGCACCTGGGATGCCTTGCCCAGCTTTGGATAGTCCCGGTTGAATCCGGTATAGAAAATGTGATACTTTCCCTCTGCTTCAAAAACGCTTCCTGCAAAAATGAACTGATCCTGCTCCTCGTCGGTTCCCCGCGGGAGCGCTGTCCCTTTATCCTCATAGTGCACAAAATCAGAAGTCACCGCCAGATCCCAGCCAAAGGGTTCGCCAAACGGGCAGGGTTTTCTGGTATCTCTTTGGTGAAACAGATAAAACTGATCTCCTTTTCCAAAAGGCATGCAGTCGCCGAACCAGGTGTTTGGAAACTGATAGTATAACTTTGTCATGAATTTTTCCTCCTGTTTTTTTCGTTCAATATGTGAGACATTGCTCACTGTGACAATACTATTGCATCTGTACAGAGGTTGCGCAAGTCCGTGAAAAACAGACATAGAAAAAAAGGACCCTCCTTTAAATTTCAGTAATTTTATCACATGTTTGGTCCTATGTCAAGATTTAGTACAAGTTAAAATGAGAAATTTCTCCCAAATTC
>ERZ1673697.2748-NODE-2748-length-14533-cov-7.434521_pt1 | contig 14533 bp, 10 predicted proteins | sample MGYA00580227_ERZ1673697 | MGnify/ENA primary metagenome ERZ1673697 (study PRJEB41218, sample SAMN15661759) | gut metagenome | host: Homo sapiens | place: Canada: London | collected 2015-08-20/2019-03-30 | study: EMG produced TPA metagenomics assembly of...
GAAAAAAAGAAGGCCGTGGAACCTTTTACTGGAGTGACGGTGACCGTTATGAGGGCGAATGGAAAAACGATGATATGAATGGCCAGGGGACTTATTATTACGCCAGCGGCGAACGCTATGAAGGCGGCTGGAAGAACGATAAAAAAGATGGCTATGGTGTGTTTTACTGGAGCAATGGTGAGCGCTATGAAGGTACATACAAAAACGGGCTGAGAGAAGGTCATGGTATTCAGTTTTATGCCAGCGGTAATCATTACGAAGGTGACTGGGTCAATGGAAAAAAAGAAGGCCGTGGAACCTTTTACTGGAGTGACGGTGACCGTTATGAGGGTGAATGGAAAAACGATGATATGAATGGCCAGGGGACTTATTATTACGCCAGTGGCGAACGCTATGAAGGCGGCTGGAAGAACGATAAAAAAGAGGGCTATGGCGTATTTTACTGGAGTAATGGTGACCGTTATGAAGGTGAATGGAAAGACGGAAAACGCCAATAGTGCCAAATACCTGAGACTGGAGGGAGATTTATGTCAAAAAGAGATCATTTAAGTATCTTTATCAGTTTGCTGCTCCGGCATAAGCCGCAGGCGGCTGGAATAGAGCTGGATGAACATGGATGGGCAGATGTGGATGAGCTGATTGCGGGAATCAATAGCACCGGGCGGCAGATTACCCGGGAAATTCTTGAGGAAATTGTTGCATCCGACAGTAAACAGCGGTATTCACTGGATGCAGACCACCGTTTAATCCGTGCCAATCAGGGCCATTCCATTCCTGTGGATGTGGAACTGAAAGAGAAAAATCCCCCGGAGATTTTGTATCACGGAACGGCAGAAAAATTTTTGGAAAATATTTTCAAAAAAGGGCTGATGCCGATGAACCGCCTGTATGTGCATTTGTCACCGGATGTGGAAACAGCGGTGAAAGTCGGGAAGCGGCATGGAAAACCGGTTGTTTTGGAAGTTGACAGCGCCCGCATGAGGCGGGATGGAGAAATATTTTACTGTTCGGAAAACGGTGTGTGGCTTACGAAAAATGTAAAACCGGAATACCTTAAAAGATTATGTGAGATGCGGGTGGAAATAGGATGAATTATGAAAATCAAGTCTATAACGGCGGGAAACCCTATATTTTCGTCAGTTATGCACACAAAGACGAGCAGGCGGCTCTGAAAATCATTCACAGTCTTCAGAAGGACGGCTATCGGGTCTGGTATGACCAGGGGATTCTTCCGGCCAGTGAATGGGATGATGCAATTGCCAAAAAAGTGAAGGATGCCTTTCTTTTTATGGCGATAACGTCGGATAATTATATCCGGTCAGATAATTGCCGGGATGAGTTAAAGTATGCGCGGAATAAAGTCGAGAAAATATTACTCGTTTATATAGAGAATGTGGAACTTCCGGAGGGGCTGGATCTGCGTCTTCAGGGAAAACAGCATATATATTTCTATAAGTACCCGGATATACATCGGTTCATGAATAAAATCCACCGAACGGAAGATATTGACATCTGCCGGAGATCGGCAGGGCGAAACGCAGTCACTCCTGTCCTTTTTGAAGCCCGGGAAGAAGCGGAAATTCAAAAAAATCCACGGAACGTCAGCGCCGGAAGTGTTGTTCGGGATATGGTCTGCGTTGCGGGACGGTTTGCAGAACAGGTAAAAGAACAGCTTTCGTTTGACGGGGATGGGACGCCTTTACAAAAACAAGGAAGGAATTCCGGAGGAAGCGCCCGGGCCGCAGCCGGTATGCGCCGCAGCATAGGGCTGTTAAGCATCATTCTTGTGGCGGCTGGTATCGGATTTCAGTATTTTATCAACTGTCAGGCAGAAGCCCTTTATTATGCGGAACGTTTGCCGGGATACATAGTTTATGGCGTGATAAGTCTGATTCTGGCCTTTGCCGTCAGCCGGCTGCCGGCCTCAAAAATTAAAAAATACGCATGGCTGCCGATTCTGCTGTGCCTGATTTTGTTTATTCTCCGGGGGATAGAAAATTCAAATTATATTCAAAGCAGAGACTGGATGAAAGTCGCAGGGTTCTATGTGAATCCGAATGTTTTTGCCAAAATGGCCGTACTGCCGATGATGGGAATCCTGGCGGTTAAGGGGCATAAGAAAGCGGATAATTATCTCGGACTGTATCTGCTCTGGGGCCTTGGCCTGATTTTTGTCCTGCTGACCTGGGGAGACCGTCAAAATGGACTGGTGATTGCTTATATGGCGCTTTTTTGCGGACTTGTTTTTTTCAAAGGCTGCAAATACCTTAAAATAGCCGGGGGACTTCTCGGCGGTGCGGTCGGCGCGATGGTGATTTATTTCATGGCGGTGACAACGGGAAATTCGACCCGGTCGGCCCTCTATCAGACGTCCATTGCTCCGGTTTTGAAAAATCTCAGCCTTTTTGGCAATGGTTTTGGACATTCGGAACTTGTGGAAATTGAAAGCGGATATGCGCCCGATGACCTGTTCATGGTAATCTGTGAAGAGGCGGGAATCTTTGGCGGAATGATCGTGCTTGCCCTGTTGCTGCTGTTTGTATGGCTTGCGTTTCGGATTTACCGGAAGGCCGGAAAAGAAAATAATATTTTCGGTGCGGCTGTCGCATTGGCGGTATTTACACAGTCTGTGCTTCAGATGATATTGCATCTGATGTTTATCTTAAATATTCATTCGATATATTCCATGTCCGGAATGATTCCGTTTCTCACGGGGGCGACGGGAACCAATGGATGGTGGTGGATGATGGCGGTTGGACTTCTGATGGCCGCATGGAGAGACTGAAACAGAAATGCTTTGGTCTCTTTTTTATTGCCGCATAAAAATTAAAAAAATTTTTTTCAGCCTATGTTAAAACTATAGATGTAAGTAAATCTAGGAGGATTGGAAATGTGCGGTTTATGGAAATATTATTCGAAATGCATTAAAGGAGAAGGTCACAAAGAAAGGGATATGCTGTGTCAGGACAGGGTTTTATATAAAACAATGGACCACAGGCAGGCCATCGTGCTGGTGGACGGAATCGGTCAGACCGACACCAATATTATCGCCGGAGAAAAGGTTGCCGAATATGCGGCAGATTATCTGCTTGAAAATTTTGATGAAATTCTTCAGCAAAAAGCGATGGATATAAAAACCCATATTTTAAAAGCAGTGCGCCATATTATCAAAAAAATGACCGATGCCTTTGAACTGCCTTATGAGGAATTTGCTTCCACACTGATGGTACTTTGCATTGATAACGATTCAGAGCTGTATTGCGGGATTCATTTGGGTGATGGTATAATGGTCTGTAAAGACAACGGGTTTAAAGTATTATCTTATCCGACAAACGGTCTTGAAAGACGGCAGACCTGTCTGACGATTTCGGAAGGGGCCTTTGAAGAAATGAAAATTTTAAAGGGAAAAATTCAGGGAATTTCGGAAATTATCCTTATGTCGGACGGAACCTATGAATATCCGCTGGATAAAGGGCAGTTATTGGAATCGATCGAAACACTTTCGGATGAAAACGCCGGTGAAAGCCGGGAAGACGATCAGGGAATTATACTTTTAAGGAGGAATGAGGATGCTCAGGTTGAAAAAAGATGACAGAATATCCATAAAATCGGATGAATGGCGGACAAATGTATCCAGCGGCGGGGAAACGGAACAGCTCGAAAAAATGCAGGATGAATGGTACAGACTCTATAAAAATGCAGATTCGACACAGGATGCAGAACGGTGGACCTATGAACAGGTGATTGAGAATCCACGGCCGTTTCTTGAAGAAATAAAAAAATTGAAAGTCATTCCGCCTTATAAATATGTGATTAATTATATTCTGATGCGGACCCGGCTGGCCATCGGTGAAAATAATCTGGAAGGGTTCGTGGAATTTATTAAATCCAAAAAAATGCCCGACGACCGGCAGGGAATTTCTTCGGAGACCCTGAAAAACCTTCTTGAACGAAAGGAAGGCGAACTACTGCGGCCATTCACAGAAAACGACTATCGTACCGTCTGGTATGCCATGCTGGACCGTCTGGATATCTTTTTTGATGAAAATGGTTATGATTCGGAGATAAACTGGAAATCTTTTTTCAATAATTGTGTGAAGAAATTTGATTATGACAAATTATTCTGGCTTGCCCTTGGAATGCATATGTCCGTGGTGGATTTTGAAATATTTCTCTGTAAAGTGTTAAAACGCCGCCAGTATAATTTTTATAACCGGAAAGAAGTCTTTTTATATCTGACATTAAAATACGGAGATGTCTATGGAACCCGGAAATATTTTCAGGCCTATGAACGACTCTGTGCCCTTTATAAAGATTCCAAAATCAGAAAAATTTCAGATGACGGGGAACGGATCAATGTACTGGATATTAAGGTAAAAGCTCTGACGCCGGATATTCTTTTCCGGAAATGGGTAGCCGACGGGCAGGTTGAAATCCCGGAAAACGACACGAAAGTAGTAACACCATCTTTTCTACACTCTATCCATTCGGAAATATGTCTGGTCAAAACCGATACAGGGCATATCCGGGACGAGAGACTAGAAGCATTAGCTGAAAAGATTGTTTATATCCAGGCCGGTGAAAATCTGCTTTTTGCCGATCAGCAGTATGGGAAAAAGGCAGAGACAGGTATTTTGCATATTTATTTCAGAGATACGGTGTTTATCCCGAGGGGAACCGTGTTTGAATTTTCGGCAGGAAAGAAAAAATTCCGCTATGAATGTATGGAGGACGCCCGCTTCGAGGAAGACGGAGCGACTAATATTATACGGCGGGATCTGGATCTGCTGGTGGAAAATCATACAACCCGGGACCTTTTTGAAGAAAATAATAAAGAAATTCAGTCTTTTTTAAACCGGATTGAAATCCGGGGAAAACATATTGAGTCCGGAAACATCCTGCGTACGGCAGAAAAAACTTTTGATTCTTTGTGGAAGTCTCTCCAGCGTTCTCAAAAAGATGAGATCCTGGCTATGATTAAAGACGAATATGCGTCAGATAAAAGGACAGTTCTTGAGGTCCGGGTAAAATCAGTACTTCCCGATGCTGTGTATCAGAAAAAGCTGTCCGAAAAGAAACAGCTCCGGTTCGGGAAAAATATTCGCTTTCTCACCGATGAGCTTCTGGAAACGATGCACGCCTGCGTTGCACTGGATTTTGACGATGTAGAAAATCAGAAAAAGAATTTCTTACTGGATACCCAGATTTCGAATATCCATGTGGGTGAGAATGTCCGGATGAGCGCCGGGGACGGTATGACAGATCAGGGGATTTTCAAAATTTACTGTCGGGAAAAAACAGTGATTCCGAAAGGAACACGGTTTAAAGTGGATCTGGGAGACGTCTGCTTACGGTATGAAAGCCTGGAAACGGTGCAGGCCCGGAAAGAAATCCGGAAGCTGAAGGTGCGTTACGATTACAGAAAAGAAGCTGTGATTCCGAAGGGACTGTTGCTTGAGACAGAAACCCTTGTACCTTCCGCCGATAACGAACGCCGTGCCCTTTTTCGGGTTACGGAGAAAAAAATACTGTATCCGGAGCAGAAGGTGGCGGTGGAAATTCCTGTCAGGGCGCTGATGCCTGAGAAGGCTTTTAAAAAAATTCAAAAGCAGCTTGGGGACCAACTTGGAAATGCGAGTTTTGTGAAAAATAAATTTTTGCAGGAAAAGGGAATTGAAATTAAAATCATCGATGAAAAACTTGCAGACGCTGTTTCCGGAATCGATGTGGGAAGCGGTGTGCGTTATGCAGAGGCGCCGTCAAATCGGGGAAACCTGATGGTGACATGCGATGTGGGAACCTGTATCCCAAAAGGCACCGGTTTTGCATTTACGCTGGACGGCCACAGGTTTACCTATGAAAGCATTGAAGATGGCAATATATCGTCGGTCCGTGTACCTGTCACACCGGGGCGGCAGTGGACGGCAAATGCCGGATTTAAACCGAACGACTGTCTGCCGAAAAAGGCTTCGCTGAAAATCACACATATGGACCCGGACGGCAAAGGCGTGCTGGGAGCAGTCGTTGAGAAAGTGAATACATGCGGGCTTTTTAAAGAAAGACGTCAAAAAAACTGGATTACCGTTATTTGTGAGAAAGCGTGCAAAATTCCCGGCGGTACAGTATTCACATGGGAATCGGAAGGGCAGATCTTTGAATTTACAAGCGATGACGATGTGACGATGTGTCCGTATCTGGAAGATGAAATCGAAGTGGAGTGGGTGAATGCCGACAGCTTTCAAAAAGCAGCCGCCTCCGAAAACGGAACGGAATTTGTTGAAGCGGATACGGTATTTTCATCGGAAATCCCCGGCGTTTATAAGATTTATACGGCAAAGCGGATGGCTCTGGCAAACATTTCGGAAACGGATCAGAACTATAACACTGAAAATATTGAAGCCATGCTCCGTTATATTTATGATCCCGATGGCGGACAGGCCGGACAGATTCGTTCCTACAAAGGCTTTCCGATGTATGGCAGGGATTATTTTCTCAATACAAAGCTGTTTAAAGATACTTATTTTACCCGGAATATATTCAGCCAAATGATCGGTGATGAGGAACGGATCCGGAATTTTATTCTCACATTAAAGTTTTTGGAATTTGTCATGGACCCTGAAAATATGGATGACGATTATGCAGGATTTTTAATTTCAGATTTTGAAGCGGAGGTTGATGAAGTTATGTATGACTGTGGTTTTCAGCCTTACTATCGCAGGGGATTTCCTTATGATGCGTTTATCGCATTGCTGCTCAACTGCGATAAGCCGCTGGAATTATTCCGGGCAGTCTGGAACAGCGGCCGTCTGTCTGAAACGAAGGAGGCGTCAGTGAATGGAAAGAACGTATCTGTCTGAAAATTCAATTATAAATATTAAAGGTGCGGCGGTTCAGATCGATGCTGCGATTGACGGCGGTTCCACCTGTCTGGCTTATTACGGTCGGATAAAAGAAAGCAGCCAGGTGGTTCCCGGTACACGGGTGATTATTAAAGAATTTTATCCGAGCGGCCTGGCCGCTCTGGATATTTGCAGGGATAATGGGAAGTTAAAGGTGCCGGGATGGGTAACGGCGTCCGATGCCTATCAAAAAAAGAAAAAACAGTTTGAGGACGGTTACCGGATACAGAGAAATCTGGCAGGTGACGATCATGTTATGGAGGTTGTTGTAACCCCTTTTATGTATGGCGATTACGGGGACAGCGCCTATTTAATCAGCGATATACATTCGGGGATCTGTCTGGATAAGGTATCCTTTAAAACACTGGAACAAAAACTGGCCTGTGCGGTACGGGTGATCGAAATGGTGGGAATTCTCCATAATGCCGGATACCTGCTGACCGATTTCAAACCGGAAAATATTCTGTGGACCGATCACCCGAAAGCCGTTAAATTGGTTGATGTCGACAGTGTGTTTTTATATGAGGAAAGGGCAGAAAAAGATGATCCAATAGATAGTGAGCATTTTTTAAATGAAAACCTTCTGTATATAAATAAAAAATACTGTTCGGAACAATTTAAAAAATTTGCGGCCATGGTTTCGGATGGCCGGGTGGATTTTGAAGAAAAAAAGAAGGTGTATCTGAGACCCCAGGAAAATATTTACAGCCTTGGTGTGTATCTGTTTGAATTGCTTTTTGGGAGGATGCCGGAAAAAACGGAAGATTTGTCTGAAGCCGGGGTATTTCATCGGATGCAGGCGGAACTGCTGAGCCGGTATAAGGAGGAACTGAAGGACAAGGCTTCCGCGGCCCTGCTGCTGGAGGTGATCCGGCGGGCAACGCTCAAACGGCCGGGAAAAAGATATTCCGACGGCTATGAAATGATGGATGGATTGAATCATTGTATCGGAAAAATTACATCCTATGAATATCTTCCTAAAAAGGAAATTGCAAAAGCCAATGCGGATTTTGCCGCCTACAATATGCTGCAGAAATATCCGCTGTTTCGCTATGCCGTTCCGGACAAATACGGAACAAAACAGATTAAAGTGGTGATGACAGGAAATCATGCCATGAGGTCCGGAATGTTGTCGGCGGTCATTTCGATCGGTCAGATGCTTCACACCGAACTGAGCGTTTATCTGGTCGATAAAGATGCCGTGCATTTCTGGGATATTTATACGTCGAAGGCCTGCAACAGCGCTTTAAAATCGGCGGTGACCTGGACGGTTGACGGAAGGACAGTTTCCGGTCAGGTGGATAGACAGCTCGTCGCCCGTCCGCTGGCAGCAATTCATCTTGTCACAGATACATCGGAAGATCAGATGAAAGCATTGCGGGATCAAAATCAGTGTACATATTTTATACTGCTCGATAAAAATCCGGAAAATAACCGGAAGATGTCGGGGCATTTATTCAGAGATGCCGAAAGGAAAATTTTTATCGGATATCTTCAGGAAAATGAAGGGCCGGAAATTTGCGAAAATACAGAACCTTCGACGGATGTATTTGCAATCAGCGGCGCCAGTTTCAGCGAAAGCTATAACGAGAAGATGTTTGAAGAACGGATTTATAAAATGGGTCTGATGGCCCATGCCTACTACTGCGGATGTATGAAAGAGAATGCCTCTGTAAATCTGGAAGCGCTGGAAAAGGAATTTCGGCAGGATATGTATAATGTAGCTTCCTCCGAACGCTGCGCACTTCACAGTATTTATAAGATGGCAAGCATCGGTATTGACAGAGATCATCCGGGGCGATTTTTGAATTTCTACAGGAAGATACAGCAGCCGGATATTCTGGAGGCGCTGGCATGGCTGGAGCATTTAAGCTGGACGGCCTATATGCTTACCTCGGGAGCGAATCCGGTGACAGTCAGCCAGCTCGATACGTATGTGTATAAAAATGATAATGACTGGAAAAATAAGGCGGATCCTGCCCATATCGGACATCCCCTCCTGGCTGCTTCTTATCCTGAAAAACGTCTTCCGGAGGACCACTGGGAGACGGCGGTGACGCAGGAGATGCGCGCTTTTCTGGACCCGTTGGACAGTGCCAGCTACGGCATTTTCCGCTGGTACAGGGATCACAGAGGGGATTTTAAAGAGAAGCTGTGCCATTTGCTGGATATCTGGAAAGCGGAGGTCCTTTCGATGGACGATGACGGGCAGATTGCAGAAGGGCTGGCGTTTCACAAAATTTTACTGGACAACGGAATAAAAATTATTGAAGCGATGGCAGCAATGCCGGTGAATCAGGAGACGGAAAAACTGACTCAGTGGAAAACCGAAAGACAGGAAGCACAAATATATGCCCGGAAATGCAGAAACGAAAAATTAAATGCCCTGTTTGGTGAAATGGATCAAATGATGAAACCGGTATTCGATGCCTATAAGGACAGGGATTATAAAAAGCTGGACAGGGATCTTGTTTTTGCAGCCATTGATATGATCGCTTAATGCATCGAAAAGACTTTGTGACAAAAAAATAAAATTTTCCCGCCATATAAAATACAGGTATAGACGAACATTTGGGAGGAAAAACGGATGAAAACAATCGTATTGGATATGGAATGGACGGATACCTGTACAGGCGGAAAATATCCGCAGAATTCCGGGAAAGATATACTGCACAACGAAGTCATTCAGATTGGCGCCGTGTGCATCCATGAAACAGGGACATCGATAGAAACCGGTGAAACATTTATCGTGAATGTATGTCCGGTGGTATTGGGAAAGGTAAAAAAGGATGTGCAGAAGCTGACCGGTTTATCTTATGAAGAACTCCGGAAAAGTGGCTGCAGATTTAAAACAGCTTTTCAGGCCTTTCAGACATTCATCGGAAATGAACCGGTGAGAATACTGACCTGGGACACACAGGATCAGGAGGTTCTCGAAGAAAATATGCGTTTCTGGCATCTGAATTATGAAAATGAACCGGTGTTTATCGACTTACAGTGCCTGTGCGGTCAGTACCTGTTTCCGGGGGCGGAACGAAAGAGTGTCGAAAATTCTCTGGCTGCGCTTCAAATGGAACCTTTTGGAGAACTGCACAATGCGCTGGACGATGCGGTCAACGAGGCGCGTATTTTCGCAAGAGTATCCGGAGCAATGAACGCACTGACAACCTACAATCCTTTTTACTTTGTGTGCGGAAAAGTATCCGATCCTCAGAAATTTAAAATATATATGAATTTGTCACGGCCGCAGATTTTTGAAATCATCCACCAGGACAGAATATGCTCCATGGACATGGAAAACGTCGGGCAGGTGATTATCCCGAGATTTTCACATAATGGCAAATACATAAAAGTATGGCATTGCGAAAATATTTTTATGGCGGAATATACACGGATTTCGAAGGACAAGACCTGTGTCTACGCCTATGTCCGGGAGATTACTCTGACGGAGTTGGATAAAATAAAAAACTGGCACACGATTCACAAAGCCCGGAAAGAGGAATGGCTGAGAAGAGTCCACAGTGACGCCAGATAAAAAATAAAATTTTATGGCCGTATAAAATGGGGATATCAATTCTGTGAAAGGAGAATGTTTTATGAAAGGGTTTCATATTACATCAAAGAAAAATATCCCGTCGATTATGTCGGAAGGGCTCATTCCCAGTCTGGGATTTTTATCCGACATGATTATGGAAAGCCGACCGGCAGTCTTTATGTTTAAAGAACTGTCCGAAGTGGATTATGCCATGAACCACTGGTATGGAGATTTCATCCGGTATATGTATCCGGAAAAAGATCTGATATTGCTGCAGGTGGACCTGCCGGAAGATTTCGAAGTCGAAGAGCGCTATGGCTGGGAGCTTGTATCTTATAGAAAAATCCCCGCTGGCTATCTTTCGAAAATCGAATTTCCGGAAGGCGTGGGGATAAAAAAAGATAAAGGTGGAGGAAAGATATGTTCAGAGTTATAAAGAAACAGGGGAAAATCGTGGAAGCTTACCGTCTTGGAGAGGAAAGCAGAATGATCCGTCATTTAATGGAAGAAGGAAAAATCATTGAAAAGGGTTCGGGAATTTTTGAGGTGTTTTCACAGGAAGCCGTTCATGGTTCGGGGGAAATCGCTTACACCGGAGATTTTATCAAAGTGGATGCATCGGGGATGCCCTATCCGAATACCGGAGGATTTTTCCTGAAAAACCACCGGAGGCTTGGTCAGGACCGCTATGAGCAGATACCGTCTGTCCTTTTGGCATGGCGGTCGGATCAGCCGATGTGCGAAGAAATGGAATTTCTCATCCGGGAAAAGGAATTGAAAATAGATACTGAAAATCCGGAAACCTATTATACCGCTCCGCTGTGGGGAACCCGGCTGTCCGCATCAGAAACAGCAATGATCCTGTTCTACAAAATTGACAGGGATGCTGACGGGCATATCCGGGATATAGATTTTAATTTTGTTCAGCGGGATGAATTTGATAAAACATACCGTATCCTTGAATCCTTTGAGAAGGTCCGCCTTCCGGAAGAAGAAACGGAGACGGAAATGATTTTAACTGTGGGAGAAAGGAATTCTCTGTTGATTTTTGCGCCGGAGCGCTGGAAACAGTTTCTGGATAATTTAAAAGGGCTTACGGATATTCCGGAAAAAGTCCGGAATGATACACTCCGGTTTTTTATGAGAAGCTCGTTTTTTGCAGAAGTGGATGCTGACAGATGTATAGAGATTCCGGAGAAGCTGCTGGCATATTTGAAAAAAGAAGGAAAAATCCAGGGGATTTACCTGTACAGGGCCAAAGAAGCGGCCGATGGTTTTTCCCCGGCGATGTCTCGTTTAAAAGAAATCCTTTATTCCTGTGCATCTTATGTGGCTGTTGGAGAAAAAATAAAATAGGTTTGGCGTTATGGCTCAGTTTCCTCGGAAGCTGGGCTTTTTTATCTGCTTTTTCTGAAAACCTCCGGCAAAAAATAAAATTTAGTCATCCGCTATGATTAGAGTGTAACAATAATATTTGGAAAAGGAGGAAGAGAGCAATGATTGAAAATGTCCGGATGTTGAATGGTTTGAGCCGCAGTTGGAAATTGCTGGCTTTAAAGTTTAAAAAGAGTCCGAATGAAATGAGAAATGTGATGCCTTTTCCGCTGATGGTCGGAAAATCCATGCTTCTGAAAAAGTATCTGACGGAGAAAATGGCGGAACTGCTGGCAGAAAATCATATGGTGGATTTTGTGACTTCCGAACGGGTACTCTACTACCGGATGCCTTACTGTCCGCCTGAAAATATGGATTTTTTCGGATTAAAGCAGCTTGCGGAAATTCTGCAGTTTTCTCTGGGATATCAGGGAGAATATCGGGGGTGTCTACATCTGGATCTTACCGAATGGGACGGTCATGAAGATGAACCCTATTGCGGGGTGATGCTGGAATATTTATCCGATCTGAGAGATGAAGTTATTCCGCTTTTTTCACTGGATGTTCCGGATAAAGCCCGGATTGAAAAAATGATCCGCAGGATTCAGGGGTATTTTAATCTGAGTATTCTGGAATTAAATCGGACAGACTCCATGGATTATTGCAATTATGCGCTGGAGCTTGCCGGAAAAAACGGAATGTATATCTGCAGCGCCGCCAGGAAGCAGTTTGATCAGTTTATCGAAGGGCTGCATCCGGAACAGGCAGAAGACGGTTATGAAATTTTGCACCGTGCGGTGAAGGAAATGGCTTTTTCATATTATATGCATCCATCCCATCAAAAAAGGAACGTTACCGGACAATTTATTGAAAAATTTTCTGAAATGAGCAGAAAACGGTTTCAGATACCGGAAAATGAACCGGAAAAACGGCGAATCGGTTTTTCTTTAGAGGATGATGTCAGGAAAGGAGAAAAAAATGAGGACAGAGTTTCAAAACAGATATAAACCTTTTGTTGACCTGAACCCGGAGAGCCGGTTTGCGACCAGAGAGGAAATCCGGGATTCCGGAACGTGGATTGATATTTCCGAAGCCTCCGTCGGGGCTGCAGGCATACCGCTGATGATTGAAAAAAATCATTTGCTGATCGATGCCGAGGACCATCACAACCTGATCCTCGGATCAACGCGAACCGGAAAAACGCGGCGGCTTATATTGATCTTACTGCATATTCTTCTGAAGGCAGCGTGTTCAGTGGTTGTCATTGATGTTAAAGGTGAATTAAAGAGATATACCTCCGGAATGGCCCGGGAACTGGGATACAAAATCATCGATCTGAATCTTCGGGATTTTAAAAGCGGCGACTGCTGGAATCCGCTGTATGAACCTTATCGTTTGTATCACAGCGGGGAGCAGGATACGGCAATCGAAATGCTGTCTGATTTTATGTCCGGTCTCGCCGCGCCAAAAGAAGCCCGGAATGTGGATCCGTTCTGGCCCGGACAGGCAAAGATTTTAGGAAAGGTGATTACTCAGCTCATGTGCGAGTGCCTTCCGGAACACATGGTCCATCCGATGAATCTGGCAGATATCGGAAGTGAAGCGAATCACGAGGTGCTGGAAAGAATCAGCGAATCAATTGAATATACTTCGGAGGCCGCCGTGTGCTTTCGCGGGGTCTTTTCATCGGCGGAAAAGACAAGGGAATCCATCGAAGTGACTTTCTATGATATGGTAAAGATTTTTACGGAAAATAAAAGAGTGGCACAGATGCTTTCCCGAAGTACCTTTGATATGCATGAAATAGGGAAAGAAAAAACCATTGTATATATAGAGATTGCTGATGAAAAGAACACCTATCACCAAATCGTCAGTATATTTATCAAACAATTATACGAGGTTCTGGTGGGAGATGCCAAAAAGAAAAAAGACGGCAGCCTGGACATTCCTGTACATATGGTCATGGATGAATTCTGTAATATTCCAAGGATTGGAAATATGTCCAATATGATTACGGCGGCAGCAAGCCGGAATATCTTTTTATCCCTTGTCGTTCAGAGTTATCACCAGTTAGAAGGATTGTATGGTGCGGATGCCGACACCATCAAGGGAAACTGTCAGAACTGGTATTATCTGTTCAGCCGCGAAGTGAGTATGCTCGAAGAAATATCGACACTTTGCGGGGAAATCGTAAAAATAACGGGTGGACGCAGACGACTTATTTCCGTCAGCGAGCTGCAGAGACTGAAAATGGGAGAAGTGCTCGTCATGCATGACAGGCTCTATCCTTATGTCGGGTATTTTCCGGATATATCGGAATATGGGTTCGAAGACTATGCGCCTATCGAAGAGAAGCAAATTAAGGCGAAAAAAGTGGATATTGTTAATTTGAATATCCTGGAAAGAGCCATTGACACCGGACAGATGCCGGTTCCTTTTTCAGGTGACATTCCGGCGGTGGACCGATTAAAAATCCGGAAAAGGGCCAGCCGAAAAGCAGAATCGGAAGATGCACAGATCATTGCGGAGTTTCAAAGAAATATGGATCGTCAATGGGAAGAATTTTTCGGAGGTGGCGAAGGATAAATATTGAAAAAAACAAAAAAGTACTTGATTTTTGATGAAGGCTGTTATAAAATAGTAAAGGTCGTATGACTGAGGCCTGTTGGTCAAGCGGTTAAGACGCCGCCCTCTCACGGCGGAAACAGGGGTTCGATTCCCCTAC
>ERZ1673697.2766-NODE-2766-length-14453-cov-5.565912_pt1 | contig 14453 bp, 13 predicted proteins | sample MGYA00580227_ERZ1673697 | MGnify/ENA primary metagenome ERZ1673697 (study PRJEB41218, sample SAMN15661759) | gut metagenome | host: Homo sapiens | place: Canada: London | collected 2015-08-20/2019-03-30 | study: EMG produced TPA metagenomics assembly of...
TAACAGAGCCCCTTCTCCTCCAGGGTCTGAATCACACCCTTAAGCTGCTGGGCGGAGGCGTGGAGGGCGGCAAGCTCGTCCTCGCTCAGGGGGATCTCCAGGACAGCCTCCACGCCGTCCTTGCCGACCACAGAGGGAACGCTGAGGGCCAGGCCACACAGGCCGTATGCGCCCCGGAAGACGGTGGACACAGGCAGAACTGCCTTTTCATCTTTCACAATGCATTCAGCAATGCGGCCCACGGCCATGGCAATGCCGTAATAGGTGGCACCTTTCCGGGAAATAATCTCATAGGCGCTGTCCCGTACTTCCTTGTAGATTTTTTGCATGGCCTCCTGGCTGTAAGCCTGACCACGGAGCTGGCAGAAGTGGTCCAGATCAATACCGGAGATATTGGCGCCGCTCCACACCGCCAGCTCGCTGTCGCCGTGCTCCCCGATGATCATGGCATGCACATTCCGGCTGTCCACCTTCAAAAGGCGGCTCAGCAAATATTTGAGCCGGGCTGTATCCAAAACCGTACCGGAGCCAATGACCCGGTGGATTGGGTAGCCGGAGATCCGCTGCGCCTCATAGGTGAGAATATCCACGGGATTGGATACGATCATGAGGATGCCCTCAAAAGAAGTGGCAGTAATCTGCGGAATGATAGACTGAAGGATTTTCACATTCCGTTCAATCAGGTCCAGCCGTGTCTCGCCGGGCTTCTGGTTGGCGCCGGCGGTGATAATCGTAAGGGCGCTGTCAGCCAGGTCCGCATAGGTGCCGGCGTAAATGTCCATTTCAGAGGCATAGGGCAAACCATGGCTCAAATCCATGGCCTCGCCCTCAGCCTTGGCCTGGTTGGCATCGATGAGTACCATCTCGGAGAACAGGCTTTTCTGCATCAGGCTGAACGCGATGGAGGCCCCTACAAAACCGCAGCCTACCACGGCAACTTTCCTGGGATTCAACATATGGATCATCCTTTCTGATTATTTCATTCGGAAGTGAGCAGAAACTTCTTTGTCTATATTGTACGAGGATCTCCAAGAGAAATCAACCAGGAAACCCGCCGAAAAACCTTTGGTTTCCAGCTCTGTTTTGTGCTCCCTGTCCATTGCATGGAGGCGGGCCGCTGCTCATAGGCCTCGACCATTTTCTTGACCATCTGGCCACCCACAGAACCGGCCTCGCGGCTGGTGAGGTCGCCGTTGTAGCCTTCCTTCAGGTTCACACCGACTTCGCTGGCGGCTTCCATCTTAAACTTGTCCATAGCGGCACGGGCTTCCGGAATGTTGATCTGGTTGTTGTTCTTCATAATCTCTGCATCTCCTTTTTCATTTTCGGGTCGGAATATGTCCGAAGTGGTCAAATTCGTTCCCGCAAGCCTAGTTTCACCCGATGTGTCTGGGATATGCGGGTCAGTTTTCGGAAATGCGCGAAAATTCTGGCATCAAAAAACACGGGATCGGATGTGGGCCCGATCTCCACACCAAGATGAATCCGTAAAAGATGTGCACTGCTTTCCCACCAGAGCCTTAAACACCGCCTCTTCGCTGCTATAGCACCTATAAAAGGCGCCAGTAATCACTCCTGCCGCCGTGGCAATCTGGCCAAGTGATGCAAATTAGAAGCCCTTTTCCAGAAATTCCACCTTTGCTGCCTGAAGAATCAGCTTCCAAGCAGGCAGTTCCCCTTCCGCGATGCTATTATACATGGCTGCCGCATTACATGCTACCTCATTCCCCCGAGCAAGGGTCAGCCTCAAACGATTTTGCAAAACTGTGCATCACTACGGGAGGCAAAACAACAAATACCCAAACATGTTCTCACTCCCGTTTACCTGACACATACTTAGAAATTCTTACCTGAGCAAATTGCTTGACTCATCCGGTAAAAGGTGGTAGAATGACCCCAGGTTCACCAAGCAGACCTGTAAATAATTTGCCGCTATGGTGGAATAGGCAGACACAGCAGACTTAAAATCTGCCAGAGGCGACTCTGTACCGGTTCAAGTCCGGTTAGCGGCACCACCTATTATAACTGGGAATATTCTTCGCCTGCGCGTTCCCAGATAAAGTGGGCCTGTTGCAAAAAATGATATGCTCCCCATAGAGTAGACACTCGAAAAAACAAAAATTTCGAGACTGCACTATGGGGAGCATATCATTTTTTGCAACAGGCCCTTGGTTACATTTCAGCAGGCAGGACGCAAGGGGGCAAGGCAAGCGGCGTACCGCCGCCCTTGACCCCTTGCGTCCTGCCTGCTGAATGTAGCCAAGGGGCGGTTAAGCCGCCCCCTGTAATAGATTTCTACCAGTGACCAAAATCTATTTTGCACATAACTCTTGACACTACCGGCTCCCTCCTGCAAACCGCCGATGGGGATCAAAACTTAAAACAGGCGCACGAAATCATCTGCCCCGATCAAACGGTTTTTTCTTTCCCCGTCCGGGGCAGAGCAGATAGCTTAAAATTCGTTATACTTGCTGCTCTCATTCGTTTTCACATAACAGATGTAGTAAAAATTAAGCAGCGCGAAGGATCAAAAGAACGGATCTATTTCAACTGTTCATATCTTCCTCGCCTTTGCTCTGACTTTGCCACCACAATGCTATTCTGTTTTTATCATCCGATATCCCACCCCAATATGGGTCTGGATATACTGTTGAGAATCCGGGGTTGGTTCCAGTTTTTTCCGGAGCGTTGCCATAAAGACACGAAGGGAAGCAATATCATTATCCCAGCTCCTCCCCCAGATGTTTTGGGTGATAAAGGTGTGCGTTAACACCTTGCCCACATTCTTGGACAGCAGGCACAGCAGCTTATATTCAATCGGCGTCAGATGCAGCTCCTGCCCATCCAGATATGCGCATCCACCGGCATAGTCTACCTTCAGTTTTCCGTTGACAAAAACAGAACTTGCCGCCAGTATCTCCGCTGTCATATAGGATAGCCTTCTCTGTGTGACCCGAAGCCGCGCCAGCAATTCTTCCACGGAAAAAGGCTTGGTCAGGTAATCATCAGCCCCTGCATCCAGTGCCTCGATCTTATCATTATCCTCACTGCGGGCGCTGATCACAATAATCGGCAGATTTGACCATGAACGGATATTCCGGATTACCTGCACGCCGTCCATATCCGGCAGTCCGAGATCAAGCAGGATAATATCCGGATTATGGGAGGAGGCCTCCAAAACAGCAGTTCCGCCATTTGCCGCGACCAAATAGCGATAATCATTGGTTTTTAATGTCGTTGTAATCAGGTTGCGTACCGGAGGGTCATCCTCCACAACCAATATTAAAGGCTTATTCATGCAGTTCAACCTCCCCTGCTGGTAATGTAAATGTAAAGACGGTTCCTTTCGGGTCACGATCAGTCACCCAGATGGTTCCTCCGTGCGCACTGACAATGGATTTGCACAGCGAAAGACCCAAACCGAGACTCCTTCGGCTGTCTGCAATTTTGTTGGCTCCGCTATAAAACATATCAAAAATGTGCGTCTTTTGGTCATCGGGAATACCGGGACCATCGTCAGAAACAGAAACAAGGACTTGCTGTGACGCGTTGTTCTTCTCAGTATGAACCTCAATCACAGACCCAGCCGGTGTATACTTGATGGCGTTATCCAGCAAATTGATAATAACCTGGACAATTAGCTTGGCATCAATGCTTGCAAGAATCAAATCTTCGGAGGAACTGACACGGATGGTATGTTCCCTACTTTTTCGATTGATGTGCCGCAGAGCCTCGGCAACCACCTCGTCCATCAGTTCCACAGACTGCGTCAGATGAACCTGTCCGCCCTCGATTCTGGTAATCGCTAGCAAATTCTCTACCAAATTGATTAACCACATGGAATCTTCATAAATATCCGTAAACGTTCGCTTCCTTGTGTCATCGTCCATTTTTTGATAGTTGGCCAGCAGGTTGTCGGCGTTTCCGGAAATGGACGTAAGCGGTGTACGCAGATCATGGGAAATGGCACGAAGAAGGTTTGCGCGAAGTTGCTCATTTTTAGCCATAATAGCAGCTTCTTCTTTTTCACGGGCATTTTTAATGTTCTCTAATGCCAGAGCGCATTCGCCAAGAATCGACAGCAGGACGCTGTTTTCAAAAGAATCTAGTGGGACGTCATTCATTGCGACTCCTACAACGCCGTAAACCTGTTGATTGACCCGAATGGCTAGGTACAGACATTTGGCGCTGGATAAGGTGTCGGTGGTGGCTCCGGCGTGCTTGTTGTTCCGCAGCACCCATGCCGCGACCGCTTTTTCGTTTTCGGAAACCAATTCGCACTGATTACTGTCAGGCGTCCGGAAAATACTGGGAGCGTCCAGTTCCTGTCCATTTGCCAAGTAGACCACAATATCTTTTTGCAGCAATTTCAGGAGCTGTCCCGCAGTCGCTTTTACGACGGCCTGCTCCTCTGTTTCCCGTTGGAGAAGTTGATTCGTTTCAAACAAAATCTTTGTCCGATAGGCCGCATTGGCAGATTGCTTTGCGTTATTTTTCAGACGTGTGGCAAGCGACCCGGTCAATAATGCCACCATGAACATGATTGGGAAAGTCACCAGGTAATTCGGATTGTTGAAGCGAAAGGTGAAGCGCGGTACGGTAAAGAAGAAATTAAACACCAGCACGCTTACAACAGACGCTACAGCCCCGCAAAAGCGGCTCGTTGTGATGACAGAGATGACCAAAACGCCGAAAATATATACGGACACAATGTTGGCCTCAGAAAAGCCCATCGTGTAAAACACATATCCGACTAAGGTGGAAGCCAGCAGGACGAGAATGCTCTTTGCCAGATCACGAACCGGCACAGCGGTTACATGAAACCTGTGATTCCTGCGCTTCTGGCAGACAGCCCCGGAACTCGCATCCGGGATTACATGAATATCCAGATTGGGCGCATTGGCAATCAGGCGTTCCGTCAGCGTCGGCTTGCTGAATATGCTTTTTCTCGTGGCCGTACTCCGCCCGATCACAATTTTGGAGACACCGGAAAGCCTTGCAAATTCCGCAATCTGATAAGGAACATCCTCTCCGTAGACGGTTTCGATATGCGCGCCAAGCTGCCCTGCCAGCCGAATATTCTCCCGCAGCCGTTTCTTGTCATCTTCATTCATTTCAGTAGTGGCGGGTGTTTCCACGAAAAGGGCGGTAAAGTTCCCACGGAATGCCCGTGCCATCCTTGCAGCGGTGCGGATGATCTTCGCGTTGGATGGAGAGGATGAGAGGCACACCAGAATATGCTCATCGGTGTGGTAATCGCCCCGGCTCTGGATTCTAGCGCTCTCCGTCAGCAGGTTGACCCGATCCGCACAGCGGCGTAAGGCGATCTCCCGCAAAGCAGTTAGATTTTCAACTGTAAAAAAGTTGACGGCTGCCCGCTCTGCCTGATCCCCCTGATAGATATTTCCACTTGCCATGCGCTCCAGCAGTTCCGTCGGTTCGATATCCACCAGTTCCACCTGATCCGCCTGGTCAAATACAGAATCCGGAATACGTTCCCGCACCAAAACGCCGGTAATGGAAGCGACGGTATCGTTCAGGCTCTCAATATGCTGAACATTGACAGTGGTGTAAACATCGATCCCGGCACTTAAAAGTTCCTGCACGTCCTGATAACGCTTGGCATGACGGCTTCCCGACCCGTTGGTATGAGCCAGTTCATCTACCAGGATCAGTTGTGGTTTCCGTTTCAGCGCACTGTCAATATCGAACTCCCGGAGAATCATCTCACCGTAAAGCACCTGCTTTACAGGGAGCTGCTCGAGGCCATCCAAGAGAGCCGATGTCTGCGGTCTGGAATGAGGTTCTATATATCCGGCAACCACCTCGGTTCCATTCGCTTTCGCCTGATGCGCTGCCTGCAGCATGGCATAGGTTTTTCCTACGCCGGCAGCATAACCAAAGAAGATCTTCAGCTTGCCTCTTTTTTTACTTTCTGTATCATTTCGGATTGCTCTTAGAAGCTGATCCGGGTTTTGCCTTGGTATTTCCATTTGCACTCCTCCTTGCCTTCATATTATACCATGAAGCGTCAGCGGAAGGGTATCATTGCGCATGCAAAGCCGGTTGCCGGGCTGGCGCAGCCAGAACGGCGAGACGCTGCGCAAAATCGGTATAATAGCCGTCACGCGGCTATTATACCACGCTGTGCCGACAATTCCTATTTTCCCGGTGTGGGCGCGGGGAACTGAGCTTCCAGGCATTCCACAAAACAACCGGCGAAAGCGGATGCAGCTTCACCAATCCATAACACCTTCTGCGTGATATGTCCATCTGCAATCGGTTCAATGGGTAGTCCTCCATATTTCATCATGACAGGCGTGTAATGCAGAGAAACTATTTTGGAATTATACTGCATGTGAGCAGGAATTTCAGCATTTTCCGGCAAAAAAATCACATCAAACTTGCCAGCGGAGAGACCATTCAGCAATTCTTCCTCTGCTCCATAAAAAATGCGAACGGATAGCTCCGGGTACAGTTTGGAGCATTGCTCAAGGACATTGGTAATGCTGTCCGCAGCCGTTGGATTGCAAAATCCGAGACACAGGGCATTCTCGCCGGATGAAAGCTGCAATTCCTGCCTATGGCGGTTCGATTCAAGAAAGCAATCCAACCTTCCCATCAGAAACCAGCCAAAAGCAAACATGACGGACACTGTCACAAGCAATAGCACATCCTGCATCGTCTCACCCCAATCTGAAATGAGGGCCTTCAAATACGGAAGCATTTCTGAATTTCTCTGTTTCGGCCCAGTACCAACATCGTACTCTTAGATTCCAGCACCATATCCGGCGTAATCGAAAGCTCTAGATTTCCGTTTTTCTTGATCCCCATAATGTTAATCTTGTATTTCTTCCGAATATCAATCTGTCCAATGGTTCGGCCTGCCCAATCCTTCGGAACCGGTATTTCAAAGATAGCGTGTTCCTCGTCCAGCTCTATGTAATCTAAAATGTGGTCAGCGCTGTAACGGATGGCTGTCCATTTGGCAAGTTGCTTTTCCGGGTAAACCACCTCATCTGCACCGTTGCGCAGGAGAAACTTTGCCTGCACGTCTCTGGCCGCCCTGGATACCACCAGTTTTGCGCCAAGCTCTTTGAGCAGAGAGGTGGTTTCCAGAGAGCTTTGAAAATCATTTCCAATGGCCACAATGCAGACGTCATAATTTCGGATTCCCAGTGATTCCAGAAAAGCAGCGTTCGTGCTGTCACCGATCTGCGCATTTGTTACATAAGGCAGCACTGCGTCTACCCGCTCCTCCACATGGTCTACCGCCATAACTTGATGATTCAACTCGTTCAAATGCATGGCAATATGCCGGCCAAATCGTCCCAACCCAATTAAAAGTATGGATTTCATCGTATCGCCTCCTCCTTTATCCAACCGTTATCTTTTCCAGTGGGAGTTTTGCCACCTGCTTTTGTGTGCCGGACAATGCGGCAAAAATCAATGTCAGCCCCCCGACTCTGCCGAAGAACATGAGCAGAATCAAAATCACTCTGGACAATATGCCAAGACCGGGTGTGATTCCCAAAGATAAGCCAACCGTGCCTACCGCAGAGGCGGTTTCGAACAGACAGGTAAGCATGGGAAGTCCCTCCGCCATGCTGATCGCCAGCCCGCCAAAGAGAAACAACGCAACATATAAAAAACCAATCGTGGCGGCGTTTTTGACCACTCCATCCTCAATTCTCCGTCCAAAAAATGGGTATCTTCTTTTCTGCGGAAGGTGGAGAGTGCCGTAGCAAACAGCACCGCAACGGTGGTGGTTTTCATACCGCCTGCGGTAGAGCCGGGGCTACCGCCAATCAGCATCAGCAGGATGATGATGGCTTGCCCTGATTCTCGCAGGGATGTCAAATCTACTGTATTGAATCCTGCTGTTCGTGGTGTTACGGACTGAAAAAGGGAGCACAAGATACGCTTACCCGGCTCCAAAGCGGAAAATTCAAAAAAGAAAAAGTAAATCGCCGGGACAATCAGTAAAACGGCTGTGGTACAGAGAATTACCTTGCTTTGCATCCGGTATTTTTGCCAGTGCAATCGGTTTGCCCGAAGATCGTCCCAGGTCAGAAAGCCAATCCCGCCAATGATAATCAAAGACATGATGGTCAGATTCACAACAGGCTCCGATGCATAACCGGTCAAAGAGGAAAAAGCTTCCGTTGTCCCCATTAGGTCGAAACCGGCATTGCAAAAGGCAGATACAGAATGAAACAGCGCTACCCAAAGACCCTTTACGCCAAAGTCCCGGCAAAACACAGGCGCCATGATGATCGTTCCCAACAGCTCGATTGCCAGCGTTGTCCTGATCATGAAATTCGTCAGCCGTACAATCCCGCCTACCTTTGGCGCAGCAATGGCTTCCTGCATGGTGCTGCGCTGCATTAAAGAAATTTTCTTGCCGGAGATCATGGCAAAGGAGGCCGCCACGGTTATCACGCCCAGTCCTCCGATTTGGATTAAAAACAAAATCACAACCTGGCCAAAGAATGACCAGTAGGTTGCGGTATCATGCATGACAAGTCCTGTGACGCAAACAGCCGAGGTGGATGTAAACAAAGCATCCGAAAACGGCGTTGCTGTTCCCGCACGGGTGGAAACCGGCAGCATCAAAAAAACGGTTCCCAGAAGAATCACGCCCAAGAAGCCAAGTATAATGATCTGAAACGATGTCAGCTTTTTCTTCTTATGCGGCAGAAAAACGCGCTCATTCATACGGTACTCCTTTACACTTCCTTATCTGGTCTTTATCATACGCCTCATCTGATAAAGAAGGTAAAAGGATATTGATATCCGCATTAAGACGGCATAAAGACGCCGGTTTCCTATGCTTCTTTGCGCTTTTTTGCTAAATAGTCAATCAAGCCGCGTCTTGTTAAAATACCGCACAGCGCCTTTCTGCTGTCTACAATCGGAACATAGTTTTGGTTTAATGCCGCAGACACCACCTGTTCCAGTTCTGCGTCCATGGGCAATGGGGGACAATAATCCCGGCGAACAATATCTGCAACCCTGTACTGTTCCAGCGTTTTCAGTTCCGTTGTGTGAATCTTCAGGAGGTGACGGAGGAAATCGCCCTCCGTCACACTCCCGATATATTGCTCCTGTTCGTTCAGCACAGGAACCGCTGTATAGCCATGAACGGTAAATCGCTCCAGCCCTTGCCTTATCGTGTCCGTTTCATGGAGAAACACGGTTAAAACTTTCGGAATCATAATGGCGGCTATGTTCATCTCATTCCTCCCAAATGCCATCCAGCATCAGGTTCACCTTCAGGACATTTACTGTTTCTTCCCCAAACACGCCGAGGAACCGTCCACTGGTGCATTTTTCGATGATTGTCCGCACTTCATCCTCTGTCATATCATTTGCCTTTGCAATTCGAGCCACCTGATATTCGGCAGCCGCCGGAGAGATATGGGGGTCAAGGCCGCTGCCGGAACAGGTGACCAGATCAACCGGAATCGCGGTTTCGTCCATATCCGGGTTCGCCGCCCGCAGCTTTTCTACCCGCTCTGCAACCAGCTCCTCATATTCCTCGCTGGCGGGGGAAAGATTGGATGGAGCCGCATACATCAGAGTATTGCCGTCCTCGTCCTGATAAGTGGAAACATCAATATTCATAATTCTGCCCCACATATGGGCATCATCGGCGTACTGCTGCCCCAGAAGCTCACAACCATATTTTTTTCCATCCACTTCAATTATGCTGCCGTTTGCCTTATCCGGAAAGAGTAATTGCGCCAGTCCTGTAACAGCACCAGTATAGAGAATGCCGCACACAACCGAGAAAATCAAAAAGATCATCAGGGTTTTCGGCAAGAGCGACTTCACCATTTTCATTATCTTCACCCTTTCTTTAGACTACGCCGGCTAACACCAGCAGAACATCAATCAGCTTGATAAAAATGAACGGCGCGATCAGACCACCCAACCCGTAAATCAGCAAATTCCGGGACAGCAGCTTTCCTGCGGAAACCTCACGGTACTTCACGCCCTTTAACGCCAGCGGGATCAGGGCAATAATGATCAGCGCATTGTAGATAATCGCAGAAAGCACCGCGCTCTGGGAGGAATGAAGTCCCATAATGTTCAAAGCGGAAAGCTGTGGATATAATCCCATAAACAGCGCCGGGATAATGGCAAAATATTTTGCCACATCATTGGCAATGGAAAAGGTCGTCAAGCTCCCACGGGTCATCAGAAGCTGCTTGCCGATTCGGACGATCTCAATGAGCTTGGTGGGGGAAGAATCCAGATCCACCATATTGCCCGCCTCCTTGGCCGCCTGGGTGCCACTGTTCATGGCCACCGCCACATCAGCTTGGGCCAGTGCAGGAGCGTCATTGGTTCCGTCACCGGTCATGGCAACCAGATGTCCCTTGGTCTGAAAGTCCCGGATCATAGCCAGCTTGCCCTCCGGTGTTGCTTCCGCCAGAAAATCATCCACACCGGCCTCTGCGGCAATGGCCGCTGCGGTAATCGGGTTATCGCCGGTAATCATAATGGTTTTGATGCCCATTTTCCGCAGATCGGCAAATTTTTCTTTTACGCCCTGCTTGATAATATCCTTCAGATAGATCACGCCGAGTATTTTGTGGTTCTTCGCTACCACAAGAGGGGTGCCGCCTTTGGAAGCAATAGACTTGACAACATTGTCGCACTCCTCAGAATACATACCTCCTGCACGGGTGACATAGGCCTGCATGGCATCTGCCGCGCCTTTGCGGATTTCGTTTCCGTCAAAGTCCACGCCGCTCATACGGGTCACGGCGGTAAACGGAATAAACTGCATTCCCTTGTCCTGAAGGCTTCTGCCTCGGATTCCGAACTGCTCCTTTGCCAGTACCACAACACTTCTGCCTTCCGGCGTCTCATCTGCCAGGGAAGAAAGCTGTGCGGCATCGGCCAGTTCTTTGATGTCAACACCATCCACCGGGATGAATTCTGAAGCCTGCCGGTTGCCCAAAGTGATGGTTCCGGTTTTATCCAGCATCAGAATATCCACGTCCCCAGCTGCTTCAATGGCCCTGCCGCTCATGGCCAGGACATTGGCCTGATTGAGCCTTGACATACCTGCGATTCCAATGGCAGAGAGCAGCGCGCCGATGGTGGTGGGCGCAAGGCAGACCAGGAGGGCTACCAGCGTGGTTACGGATGTGGGGTTCTCGATGCCCGCCAGCTTCGCAGAAAAAATCGAATAGGTATAAAGGGACACCGTTACCAAGATAAAGATAATGGACAGCGCCACCAGGAAAATCTGCAATGCGATCTCATTGGGCGTCTTTTTTCTCGCTGCGCCCTCAACCATAGCGATCATCTTATCCAGAAAGCTCTCGCCAGCCTCGCTGGTCACTTTGACCACAATCCAGTCGGACAGGACAGTCGTTCCGCCGGTCACAGCGCTTCGGTCACCGCCCGCTTCCCGAATAACAGGGGCGGATTCGCCGGTGATGGCGCTTTCATCCACGGAGGCCGCCCCCTCAATGACTTCTCCATCTGCCGGAATCTGTTCACCAGCCTTCACAATGACCAGCTCGCCTTTTTTCAGCATCGCAGAGGGAACAACTGTAATATTGTCCTTTTGCTCAGCGGAGGGAATCTTATGTGCGTCCACATCTTTCCGGGAGGCCCGCAAAGAATCGGCCTGTGCCTTACCTCTGCCCTCAGCGATGGCCTCCGCGAAGTTAGCAAACAAAACCGTAAACCAAAGGATGATGGCGATTGCCAAAGTAAAGCCGCCAGGAGCATCTTTTATACCAAAGAGTGACACGACCCACAAAACGCTGGTCAGGATTGCGGAAACAAACACCAAAAACATGACCGGGTTTTCTGCCTGGGTTTTGGGGCTTAACTTGATGAATGAATCCTTAATCGCTCTGCCAAACATCTTTTGATCTGCAAAAGTGTTTTTCTGTTTTGCACTCATAAACAGCGCCTCCTTTATGCAAGACTGCCGAAGAACTCAGCAAGCGGGCCAAGCGCCAGCGCCGGGAAAAAGCTGAGTGCGCCGATCAGCAGCACAACAAAAATTAACAGGAATACGAACATGGCATTTGTAGTAGACAGTGTACCAGCAGTTGCGGCGATTTTCTTCTTTTGTGCCAGACTTCCGGCAATGGCCAGCGTACCGACAACGGGCAGAAATCTTACAAACAGCATGACCAGGCCAATGCTGACATTCAGAAATACGGTGTTGGCGTTAAAGCCCGCAAAAGCCGAACCGTTGTTACCTCCGGCAGAGCTGTATGCGTACAGCATTTCCGAGAAACCATGCGTCCCTCCGTTGTTCAGACTGTCCATCACAGAAGGCACCAAAGCCGCAATGCCGCTTCCCACCAGAATTCCAATCGGCGTAGCCAGACAAACCAGCACCGCCCACTTCATCTCAAATGGCTCAATCTTTTTTCCAAGAAACTCTGGTGTCCTGCCCACCATCAGTCCGGCAATAAACACTGTCAGGATGGCAAATGCCAGCATTCCATACAGACCGCAGCCAGTGCCGCCGAAGATCACCTCGCCAAGCTGCATCAGCAGCATGGTGATCATTCCGCCAAGCGGTGTATAGCTGTCGTGCATGGAGTTGACGGAGCCGTTGGAGGCTGCTGTGGTAAATGCCGCCCAGGTAGAGGAAGCCGCAATGCCGAAGCGGGTCTCTTTTCCCTCCATATTTCCTCCGGCCTGATCGATCATGGTCATATTGACTGCGCCGTCCTGTGCAAGCTGCGCTGTACCTGCTTGTTCGCTGACTGCGATACATCCAAGGGCAACGCACAGGCAAATAAACATCGCCGCAAATATGGCCACACCTTGCTTTTTGTTCTTTACCGCTGAGCCAAAGGTAAAGCAAAGAGCCGCCGGAATCAGCAAAATGGAAATCATCTCAATCAGATTTGTAAAGGCGTTAGGGTTCTCCAGCGGATGCGCCGAATTCACGCCATTAAATCCGCCTCCGTTGGTACCTGATTGTTTAATGGCAACCTGGCTTGCAGCAGGCCCCATAGGGACAAACTGTTCCGTTACAATCTCCGCGTCAGGGACAAGAATGCCATCTACCGTAACCGTTCCCGCATCCTCGTCAATCACTGCGCCGTCCAATATCTCGCCATCCGCGCTGACTGCGACAGGCTCCACCAGTGATACGGTTTCGGCGCCTTTCAGATTCTGGATCACACCGCCGCCCACCAGCAGCAGAGAAATGACAAGGTTTAGCGGAATCAGGATATGGATGATGATACGGGTCATATCCACCCAAAAGCTGCCAAGACCAGAAGTTTTTACTTGGATAAAACCACGGATCAGAGCAAACAGGACTGCAATTCCGGTTGCAGCAGAGACAAAGTTCTGAACCGTGAGGCCAAGAGACTGGCTCAGGTAACTCAATGTGGACTCGCCGGAATAGGCCTGCCAGTTGGTATTGGTCACAAAACTGGAAGCGGTATTAAAGGACAAATCCCATTTCACACCGGGAAGGCCCTGGGGATTGCCGGGAAGGACTCCCTGCAGGATTTGGAGCAGGAACAGGAACACCAGTCCGATCCCGGAAAAGATCAGCACACTGGCCGTGTACTGCTTCCAATTCATTTGCTCATCCCTGTTCACCCGCATCACCTTGTAAACCAGGTTTTCGCAGGGGGTGAGCACCCTGGACAGGAATGTTTTCTCTCCGTTCATCACCTTTTTGATGTAAGCACCCAGCGGAACTGCCAAGGCAACCAGAATGACCAGGTAAAGAATGTACTGGATAACAGCCGTCATGCTTAATCAGCTCCCTTCATCAAAATATAGACATACCACAGTAGCATTGCCGCTGCACATATGCCAATGATTGCGATCATAATTTGCATAATTTTTTCTCCTTTTCTGAACGCTGACCACATGATACCCTCTTTTCTCTAAAAATTGCGTTAGCCATTTCGTAGCAGTCTTAAAATCAGATAAAGGTTACAGGAAGCCAAGCAGCCACGCAATCGGCAGAGCAATGATCGTTGCGCTGATACAAACACAGATCAAAATAAATATTGGCATCCCCACAAAAACGAAAAGAAATCCAAAAAGCGGATGCTTGCAAATGAATCGCTCAGCCCTTAAATCAAATTCCTGTTCAAATTTCCGGATGGATCTTGTAATCCCCATTGACATTCCCTCCTTGTGTAATCAGAATACAGCAAGGAAGATTAAAACGGGAAAAGGGGATGTGCGTTGGGATTAAAACGATGTAAGTACAAAACCTTTGTGAGGCATCGCAATCTTGAAGTAAAAACGGCAAGCAATGCCTTTGGATAGCCACAGGCTCCCAAACGCTGCTTGTTGGGGGTCTCGCCTGCCGGCTCGGTCAGTGCTGCTGAACGCCTTTGCCGTTCAGCGGTCGCCACTGGCGACCCCCACCCCCAATCCCCTTTTGAACAGCTCCCTCGTCCTCGCAAACTTCGTATCCTTCGCTTCGCCGC
>ERZ1673697.2796-NODE-2796-length-14319-cov-3.879136_pt1 | contig 14319 bp, 10 predicted proteins | sample MGYA00580227_ERZ1673697 | MGnify/ENA primary metagenome ERZ1673697 (study PRJEB41218, sample SAMN15661759) | gut metagenome | host: Homo sapiens | place: Canada: London | collected 2015-08-20/2019-03-30 | study: EMG produced TPA metagenomics assembly of...
TTTGTAGATAAGGATACCGGTGTGAAATATCACCATATCATCGATCCGAAAACCGGTTATTCTGCCAACAACGGTCTGATCTCTGTGACGATCGTCAGTGCGGATAGCACACTGGCAGACGGATTATCCACATCTCTGTTTGTACTTGGCACAGAGGATGCCATTACTTATTGTGAGGAACATTGTGCAGAGGACGGATTTGACGCCATCATGGAAGATGAGGACGGCAAACTTTATATCACAGACGGCATTTATGACGATTTTATCAATATGAACAATAACAAAAATATTGAAAAAATCCAGACAAACTAGAGACAGGGCGGTAACGATATGAAAAAACAAAAGATATCTGCAAAAACAGTAGCTCTGATGGCAATGATGATCGCACTTGCCATGATCTTCAGTTATGTAGAAACCATGATCCCGATCAACTTCGGGATTCCGGGCGTAAAACTGGGACTTGCCAATTTGGTCATTGTGGCGGCAATCTACCTTTTTGGTGGGAAACAGGCATTTTTGATTTCCATTGTGCGAATCTTCTTAAGCGGATTCATGTTTGGAAATCTGGCATCCATCATGTACAGTCTGGCGGGCGGTCTGCTCAGTCTGGCAGTCATGCTCCTTTTGAAAAAAACAGACAAGCTGTCGATCCTTGCGGTCAGTGTCATGGGTGGTATCTGCCACAACATTGGACAGTTGATCGTGGCAATGCTTGTGGTGGAAAATCTGAAGCTGATTTTTTATGTTCCGGTACTTCTGATTTCCGGATTTCTTACCGGTCTGCTGATCGGTATCGTATGCAGAGTGATTCTTCCAGCAGTCAAACGGGCATACGAATCTGCAAGATAACAAGCTGTTTGCCTGGCGCTTAGTCAAAGGATATTCGCAATCCGCCTTCGCTACTTGCTCATAACCAAATAGCTGCTTCGCAGCTTATCAGAAGGGGCTTGCACCCCTCCTGATACAAGCAAGTCCCTACCCCTGCTTATTGCTTTTCGCAATTGAAGCAGGGGACTTCCTTGATTTGGTTAAAAACGTATATGCAGGTAAATAGATTCCAACTGTAAGCAGGATTTTTACCAGGACTTACCAGAACTATTGAGAAAAAACGAAGGAAATTGCACAAAAATTCTCAATAGTGACAGTTATTGAGAAAATAGAGAAAAATGATTTGATTTAAAAAAAAAGTGATGCTATGATAACGTGCGTTAGAAGATGCTAATGTACGATATCATGGCATTTTTTATTTGCGAGAATGTGTGAAAGCACATTTTCCTGTAGTCTTTGCCGGAAAAATCCGGTAAAGCACAAAGTGTTTCCAACAATCATGTGAAAGCAATGTTATAAAAGGTCAGGAGAGAGACTATGAAGAAAGATAAGAAGACGGAAGTTGATCCGGAAAATCTGGATCCGAAGAATCAGAAAAAGAAGATAAACTTAAGTACCATGGCGCCGGCATTATCCGCGCTGCTGGTAGTAGCCTGCGCAGGCGCATCCGTGGCAGCTTACTCACCAAAAGTATATGCGGTACAGAAACCATCCCCAAAGACAGAGAGCGCTGATACAACTGCGGAGGATACTGCAGAAGAAACGGCTCTGGAAGGTCAGGTATTTGATCTGCCGGATGGCATTTATGAAGGAACCGGAACCGGTTTTGTAGGAAAGATTACAGTTGCGGTAGAGATTAAAGATAAAAAAATTGTTGCGATTACGGTTCTGAATGTAGAAGCGGACGATGCAGCATTTTTCAATCGTGCCAAAGGAGTCATTGACCGGATCATTCAGTCCCAGAACTTGGATGTGGATGTCGTATCCGGAGCAACTTACAGTTCCAGAGGTATCATCAGTGCGGTTAAAAATGCTCTGACCGGTGAGAAGGACAGTGGAAAAACAGCGGAAAATCCGGGAAAAGGAGAAGGTTCTACAACTGTGGCAGAAGTTGCAGATGCAGCAGCTTACAAAGATGGAACCTATTACGGAAGTGCGACCGGTTTTGCAGGTCCGATCAAAGTAAAAGTTGTGATCAGCGGTGGTAAGATTGCGTCCATCGAGATCGTATCCACTTCTGACGGCAGCAGCTATATTTCCAAAGCATCTGCCATTACCGGGAAAATCGTATCTTCTCAGAGCACGAATGTAGATACTGTGTCCGGAGCAACTTACAGTTCCGTAGGTATCATCAATGCGGTTCGTAACGCATTGGCACAGGCGGCAGTAGACGGAAGCACAGTACCGGCATCCACAGAAAATACAGAGCAGAACAATCAGCAGAATCAGTCTGCGCCGACACCATCTGTATCCGGAAATTTCCCGTATCCGGATGGAACTTATTATGGAACCGCAGAAGGATATCTGGGAGATGTCAAGGTAGCTATCGTGCTGAAAAATCATACGATCCAGTCCGTACAGATTCTGGAAAATGAAGACGATGCGGCATTTTTCAATCGTGCCCGTGCAGTGGTCAATAATATTGTGAAAAATCAGACAACAGGTGTAGATGTTGTGTCCGGAGCAACCTACAGCTCTAACGGTATCATCAACGCGGTTAAAGCAGCGCTGGAGTCTGCGAAAGCAGCAGCAAATCCGTCTAACGGAAATAATTCCAATAATGGAAACCAGAATAATAACAATTCCGGAAATAACAATGGCAATACCGGAAACAACAATAACAGTAATAACAACGGAAGTACAGAGAAGCCGGATGATTCCAACACAAATGCTCCGACTTATTATGCCGATGGCAGTTATACAGTGACTGTAAAGTGTGAGCCAGATGAAAGTGAGGATTTTGATGCTTACAATCTGACTGCTACGATTACTGTAAAAGGCGATAAGATTACGGCAATCAGTAATGTTTCTGGTGATGGAGACAGCAGCAATGACAGATACATTAACTGGGCTGCAAATGGAAGATCCAATAATGTTGGTATTATTAGCCAGATCATCGGTCTTGCAACCATTGATATGTCAAAAGAAAATGCAGAAACAACCATGAATGAAGCGATTGCGAATGTGGATGTGGTTTCCAGAGCAACCTGTTCTTCCCAAGCATTGAAAGATGCATGCAAAGAAGCCTTAAATCAGGCGCGTGCAAAATTTTTGGAGCAGAAAGATGATCAGAAAAATCTGGCAGATGTGAAAATGCCGGATGGAACCGATGAAACTGGTAACGCAGATACAGAACTGACAGACCCGGAAAACGATCCGCAGGAGGCAGCACAGGAACAGCTCCTGGAGACAGAATAAGTAAAGGATAGAAACAGGAAAATATGAAAAAGTTTATGATTCGTATTGTCAATGTATGTATGATCGTAGCGGCATTGTTTGGCTACAATCACGTTACGTTGGCGCATGAAAAGATTGATGCGGAAGCAAAAGCAGAAGCAGACCGTCAGAGTGCGGAGCTTGCTGCGGAAGCTGGCGTAAACGGCGGCAATTATACAGATGGAACATATCAGGGAACGGCCACAGGATTTGGCGGTGATATTACCGTGGAAGTAACCATTGCAGATAGCAAGATCACAGACGTAGAGATTTTGTCTGCAGAAAAAGAGGATAGTGCTTATCTGACCATGGCAAAAGATATTATTCCGGAAATCATAGACGCACAGAGTGCAGATGTAGATACGATCAGTGGCGCAACGTTCAGCTCCACCGGTATCAAAAATGCGACGGCACAGGCGCTTGAGAAAGGCGGTACCAATTAGTGAAACAACCGAATAAAAAGACCATGAAAAAAATTCATGTGTGGGTGCGGGCAGTGATACAGTTATTGTATTTTCTGTTTATTCCGTCTGCCTATACAGCGGCGTTTAACGGCGTCAAATACATTTTTACCCAGATGGGAGCAAAAACACATCTGGAGGTGACTTCCTTTGTGGCAGCATTGATCGTGCTGTGTGTATACACAATCGTGTTTGGCAGATTCTTCTGTGGATTTGCCTGTGCTTTCGGAAGTTTGGGTGATGCAGTGCGGGCACTTTATGTGTTTATCTGCAAAAAACTGAAAAAGAAACCGATCACCATGAAAGCGGCAGTTGTGAAAAAACTGCAGGTAGTGAAATATTTCGTGTTGGCGATTATTGCTGTGACATGTTTTACGGGTGTATACAGCAAGGCGAAGGGATTCAGTCCGTGGGATGTATTTTCCATGCTGCATGCGCGTAATTTCAAATTGGGTGGCTATACCCTTGGCGTGGTATTTCTGGTGCTGATCGTTATTGGCATGTGCTTTCAGGAACGGTTTTTTTGCCGTGTTCTGTGCCCGATGGGAGCAGTATTTTCTATTCTGCCGGTATTGCCATTTTCTACCCTGCGCAGAGACCGGTCTGAGTGTATCAAGGGATGCCGGGCTTGTACGATGAAGTGTCCGTCGGATATTGAGCTGGCGCCGGATACGGCACCGGAATTGTCAGGAGATTGTTTTCAGTGTCAGAAGTGTATTGATACCTGCCCGAAGGGAAATATACATACGGGGATTCATGCACTGAAAGGCAATGAGATCTGGTATACCGTGCTGAGAGCCGTAATTTTACTGATACTGTTCAAGTTTGTCGGTTTATAAATAAAAGAAAAATGGAGAAATTTATCTCACTCACTAGACGTTCACTACCTTTGTTTCACGGCGGTTTCATCGCGCTCGTTCTCGACTCCTATAAAAGCTGGTCGTCTCCCACTCGCGCAAAACCTTGTGAAACTCAGTCGTTCGCTTAATCGTTCGTTGAGATAAATTTCTCCATTTTTCATTTACGTTTTGAAGAACCGATAGTCTATATTTTAAACAAAAAACGAAAATGAGAAAGAAATTCAATAACGAAAAAGTTGAAAAAAGCTGTTGACAAATCCAAAGTTGTAATGATATAGTAACTGTTATTAGGAAACATTAATAAAACACAAAACCAAATATTGAAATTCACGGTACAGAGTAACATCTGGTCGTGGACTTGGTAGAGACTTCTCCCGCATGCGGCACAGGACGCATACATGGGTGGAGTCTATTTTTTTGCAATAATTCGGAGCCAGGCAAATTTACAAGGGCAGGTACGAATCATCGCAAAGAAGGAAAAGGAGGATAACATGAAGAAGAGAAGAGAGTTTCTGACAAAAGCATTAGCTGGAGCCATGGTGGTAGCAATGACAGCCGGAACAATGCCGGTGAGCGCTCTTGCAGCATCCAGTGTAACAAAGACAAAAGATGGCACTTACACAGGAACCGCTACAGTTGTGGCAGATGAGGATGAGGATTTCACAAATTATCCGATCAGTGTAGATGTGACCGTTGCCGATGGCAAAATCACAGATGTAGCTTTTTCAGAGGAAAATCAGTTTTATGTAGATGGTGCAGATAGCACCGAAATAAAGAAAAATAAAAAGCTCTCAACGGAGGCGATGACAGAATTAAAAGATAAAATTATCGCCCAGAATGGTACTACTGGTGTTGACGTAAAATCTGGAGCAACATGCACATCAAAGGCAATTCTAACAGCAGTAGATAGTGCTATTAACGAAGCACCAGAAGCAGTTAAAGTAAAATACGTGACCATGAACGTACCGTACACAGACTTTTACGCAGCTTACAATCTGACAGACAAAGCTGTTTGGCAGGTTGAGAATGGTTTAGATGCTGTTTCCACAGCGACAACCAATAAGTTTAAAGGCACAACAGGTCTTGCAAAAGGAACCTACAACAACGGTAAATATATCATGGGCGTGACCATGGCAGTTGCAGTTCCGGAAGAGACTTACGAAGCACTGAAAGCAGAAAATCTGACAGCGAATGACAATTATTACATGACAGATCTGGATACCGCTCCGGCAGCATTCAGCACCATGACAGTCAATGCAGATGGAACATACAGCTTCAGCAAACTTCAGGAAGCATCTGTTTCCGGCAACTATATCACAGTTGGAGAACTTGACCTGAATGCAGGTTACGGTGATTATCAGGTTACACTAGACGGACTTGGAACAGACGGCACTTTAAAAACAGGTGAGAATGAGACAACACCATATACCCTTTACGGAGCAATCCTGAATACCACAGAGGGAAAAACTTATGGAATGACTTGTCTGGAAAATCTGTGGCTTGGAACAAAGAGACCGAATGTGGAGATCGCGTGGTCCATCAAAGAAGGTCAGGGCCTGAAACGTGGACATGGCGCAGGCGATGAGTTTTATCAGTTCAGCGATATGAATGGTGCAACTTTAAAGAGCATCACACTGTTCACAGATCTTGGAACCATCGAAGTGCCTTGCGGTGAAAATGGTCTGGAACTGACAAAATATTACGCAGGTGATCTGAGTAATTTACAGTATGCCATCGATAATGATTCTACAGAGCTGAGCATCAGTGGTATTCCCTCTGATTTGGAAAATGTGAAAATTTCTGTATCCGGCGGTTTAGCAACAAACGCTGAGATCAAAGACGGAAAAGTAACATTGAGTAAAGCACCGGAAGCAGGAACAACCTACACACTGACTATCAGCAGTTCAAATTATCCGGAAATTACAAGAACAATGTCCACACCAATTGTAGCAGATCAGGTGACAGAGCTTCAGAAATGGGTAGACAAAGCAAAAGCAACAAACGGATATGAGAACAATGCGGATTTGAAAGAGCATGTAGCAGAAGCGGAAGAAATGATCGCAAATAAAGAAGCGGCATCTGCAGACGCAGCAGAACTGATCAGTGAGCTGACAGAAAAAGTCAAAGCAACTTACTCAACTGTGGAAGTGGAAGCGACTGCAAAAGGTAATTACATTGGAATCGCATTGAAAAATGTATCTCTGGAAGACCTGGAGAATCCGACTTATACGTTATCTGTTCGCCAGGGAAGAGGGAGTGTAACGGTAGCAGAAGGCAAGTTAGATGCACTGGATCTTACACTGGAAAAAGAACTGACAGCAGGAACGGAATATACACTGACCATCGTAAGTGATAATTATCAGGATGCACAGATCAAAGTTACAGCAGAAGAAGCAGAAGCAGATTACAGTAAAGTATACGATGCAATTGACGCAATTCCGGATGATCTGAGTGTTTACACAGAGGAAAGTGTTGCAAACTTGCAGAAAGTACTGGAAACGGTTGATTACAGTAAGAAAGTAAGTCAGCAGTCAGAGGTAGATGCTTATGCAAATGCAATCATAGAAGCAACAGCAAAACTTGAGAAAAAAGCAGTAACTCCTGTAGCTCCGACACATGCAGACGGACTTGCAAATGAGAAAGCTTCTGATGGAAACTGGTACTATTATGTAAATGGAAAAGTTGCAACAAATGTGACAACTGTTGCTAAGAACGTAAACGGCTGGTACTATGTAAAGAATGGAAAAGTAGATTTCTCAGCAAATACTGTAGCAAAAAATGAGAATGGCTGGTGGATTATCCGCGGTGGAAAAGTAGACTTCTCAGCAAATACCGTAGCGAAGAATGAGAACGGCTGGTGGTACATCCGAGGAGGAAAAGTAGACTTCTCAGCAAATACCGTAGCCAAGAACGAAAATGGCTGGTGGAAGATCACAAACGGTAAAGTGGATTTCGGTTACACAGGCATTGCAAAAAATGAGAATGGCTGGTGGAGAATCGTAAACGGCAAAGTTGATTTCAACTGCAACAGCGTAGAGAAAAACGAAAATGGCTGGTGGTATCTCCGTGGCGGTAAAGTAGACTTCTCCTACACAGGAGTAGCAAAAAACGGAAATGGCTGGTGGGGAATTGAAAACGGAAAAGTAAACTTCAACTTTACCGGTATCGCAAGCAACCAGAACGGATCCTGGTATTTACAGAACGGAAAAGTAAATTTCAACTATAACGGAAAAGTAAAATATAATCATAAAACTTATACGATCCGTGGAGGAAAAGTCGTAAAATAACAAAAAGATATTATGGTAAATTACAGACAGATTTTCAGTTGCTTTTCACTTGAGCAAGTAGCGAAAGCGGATTGCGAATGTCCGCTTTACTTCTGAAATTTATCAAAAATGAAAGAGAGTAAATCTTAAAACAGGGATTTACTCTCTTTTTGATGTTAAGAGAAAAGATTATCAATAAACATGGTTAATGAGAAAAGACGTTCGATATTAATGAGAAAGTATTTCAATAAAAGGGAATGTGAAAAAAGTGTGTTGACGTTAACTGAAACTAATGCTATCATAACCGCCGTTAGATAGTGCTAATGTAAATTGTTTATTGCTAAGATGAGTTAGAGAAAAAAGTTTGTTGGTACAATCGGATGATATTTTTGATTTTGAAAATGAAAAATATAAGGAGGAATTTATGAGAAGAAAGAAACTTTCAATGAAAGTAGTAGCAGCAATTCTTGCAGCAGCTACATTTATGAGCACCTACCCGACTGCTGCATTTGCAGTAACCAAAAGTCAGGTAGCGGCAGATGGCGTAAATAATGCAACTACACATGTAGAATCGGATGACGAGTGGAACAGTTATGATGTGACTGTCGGAGTGACTGTTGAGGATGGAAAATTTAAAGAATTTCTGGTAACTCCGACGAATGGATATGAGGCATCGGGAGATTTTGGAAGTAAAACATATTTTGAAAAAGCAGTGAATGGAACAACAAAAAAACCGGATATGGGAATCAAAGCTCTGGTTGGACAGCCGGCAACACAGGAAAGTATTGATAACTGGTTTACTGCAAATGGATATGATACAAAATCAGGTGCTACAATTACAAGAACAGCAGTAAAAGATGCTGCAAAAGAGGCTCTTTCTAAATTTGAAGAAGCAAAGAAAGAGGATGTGAAACAGGAAGCTTATGTTCTGATGAACATTCCATATGCAGCATTTTATGCAGCAGAGGGTGATTCCGATGTAGATGCAGTTTCATCCGCAACAAAGATGAAAACCAGAGCATCCCTGGCAGCCGGTTCCTATCATGTAAACAATGACGGATCAGATATCAGTGGTATCACATTCCCTGTAAAAGTAAGTGATCTGGCAGCATTGACAGGAAAATATACGCAGATTACAGATGAGAGTAAAGTTGAGATTACTACAAGTATCAAGGGAAAAGAGTCTACCACAACTTATGTGGGAAAAGATGCATTGTTTGAAAGTGCAGATTACTCCTATTATGTACTCAGCGAAGCTCCATCTTACTATAAAGAGCTTACTGTAAACAAGGACGGAACACTCAGCTTTGGAGCAGTGAAGACATCTTCTGCAACAACGTTAGATAATGCAAACGGTACATTATCTACTTCTACGAAATATGGTGATTATCAGCTTGATATCGAAGGACTTCCGAAAAATATCAATACGGTATACGGTGTCACAATCAGCACAAAAGAGGGTGACAGCTACGGATTACGTCATGTGGAGAATATCTGGAAAAAAACAGAACTCGCATGGAGTACGGGATTTGTAACAGAGTCACATGGCTGCCAGCTTTCTTATGCAGACTATGTATCCATGATGGGACAGACTATCAATAATGTTACTTATTACACAGATGCCGGTGTATATAACATCCCAATGAACCAGTATGTTCCGGTAAAATTTGCAAATACAGTAGCAGTTGAGAATGCTTCTGCTGATGCAGGAAAGACAACAGTAGCTATTACAGGATTGCCATCTGATTATGATGCGGTATACAGTGTGGACGGATTGAATAATGTTTCTGTAAAAGATGGTGTATTAAGCTTTGATAAGAGTGCTACAGTTGGACAGTATACTTTGAAAATTACAGATAAGAGTGGTAAATACGCAGATCTTTCTGCAACATTTGAACTGACAACAGACAAAGCAGTAGCAGCCTATGACAATGCAAGTGACAGTCTTGTTGCTGCAAAAGATGCAGCAGCAGATGATCTGAGTGCTTACATTAAAAATATTAAAAGTGTCAATGTAAATGGCAAAGATTATGCTGCATCCGGAAAAAAATCTGTTACGATCATCAACAAAGACGGCTCTTTAAATGAGTCAGCAACTCCGTTTAAAGATGCAAAGCCGGGAGATGAGTTTACTGTTTCTGTAAAAGCAACCGGATATGCAAATGATTTCACATTTACTTATGTAGTTCCGGAATACACTTATGTATATGCATCTCTTTCTTATGCTGAGTATTATGCAGCAGAGAAGGTTCAGAATGCAGGATCTACATTATCTTCTGATACAATGGATACAAACGGTGAGTATGATAAAGGCGCATTTGACGTTGTTACCCGTGCGACAGCAAACCACGGTCTCCACAGAGGAAGTTTCCAGCAGGATGTCGTGATCTATGACACAGATGGAAATGAGTATGAGCCAGTTTCCTGGACAGATGCAAATACCGCAATTTTAAAAGATGGAAAGACACTTGTAAAAGCATCTGACAGAAAAACAGGTATTACTACATTAACAGTAGATGGAAAAAATGCTACATACGATCATTATGTGATCAAAGGAATCAAATATGTTCCGGTAAAAGTAAAAACAAAAAATCTGGAAGCGTTCAAAAAAGCTTACAGTGTAGTAGAAAATGGTGAAAAACTGTCTGGCGGATATTCTGAGAATAATCTGAAGAGTTATGAAGCAGTTGCAGCTGTAGATGCCAATACAAATGGCCTGAAAACTGTTTCCATGAGTGCAGACGGAAGCTTCAGTTTTGGAGTAGCAGCAATTGGCACAACATCCGGATTGAAAGATACGGAATTAAAGACAGCAGACACAGCTAAAATGGGTGTAGAAGTTGTAAGCAGCAGCAAATTTGGTGATTTTCTCCGTGTGGATCTGACTGAGAACTATGGTGATCTCGGAGCAGCAATGCAGTCTGTAGAGTGGACATATTATGGCAATGGCGATAAAGCTATTGCAACATATGGAACAAAATTTGCAGCTGATAACTGGATGCATAAAATGATGGGAATTCAGCTCGGACTGACAGATTCCTTAAGATGCCAGCTTCCGGAAGGAACTGACGGAACAGGAAAATGGGTAGTGACCATTCATGCACTTGGTTATGCAGATACAAATGTAGAAGTAAATGTGACTGCAGATGATATTCATACTGCAACACCGGTAAGTGACACAAGCAAACTGGAAGCAGCAATCAAAGCAGCAGAAGCTTTGAATAAAGACGATTACACAGAAAAAACCTGGAGTGATCTGGAGGCAGAACTGAAAGAAGCACAGGACGATCTTGCAAATGCTGCAAAAGGCAAAACAAGTCAGGAAAGTGTAGATGAGTCTACAGCACATTTAAATGCAGCTATTGCAGCTCTTGAAAAAGCAAACAAATTTACAGGTCTTGCAAACTCCAAAGCAGCTGACGGAAACTGGTACTACTACGTAAATGGCGAAATTGCTACAAACGTTACAACCGTCGCTAAGAACGTAAACGGCTGGTACTATGTAAAGAATGGAAAAGTTGATTTTACCTATAACGGATTTGCTTCAAATGAAAATGGAAACTGGTATGTAAAAAATGGTTGCGTAAAATTTGATGTAAATGATGTGGTTAAAGATACAACAGGTGCTATCGGTGCAAAAGGAACTTGGTACTATGTAACAGGAAGTAAAGTAACAAATGCAAATACTGTAGCAAAGAACGCTAATGGCTGGTGGAAGATCACAAACGGCAAAGTAGATTTCTCCTACACAGGAGTAGCAAAAAATGCAAACGGCTGGTGGAGAATCGTAAACGGTAAAGTAGATTTCAACTGCAACAGCGTAGAGAAAAACGAGAACGGCTGGTGGTACATCCGCGGCGGTAAAGTAGATTTCTCCTATACGGGAGTAGCAAAAAACACAAACGGCTGGTGGAGAATCGTCAATGGTAAAGTTGATTTCAACTGCAACAGCGTAGAGAAAAATGCAAACGGCTGGTGGAGAATTGAAAACGGTAAAGTAAACTTCAATTTCAACGGTATTGCACAGAACAGCAACGGCTGGTGGTACATCAAAGGTGGTAAAGTAGATTTCTCTTACAACGGAACTGTTAAATCAAACGGTAAAACTTATAAAGTTGTAAATGGAAAAGTAAGAGTATAATAAGCGTCTTTACTTCCTAAGCAAATGAATTAAAAATCCGGTTTCGGGAATTTCCCGGAGCCGGATTTTTTGTGTAAATTAGTAAAAAGGTGTTGCCGTATAAATATACCATCCATTCTGAGTCACCGGCTTAATATTGATGACAAATTTCTGACCATTATGTGAAAGGATTGTTCCTGTTTCTGCTGGCTCCAGTTCATCCATTAAAAAAGAGTAATCATTGGAAACGGTGCTGCGCAGGATGGCTTTTCCGTCACTGTTTACAAGCCAGGTATTTGTTGTCTTGCCAAACTGGAAGCCATTTAACAGATCACAGAGATAGGAATCATCCAGATATACGACCATATAACCCAGTCTGGTGGAATAGTCTGTCGTGCTGTATACCGGTCTTGCCATCATAAGATGCTGTGGTTCTCCCTGATTGACTGCCGGTTGTGTATCCATTTCCGAAGCACCCGGAAAGTTGTCGCAGGCATCGTCATCAGAAGTGCTGGCATCATCTGTCACCGGGCGGTAATCCGGATTTACAAACCAGAGGAATGGTTCATTGCTCTCCCGCAGTGTGGCAAGCCAGCGGGAATGCAGGATCGTGTCATAATCAGAAATGCTGGTAAAAGCCTTCTCTGTGGAATACAGTGTCTGATTGTGTCCCGTTAAAACTACACAGTTGATATAGTCACGGTTTGCAATGAAACCATTCACATGGTAGGAAACGTCTGCATTTTGCGGAAACTGCTCACCGGAAGTACTGTCAGACAGGATCTGTTGAATCGCACTGTTAAAGATCATATCCTGCGACACGGTCTGGGTATTTTCCAGCAGGTTGGCAACATCACTTCGAATTTTTTCTGTGGCGGCTGCCTGTGAATTGATGACCGTCTGCTGGTAGTTTTGCGACAGCATCCAGAGGGAAATGCCGCAGATGATGCCGATCACCGGTGTGGCAATCCGGAAGATGGACAGCAGCAGCTTTGTCTGAAATCGCTGCGGACTGTGGTTGTGTTTTAACTTAAAATGTTTCTTATTCATGGAATTTTAACCCCTTAATCTCTGATAAAAAATAAACAATCGCTGAAAAATAATTTCATTATCGAAAATATAAATAAAATAAATATGAAAAGAAAATAAAATTTGTCTGTTTCATCCCATTTATTCTATCAGAAAACCGTACACAGGAAAAGAAAAAAAGTTTACAGGTAATTATTGATAAAAAATAAACAATTGTTTTGTGCACTATCACAAAACATATAAAATAGTTGTTTCAACACCTAAAAATAGTCAATAAAAAACGAAATTTCCTTTATATTTTTATGGGCACATTTTTGTATAATGAACGAGGTTTGAAAAAGTGCTTGTGAGTAATTACAAGGGCAAAGGGTTTTAAGTATTTATATTGGGAGGACAAGGAAAATGAACAAAAAATCCAACAAGGATTCAGTAGTCGCTTTCGGTGGCGCAGGCTGGTTCCACATCATCTACATGTTATTGATGTTCTGGTTCTATGTAGGAATGATCAATGATGGTAGTAACAACATTGCTGGAAACATTGCTGAGGCAATGGGAACAACAGCAGGTAACATTTCTAACTGTAATGCAATCGCAGGTGTTCTTGGTGTCATCATCTTCTTGATCGTTGGTGTTGTTAACCGTAAGATTGGCGCACGTATGATGTCAGGTATCAACTGTATCATCGCCGGTATCACTTACATGGGCGTTTTAAATGCTCCGAACACAGCAGTTTACACAATCATGATGGCTATCACATGTGGTACAATCATGTCCGCTGGTTACCTTTGCGGTGGTGTACTGGTTGCTAACTGGTTCCCGAAGAAAAAGGTATTGTTATGGGATATACAACAATGGGACACAACCTTGCTACAGCAGCATTCGTTCCGTTGATCGTATTCTTAGTAGGTAAATTAGGCGTACATAAAGCAGGTCTTCCAATCTCTATCGCGGTTATCATTCTTGGTGTCGTTGGACTTATCTTCGTACGTAACACTCCGTTTGAGAGAAATATGTACCCGGATAACGTTTCCAAAGAAGTATACGAAGCAGAGTATGATACAGACGCAACAGACGATGGTGGCTGGACAACAGGTAAACTGTTAAAATGTGACCAGATCTGGATCGTAGCTATTGTAACTGGTGTATTCCAGATTTGTTCTGTAGGTACTATGTCTCAGATGGTAGGTCGTTCTACTTCCTTACTTGTATCTTTCGGTGCAAATGAGGCAACTGCAACTGTAACAGCTGTATCTATCATGTCTGTTTGTGCAGTAATCGGTGTTGTGGGATCTTTCTTAATCGGTGTGCTTGATCAGAAG
>ERZ1673697.2811-NODE-2811-length-14261-cov-3.878995_pt1 | contig 14261 bp, 10 predicted proteins | sample MGYA00580227_ERZ1673697 | MGnify/ENA primary metagenome ERZ1673697 (study PRJEB41218, sample SAMN15661759) | gut metagenome | host: Homo sapiens | place: Canada: London | collected 2015-08-20/2019-03-30 | study: EMG produced TPA metagenomics assembly of...
ATGCAGAAAAAATAAAAGCATGTATCGAAAAAGACCGTTTACTCACAGAACGGTTTCATCAGCTTCTGGATGGAAAATGGGATGGAATGGCACTCTCAGAGCACATCGGCTTTGTGAACTGGAACGATGAGGAGTGCAGGTATCCGCTCATGACCTTCATAGAACCGGCAAATAAGCCGAGGATCTTTGCCATGTCAGAGGGCGGTGATGTCTGTACGGCAGGCGGGGACTGGACGAAAAAATTGATCGTGATGCGGCAGTTTTTAGATCCGGCTGTCAGTGAAGCCTCCCTGTTATTGTTTGGCGGCTCGAAAGAAAAAGTGCCTTATCATATCGAGTGCAAAAGTCCGTGGGTTCTGCCTGGAAAAATGCAGGGAGTCACAGACCGTGAGGAAGTGCTCACGGTGCAGATAAAAAGAGATGAGATCACAGACTGGGAGAATGACCACAGGACATATGATTTTGAGGTTTGCTATGAGGGTGGAAGGATACCGGTAAAAATTTTGCTGGAAAAAGATCTGCCGGGATGTCTGGCGGAGGCATTTTATGAGACAGACGGGATGCTCTCTGTCGAGGCAGAGCACTTTATCTGCAATGAAAAGGCGGATGCGGGAGCATTTTATGTTTTGCCGGAGTACGGAAAAACGTTATCTGGTGTGAAAGCATATCCGCAGACAAAGACTTTTTTTGAAATGGCAGAGCAGATCAGACAGGCACCAAAACTGACGTATCAGATCTATGTCAGGGAGGCGGGAGAATACGAAATGATTTGCTATACCGCTCCGGCAAATCCGGTCTGTCAGGGAGGCAGTGTCTATTTTGGCTGCGCCGTCAATGGAAATGCACCGCAAAAGATAGAGATGATTCCGGATGGATACCGTTCCGGCGAGCCGTCCTGTGCGGAATGGGCGAAAATGGTGGTGGATCAGATCCGCGTTGTCCGTGTGCAGGTCACGCTGCAGAGCGGAGAGAATGAAATTGGAATTTATGCGGGGACACCGGGATTTCTGCTGGAAAAACTGACGTTTGTGCGCAAGGGAAAGCATTTGCCGGAGTCAGGTCTTGGACTGCCGGAGAGAAGGAGGACGAACAGATGAGTGGACCTGTGGCACCGAAAGATCCGGAAAAAGACAGATCTTATTTTTACATTATGAAAGAAAAAGAAACCTTTGGCTCGCTCCAGACGCAGGGGGAGTATCAGGGCAGGGGAGTCCAGTTTATCTACGAGAGTGATGGAAGGCTTGAAAGCAGTGCGGAAGTGACCGGTGAGGTCTGTGATGAAGAAATTTTAAAGAAACTTGGCACGGTGGAGGGCTTTAAAAGCCTGGTGCACAGCATCGGTATATCCGTGGAGATGGAACATAGCAGAGAACCGGTCACATTTGTATTTCAGATGTACGGGAAAGAGGATCTCTACGGCGGCGGAACGCTCATAGAAACAGAACTGCGTGGGGATGGCGCAGAAGTCAGGATCACGCTTGATACGGTAAAGTGGAAAACAGATGATGATGTGCCGGGGCAGATCCGGTTTGTCTTTGAGACGCCGGAACAGTCTGCAAGGGTCAATGTCCGTTTCTTTTTAAAGGATGGATTTTTCGTACCAAAGCCGCAGGAAGAGCGCGTGGTGGATATGGAATCCCACGGATATCAGGAAATGATAGAGCGGTCACTCCTTTCTATGGGAGATGCGGGCAGGATCAGAAGAGTCGTAGAAAAAGCGCGGGCTGGGGAGCCGGTAACCATAGCATATATAGGAGGATCCATCACGCAGGGAGCCGGGGCAGTTCCGCTTCACACACAGTGCTACGCATACCGGTTCTGGAAGGCATTTGCCGGAAAATACGGAAAAAATAACAATGTGAAACTGATAAAAGCGGGAGTGGGCGGAACCCCGTCGGAGCTTGGGATGATCCGTTTTGAGAGGGATGTCCTGCGGGATGGAAAAGAAAAGCCGGATCTGGTAGTCGTGGAATTTGCAGTAAATGACGAGGGGGATGAGACAAAGGGAAGGTGTTATGAGAGCCTCGTAACAAAAATTTTATCCATGCCGGATGCACCGGCTGTCCTGTTATTGTTTGCTGTTTTTGCAAATGACTGGAACTTACAGGAACGCCTTGCTCCGGTGGGAGAGCGGTATCAGCTCCCGATGGTAAGCATCCGGGATGCCGTGACACCGCAGTTTCGGCAGGCAAAGGACAGAGTTGTTTCAAAAAATCAGTTCTTTTATGATGCGTTTCACCCGACAAATCTGGGACATAAAATCATGGCAGACTGTCTGATGTATCTGATTGACCGGGCGGTCTGTGAGCCTGATATTTTAAGAAGAATGCATGAAAAACCGGTTTATGGGGATGAATTTGCGCAAGTGAAATTATTAGACCGCAGAGACGGCTATGAACGTGCGAAGATCTGCTGTGGCGCATTTTCCGGTACAGATCAGGAATTACAGTGTGTGGAGATGGATGACAGTTTAACGCCGGTTCCTGAATTTCCGTACAATTGGCAGTATGATGGGGCAAATGGCAGATCAGAAGATGCATTCCAGATGGATATCTACTGCCGGTCACTGCTTCTCATCTTTAAAGATTCCGGAGCGGTGGACGCCGGACGGGCAGATGTGTTTGTGGACGATACCAAAGTTCTGACCGCAGATCCGCATGTGAACGGCTGGACGCACTGCAATCCGGTCATTCTTCTGGAAGAAAAAGAAAGCGGATGGCATCAGGTGAGGATTCAGATGACACCTGGGGAAGAAGAAAAGAAATTTACAATACTTGGTTTTGGCTATGTGGAATAAAAAAGGCATGGCTGCCTGGAAAGCAGAGAAATTTGTGTGAAAAATAAGATTTTAGAATAGTAGAAATGGAGCGATAAAATGAGTATAGCAAAGAATCCGGTTCTGTCCGGTTTTTATCCAGACCCATCTATCTGTAGGGTGGGGGAAGATTATTATATGGTAAATTCGAGTTTTGCATATTTTCCGGGGATTCCTGTGTTTCATAGCAGGGATTTAGCGCACTGGGAGCAGATCGGCAATGCGTTGGACAGGGAAGAACAGCTTCCACTGTCCGGCAGTGAGATCTCACGGGGGATCTTTGCACCGACGATCCGTTACCACGAGGGTACTTATTACATCATAACAACAAATGTGGATCATGGTGGAAACTTTGTGATAACGGCACAGGACCCCAAAGGGCCGTGGTCAGTTCCACATTATCTGGGAGATGCGGCGGAGGGGATTGATCCGAGCCTCTTTTTTGATGAAGATGGGAAATGTTATTATGTCGGGACAAGACCGAATCCGTCCGGGGTCAGACACAATGGTGACTGGGAGATCTGGATAGAGGAGCTGGATCTTCATGCAATGTGCTTAAAAGGTGCGGGGACGGCGGTCTGGAAAGGTGCATTAAAAGATTGTATCTGGCCGGAGGGACCGCACCTTTACAAAAAAGACGGCTGGTATTATCTGATGATCGCAGAGGGCGGTACGGGACCGGAACACAGCATCAGTATCGCGAGAAGCAGGTCGTTAAGAGAATGGTTCTGTGGATGCAAGAGAAATCCAATTTTCACGCACCGCAATCTTGGCAGGGATTATCCGGTGATCTATGCAGGACACGGAGATCTTGTGGATGATGCAGACGGAAACTGGTATGTCGTCATGCTTGCATCGAGGCCATGTGAGGGACACTGTAGTATTGGCAGGGAAACTTTTCTGGCAAAAGTGGAATGGGAGGACGGATGGCCCGTCATCAATCCGGGGATTGGACATCTGACAGAGAAAACAGAACTTCCGATCGGTGAGTATCGCCTGGAAAGGGAAGTGACCCACGCGGATTTTATTGCATTTGATCAGAAAAAAATAGATGACAGACTCCTGTCGCTGCAGAGAAGGGATGAAAATGCATATTCACTGATCGAGAGAAAAGGTTTTCTCAGGATGCATCTGAAAAAACAGAAACTTACAGAGAAAACGGACGCGCAGTATTTCGGGCTGCGGCAGAAAGATTATGATTTTACATTTTCGGCATGCATGGAATTTGATGCGGAGCGGGAAAATGAACAGGCGGGGATCGTCTGCTATCAGAATCATGCAAATCATCTTTCGATGCGCATCTGCGGTGGAAAAGAGAAGAGAAAGCTGCAGGTAATCGCACATATAACAGAAAACGATACGCTGCTTGCGGAAGAAGAAATCAATGCAAAAGGAATGCTGGAACTGTATTTGAAGGCAGCAGGACAGAGGGCAGAATTTTTTGTCAGAGATGAGGAAGGAAAGGTATTAAAACTCATTAAAGACGTGAGCCTGCTGCCGTACAGTACAGAGGAAGCAGGGGGATTTGTGGGCTGCACGCTCGGTGTGTATGCGTCTTCAAACGGTGAAATGTCGGATCGTTTTGCGGATGTAGCATGGATTTCGTATGAGGGAATACCGGATTGATGCCGGGAAAAAATAGAAAAAAATAGGATTGATTTTTGCCCCTGTTTGTACAATAATAAACTTAGTTGCGCAACTAAGCGCAAAAAAGCGAGGGACGAGAGTTTATGGATAAGGGGTTAGAAAAGAATATTACGATTGCGGACGTGGCGGAGGCGCTTGGGGTATCGAAGACAACCGTGTCACGTGCAATTTCCGGTAAAGGTCGTATTGGCAGGGAGACAAGAGAGCGCGTGCTCGCCTACATAGAAGAACATGATTATAAGCCGAATGTCATTGCGAAAGGGCTTGCGCAGTCTAAAACTTATAATATCTGTGTGGTCATGCCGGGGGAGTATGATGTTGTGGATCTTACATTTTTTCAGGAATGTCTGTTTGGGATACAGGAGATTGCGGGCAGCATGGAATATGATATCCTGCTTTCTATCTGCAGGAAAAACGATATATCTTCTCTTGAGCGTATTATAGCAAACCATAAAGTGGACGGTGTGATCCTGATGCGCACTTTTGTGGAAGATGAACAGATCGATTTTCTGCAGACAAAAAATGTACCGTTTGTCACGATCGGAAGTACCAGTGCCAATTATAAAGGAGTGATTCAGATCGATCACAATCACAAGAGTGCATGCAAAGAGCTTACATCGATCATTTTGATGAAGCAGATGGACAAAATTGCACTGATCGGCGGCAATGAAGAACATGTGGTTACACAGAGCCGTCTGCGGGGATTTCGAGAGGCATATGCGAAGATGGGGAAAACGGTAGATGAGGATCTGATGTTTTTAAGCCAGGATAACCAGGTTCTGGTGGAAAAGGCAGTCAAGGAAGCATTAAACAGACAGGCAGACTGCATCCTCTGTATGGATGACGCTGTCTGTAGCCGTGTTTTAAAGACACTGCGCCAGCAGCATGTCAAAGTGCCGGAAGATGTCCGGGTGGCATCGTTTTATAACAGCATGGTACTTGAAAACAATGTTCCCTCGATCACATCGCTTTCATTTGATGCAAAGGAACTCGGCATGGTGGCATGCCGTACACTGCTTGATCTGACGGAGGGACTTGAGGTGAAAGAGCGTACATTGCTTCCGTATGAGGTGGTGCTGAAGGAATCGACGAAGTAAATACAATCAGGAAAATACAGTTCTGAGAAAATTGGAGATCATCCTGTTGGAGAGAATAAGCAATGGGCGAAACACATTGTCGGAAATCACATGAAATGGGCGAAATGATTACAATGATTACCGGAATAGCCCGCAGATCAGCGGGAATGAGGGTGAATCTGAAGCAATGTGATGGAAATTCGCCCAAAACAAAGGAAAAGGCAGGAAAATCCCTGATTCAAAAAATATCAAAAACGAGCCAAAATATCCATAAAAAGATGATATAAGAATTGAAAATGCACGGAAAATCAATAGTTAACGGTTGCGCAAAAGTCGAATTTGAAAAAAATAAAAGAAAAAATAGAAGATGATATTGTGCAAAATGGCTAAAAAATGGTCGGATTTATTATAAAATGTGGATATTGACACAAGGATGTGACGGAGATATACTCTAACCATAGAACAACCGATTGCGCATAGCGCAACACGAAAAAGTGTTCTAAAAGAACAATTTTTTCTATCAAGGAAAAGGGAGGAATTTTCAAATGAAGAAAAAAGTCATCAGCACAGTATTATGTGCAGCAATGGTAGCATCCATGTTTGCAGGATGTGGAAACAAAGCAGCCGATAACAGCAGCGCAGCAGACAATAGTGCAGCAGACAACAGCGCAGCAGAGAGCACAAACAGTGCAGCAGCAACAGAGACAGGTGATGCTGCAGATAATGCAGAAACAGCTTCCGGTGATGCAATCGCAAATCTGATCGCATCTACAGATGGAACCGTAGATATCCAGCTCTGGTGTTCAGAACTTGAGGCTTATCAGAACGTTATGAAAGAGCTGACAGACAAATTTAAAGAGCAGTACTCAGATGTAGATTTTAACATCACGATCGGTGCTGTATCTGAGGCAGATGCAAAAGATAAGATTCTTGAGGATATCGATGCAGCAGCAGATGTATTCGTATTTGCAGATGATCAGGTAAATGATCTTGTAAATGCAGGTGCGCTTCAGGAAGTGGCAGCTACTTATACATATGATCCGAAAGAAACAAACTCAGAGGCAACTGTAGCAGCAGCTACCAAAGACGGAAAACTTTACGCTTATCCGTTAACAGCATCGAATGGTTACTTCTTATACTATGATTCAAACATCTTCTCTGAAGAGGATGTGGCTTCCTGGGAAAACCTTACAGCAAAAGCGGAAGAAGCAGGAACAAAAGTTGGCATGAATGTAGCAGATGGATGGTATCTGTATGGATTTTTCTCTGGTGCAGGCTGTGAACTTTCCATGAATGAAGATAACTCAAACAACTGTGACTGGAACTCTGAGACCGGTCTTGCAGTAGCACAGAGTATTGAGAATATCACTTCTTCCCCGGCATTTGTAAGCGTACAAGATCAGGATGCAATTACCATGTTAAATGACGGTACACTTGGCGCATATGTTTCCGGTACATGGAACACCGGATCTTTTGAAGCGAAATACGGTGACGGATATGCAGCATGTAAATTACCTACTTTCGATGTAAATGGAACAGCTACACAGATGGGATCTTATGCAGGATACAAATTCGTAGGTGTTAACTCCCATGCTAAAAATGTTGGCTGGTCAATGCTCCTTGCTGAGTATCTCACAAATGAGGAGAGCCAGTTAGCAATTGGTAACGCTACATCAGAGGGACCGGCTAACACAGTAGCAGCAGCTCAGATTGATTCCCCGGCACTTGCAGCACTTGCAGCGCAGTCAGAGTTTGCAGATCAGCAGGTTGTAGGCAATAATTACTGGGATCCGGCAAAGGCACTTGGACAGAACCTGGTTGACGGTGCAACAGATCTTCAGGCTGTACTTGATGATGCAGTAGCTGGTATTACACAGCCGGTAGCTGAATAATCAAATATCTGTAAAACTCAGATTTCCACATGGCTTTGGAATAACTTTTATGAGGAGGGCATTATCTCCTGCCAGACAGGACATTGCTTTCCGGCAGAGGCGGATATTTTCCTGCTGGAAACCAATGCCTTCCTTGTGACAAGCTATGTGAAATTTTTAAAAAGAGAAAAGTTTTTGCGACTTAGCCAAAAATTCTCATTCACGCGCATAGGGAGTGAATCTATGAAAACATTTTTAAACGCAATCAAAAAATACTTTGCCGATTTTGGGACAGCCGTGGCAAAGGGCGATATCTGGTGCAAGCTTTCACTGCTTGTTATGGGTGCCGGATACTGGGGACGTAAACAGATCGTCAAAGGTATCTTAATGACAGCACTTGAAGTGATAGTAATCCTGTTTACAGGAATGTTCTCTATTAATTACATTAAGGATTTAAATACACTTGGTACCGTTCAGTATGAGTCCGTATTTGATCCGCTGACCTTGAAAAATACTGTTAATGATTACGATAACTCATTGCTGATCCTGCTATATGGTATTATTGGTGTTCTCGTAATCGTAGCATTCATATTTTTATATATAAGCAATTTGAAAGCTGTTTATCGGCTTCAGCTTATGAAAGAAGAGGGAGAACATGTCAATACATTTGCAGAAGATATAAAATCTCTTTTCAATGGTAAGTTTTATATCACATTGCTTACCCTGCCGAGTATCGGTGTTATTATGATGAACATTATACCGATCATTTTTATGTCCTGTGTGGCATTTACCAATTATGATATGGATCATATGCCGCCAAACTACCTGTTTACATGGGTTGGACTTAGAAACTTTAAGAACATGTTTACAGGCGGCACCACAATCACATTCTCCTATGCATTCGTAAGAATTCTTGCATGGACAATGATCTGGGCAGTATCGGCAACATTTACAACTTTCATCGGTGGTATTCTTTTGGCAAAGCTGATCAACCATGAAGATACACATTTTAAAAAAATGTGGAGATCACTTTTTGTTGTGACAATCGCGATTCCACAGTTCGTAACATTGCTTCTTGTAAGCAAAATGTTCAGCGACCACGGTATTGTAAATACATTATGTTCCAACATCGGTCTGACAGGATGGTTACAAAGTATCGGACTTGTTTCCGGAAACTATATTCCGTTTCTCTCTAAACCGGGCTGGTCTCATGCAATGATCATTCTTATTAATATCTGGGTCGGTGTTCCATATCAGATGCTTTCCGCTACCGGTATTCTGATGAATATTCCGACAGATCAGTTGGAGAGTGCACGTATCGATGGTGCAAATAAATGGCAGATCTTCTGGAAGATCACAATGCCGTATGTATTATTTATCTGTGGACCATCCCTGATTCAGAGCATTATTGCAAACATCAATAACTTTAACGTTATTTATCTGCTGACAAGTTCCAATGCAACAGCAAACATGGCATTTGCAAACTCTAATGCAAAAGAGACAGACCTTCTCATTACATGGCTGTTTACATTGACCAACGATAACTCAAACTATAAGATGGCATCGGTAATTGGTATTATTTCATTTGCTATCTGTGCGCTTCTTACATTGCTTAGCTATACAAGAATGATCAGTGGTGATAAAGAGGAGGTGTACCAATAATGAAAAAGAAAACATGGAAAATCATTGTGAGACATTTAGTACTTGCTCTTTTGGCAATCATCTGGCTGATTCCGATTGTATGGCTGGTTGTAACATCCCTTTCCACTACAAAGGGTGTAAGTTACCAGCACTTCTTCCCGGAACACTGGACACTGGCAAACTATCATCAACTGTTCTTCAAGACAGATACAGCAGCAAACTTCCCTGCATGGTTTAAAAATACTTTTATCGTAGCATTTTTTACCTGCATCGTTTCATCCGCTTTTGTACTGATGGTCTCTTATGCATTCAGTTGTATGAGATTCAAGGCGAGAAAACCTCTGATGAGCTTTTCTATCATTCTTGGAATGTTCCCGGGTGTACTTTCCATGATCGCTGTTTATTTTGTCTTAAAAATGATCGGACTTACTGATTCACTTGCAGGTCTGGTTATCGTATATTCTGCAGGTTCGGGACTTGGGTTTTTAGTATTGAAAGGTTTCTTTGATACCATCCCGGTTTCACTGAGAGAGGCTGCCCGCTTAGAGGGTGCTTCCGAGGCAACAATTTTTGGAAAAATCATTATTCCGCTGTCAAAACCGATGATAGTATATACGATTATCAACTCTTTCCTGAATCCATGGATGGATTTTGTTCTGGCACGGATCATGATCAAATCAAAAGAGTCCGCAGACTGGACAGTTGCGATCGGTCTTTATAACCTGTTACAGAAGACTCTGATCGGAGATTACTTCGCAATCTTCTGTGCCGGTGGTGTAATGATCGCAATCCCGATTTCCATTCTCTTCGTAGTGATGCAGAAGTTCTATGTTGAGGGTGTTACCGGTGGAGCTGTAAAAGGTTAGAAAAATATTTTTAGAGGAGAAAGAAAAAAATGGATAAATTTGTACTGAATCTTATTCATCGTCCGGAGATGGTTCCAGAGTATTCTGCAACAGTGACTGGACAGGGAAAAGAAGAGGATATCGGAGATAAAGCACTGCTGACAGAGTCTTTGGATATCTTTAAGACACAGCAGAGATTAGCTCACGAGAATGGATTAAAGGTAACCATTCAGATGACATACGCTTCACTGTTCAATGATGAGGCAGTGGAGATTGCAAAACATGACCATGAGGTATATGGCGACGAGATCGCATTATCTTTATTAGGACTTCCTTGTGAGGAGTTCCGTGAAAAATATAAGACCAAGGATTTCTGTATCTGGATGTTTTCCATGGAAGATAAGAAAGCCATCGTAAATGATGTATTCGAAAAATTCCATGACAGATTCGGTTTTTATCCGGAGTCCACAGGTTCTTATTACATGGATGCTGACCTGACAAATTATATCAAGGCAGCATACCCGACTGTAAAATGTGCAGTTGCTACCTGCTGGGAGGAAGGCCCGAAGGCATATCACACCTGCAACAACTCCTGGTATACATTATTTGATGGCGGCCCATGGGCACCATGGATCCCATCCAAACAGAACACACATGCACCGGCTGCAAATAAAGAGGAAGACAGTGGTATCGTAGCGATCCCTCATCTTTCCCGTGATCTGATCGCATGTTACGATGGAAATGGTTCGAACTTCGGAACACATCCGCAGAACGTACTCCGTGGTATGATCTATGACACAAAGACATGGGAGTATCCATATCTTTACAATCTGATCGACCAGTACCGTTCCTTAGAGAAATATAACAACGGATATTCCTACAACATGATGTTCGTTGGACCGGGCTGGATGAACAAGATGGGACGCTGGGAGCAGCCATATGAACTCCTTTACAAATCCTACAGCGATGGCTGTGCTTACTACGGCAAACTGAAAAAAGAGGGTCAGTTAGTAGATATGACCATGTCGGAGTTCGCTGATTATTATCGTGAGAAGAAAGGTGTCAACCAGAACAATTACAACGAGCCGGAATGTGCTCTCTGGAGAGATATCTTATATGGTTCCGACAAACAGTTATTCTGGTACTGCGATCCATATATGAGAGCATGTGTCAACATGGATCAGGGCGGTGCGATCGTTGACCTTCGTCCTTATGCAGCAAAATTAGAGTGGCCGGTCGGCATCGGAACAAAACATGTTCAGGATGCATCCTACCCGTTTTTAATTCAGGAGAAATACCGTGCAGGTTACTTCACCCACTATGCAGGAGAGGGAACCGTAAGAAGTGCAAAACTTTCTTACAAAGGAGAGGAAGTGGATCTCTGCCTCTGCCCGACACATGCACATTTCTCACAGGAAGGAAAGACAAGAATCCTTACATTAGACCCAGTTACGATCGAGTTCAGGGATCTGACTGTAAAACTTCAGACAAAAGAGTACTTTGAGGAAGGTTCTTCGAACATCAGGATTGAGCGTCACATTTTAGAGATGAGTGATCCGACTGCGGAAGTAACATTAAATGAATACATGGTTGCATGCTATGGTACAACTGAGTATTCCGAAGATATGAGTCATATCACATTAAAGATCGACGGACCGGAAGAGAAGACGATCAACTATGAATACAAATGCCGTGAGGAAGGCGTTGTGGGAGCTGCAGAGGTTTCCGCAGTTATTCCTGAAATCGAGACAAGAGTATCCATGACAGCATCCGATGCAAATGCAGAAGGATATGTAAAAGAAGGATATGCATTCTCACCAATGTTTACATTGGGATACAGAAAAACAATCTCAGATAAGGAGGTATTTGCAACATGGCTCAACTTGGCAAAGGCAAATTAAATTATAGATGCCCATCCTGTTTTTTAAGAGATCTCGACATCGATATGTTCTACAATAAAGAAACCGGTATTTACAGCTGCATCCGCTGCCAGTATCGTGGAACGGAAGAGGATGTATTAGAGAAAAACGAAATGATCCGTTTCCGCTATAAAGCAATGCATGACAGAATTACAAAATTTGATTTTGACTAAATTCTGGTAACAGAAACAAAATGACTGCCGTACTGAAATATTGTACGGCAGTTTTAAAAAGAGGTAATAACCATGGGAAAAAAGAAAAAAGACACAATGGAATTGAGGTTTTACGAAGTTCCGCAGGGTGAATATGTTCTGGCACTTTTAGGAGACAACTGGATTCGTGATTACGGACATGATGAAAGTAATCTTCATTTTCACAATCTCATGGAAATCGGATATTGTAAAAACGGTACCGGCGAGTTGATCTTAAATGAAGAGACAAAACGTTATGAACCGGCAATGGTCAGTATTATTCCACAGAATTACCCGCATGTGACGATCAGTGACATTGCGGAGGGACCAAGCTATTGGGAATATTTATTTTTTGATCCGATGGTCATGATCCAGGAATTATATCCGGATAATGCTGTCATGCAAAAAAAAGTATTGCAGATGATCAATCGTAAGGCTTTATTTTTCCATGAGTGGGAAAACTGCGGAATTTCCGTTCTTGTGAAGATGCTCATGGATGAAATGAGACAGAAAAAAAATCATTTTAATGATTGTGTCAGAGGTCTTTTGATCGCTTTTTTTGCTGAATTGCTCCGCATGTGTGAGAGCGATGTCTCGGAGAATGAAGTAAAGAAAAAGACAGGTGTTTCCCAGATCACGGCGGCACTTGATTATGTAAGGTTAGAGTATGCAAACAATATCCGTGTCGAGGAACTTGCAAAGGCAAGCCATATGAGTGAGACACATTTCAGAAGAGTCTTTGAATCTTATATGAATATGTCACCGATGGATTACATCAATCTGATGCGGGTGCAGAAAGCCTGTGATATCATGAAAAAGACAAATGACCCGATGGATGTGGTCGCCCAGAAAGTAGGATTTACCACGACATCCACATTTAACCGGAACTTCAAAAAATATCTGAATACATCTCCGTATCAGTGGAAGATCAGTCCGGAAAATTATGAGAGAAAGCTGCTGAATTATAATATTTCCGCGTTGAAGGGCTGGTAAACAAATGGGCAAAAATGCGTGTTTTGTGTTGAGATACAGATGCAAAATGCGCATTTTTTCGTTAAAATGGAGATAAGACCAGAAAAAGATAAGGAGGACATCACATGTCATTCGAAATAAAAAAGATTCATGATCCAAAATTTTTTAAGGAAAACTGTATGGCAGCGCACTCTGATCATGTGGCATATGCAGATGAAAAGGAGGCAGAAGAGAGAAAAAGCAGCTTCCGGCTGCCTTTAGATGGCGTCTGGAAATTTCATTATGCGAGAAATTATGCGCAGACCGTCAGTGGGTTTGAGGCAGAAGATTTTGATTGTAAATGCTGGGAGGATATTCGGGTGCCGGCACATATCCAGATGGAGGGCTATGATATCCCGCAGTATGTAAACATTCAGTACCCGTGGGATGGAAGGGAAGATGTGTGGCGCGACGCAGTGCCGAGTGAATTTAATCCGGTGGCAAGCTATGTAAAATATTTTACACTGCCGGAAGGTTTTAGAAAAAACGGGCTTTATATTTCTTTTCAGGGTGTGGAGAGCGGTTTTGCATTGTGGTTAAACGGTCATTATGTCGGATATAGTGAGGACAGTTTCACCCCGTCAGATTTTGATCTTACCCCGTATGTAAAAGAGGGCGAAAATAAGCTGGCAGTCCAGGTGTTTAAGTGGACTTCTTCAAGCTGGTGCGAGGATCAGGATTTCTACCGGTTCTCCGGTATTTTCCGTTCGGTTTATCTGTATACCATGCCAAAGGTGCATGTGTATGATTTAAAAGTGCAGCCGGTTGTCGATGAGGCGGTTTTAAATGCAGATCTTCTTGTCACAATGCAGATGCGCGGCGAGGGAAAAGCAAGACTGACCCTGACCGGCAGCAGAAATTATTCCGTTTTGGAAGAAAAAGAAGAACAGATTATTTTCTCTGAGGAGCTGCCAGTCTCTGATGGGGAAGTTCATTTTGAAAAAGAGGTGAAAAAACCGGATCTGTGGAGTGCGGAGATCCCGAATTTATACACGCTTACGATCGAATGTTTTGATCAAAACGGGGAGAGAAGCGAGCTTGTCAGCCAAAGAATCGGATTCCGCCGTTTTGAAATGAAAGACGGTATCATGACATTAAATGGAAAGCGCATTGTATTTAAGGGTGTCAACCGTCATGAGTTCAGTTCCAAAACAGGACGTGCAGTGACAAGGGAAGAGGTTTTAAAAGACATCGTTACGATGAAACAGAACAACATCAATGCGATCCGCACCTGCCACTACCCGG
>ERZ1673697.2823-NODE-2823-length-14213-cov-4.568301_pt1 | contig 14213 bp, 16 predicted proteins | sample MGYA00580227_ERZ1673697 | MGnify/ENA primary metagenome ERZ1673697 (study PRJEB41218, sample SAMN15661759) | gut metagenome | host: Homo sapiens | place: Canada: London | collected 2015-08-20/2019-03-30 | study: EMG produced TPA metagenomics assembly of...
GGTCATCGGGCATTATCTGAACATAAAACACTATCAGTAAGTTGGAGTCATTACCGATAATAGCGTCTTTATTTCTGCTTTCCGCCTGCCCGCAGGACGTAGCGCCGATGGCTCGCTGGAAGAGTTAAAGAAGATGCAGCGAGACAATCTCAAGGATCAATACAATGAAGAAACCTTCCAGTTTCATGATTGTAATGCCAAACATTTCACCTGTAAGTATCAGGATGTGTTGATAAATTTTGATGGTCAGCAGAAAAGAACCATCAGTGTTTATCTTGAAGACACCCCCAGGGCTGTGGGGATCATTGCATTAATGGAGCCAGATACGGCAGATAAATATCGCCAACAGGCGATGGAGATTATGTTGTCTGCTAAAAATACAGTGAAGTAAAAAATAAGGCGCCTTGCGGCGCCTCTGCGTGGAAGAGATTAAACCTCTTCCATGCGACCCAGCAGGGCCTGCAGACGTTCCTGCCAGCCGTTCTGCTGTTCTTTCAGATGGTTGTTCTCACGCTCCAGCTCTTCGCGCTGATGCTGGGCATTTTGAACTTCCTGCGACAGTGAGTTGTTTTTTTCTTTCAGCTCTTCGATTTCCATCTGCAACAGAGTGATGGTATCAATCGCCTGCTGTACTTTTGCTTCCAGTTTCTCAAACACTTCTAATGACATTGTCATACCTCTCCTGAATTGCAAGGCGTTGATGGATAAAAATCCTCGTCCCGATTACCGGTGACGCCTTAATAAATACGAGCGCACTTTAGTTAGCTCCGATTGTATGAAGCCGCGCCATCGCTGTCCAGCGGCACGCCTTGCAGATTACGGTTTGCCACACTTTTCATCCTTCTCCTGGAGACATAATCCACACCAATCGAAAATGTTAATAAATTTGTTGCGCGAATGATCTAACAAACATGCATCATGTACAATCAGATGGAATAAATGGCGCGATAACGCTCATTTTATGACGAAGCACACACATTTTAAGTTCGATATTTCTCGTTTTTGCTCGTTAACGATAAGTTTACAGCATGCCTACAAGCATCGTGGAGGTCCGTGACTTTCACGCATACAACAAACATTAACTCTTCAGGATCCGATTATGAGTCAAACATCAACCTTGAAAGGCCAGTGCATTGCTGAATTCCTCGGTACCGGGTTGTTGATTTTTTTCGGGGTGGGTTGCGTTGCAGCACTAAAAGTCGCTGGTGCGTCTTTTGGTCAGTGGGAAATCAGTGTCATTTGGGGACTGGGGGTGGCAATGGCCATCTACCTGACCGCAGGGGTTTCCGGCGCGCATCTTAACCCCGCTGTTACCATTGCATTGTGGCTGTTTGCCTGTTTCGACAAGCGCAAAGTTATTCCTTTTATCGTTTCACAAGTTGCCGGCGCTTTCTGCGCTGCGGCTTTAGTTTACGGGCTTTACTACAATTTATTTTTCGACTTCGAGCAGACTCATCATATTGTTCGCGGCAGCGTTGAAAGTGTTGATCTGGCTGGCACTTTCTCTACTTACCCGAATCCTCATATCAATTTTGTGCAGGCTTTCGCAGTTGAGATGGTGATTACCGCTATTCTGATGGGGCTGATCCTGGCGTTAACGGACGATGGCAACGGTGTACCACGCGGCCCTTTGGCTCCCTTGCTGATTGGTCTACTGATTGCGGTCATTGGCGCATCTATGGGCCCATTGACGGGTTTTGCCATGAACCCAGCGCGTGACTTCGGTCCGAAAGTCTTTGCCTGGCTGGCGGGCTGGGGCAATGTCGCCTTTACCGGCGGCAGAGACATTCCTTACTTCCTGGTGCCGCTTTTTGGCCCTATCGTTGGCGCGATTGTAGGTGCATTTGCCTACCGCAAACTGATTGGTCGCCATTTGCCTTGCGATATCTGTGTTGTGGAAGAAAAGGAGACCACAACTCCTTCAGAACAAAAAGCTTCGCTGTAATATGACTACGGGACAATTAAACATGACTGAAAAAAAATATATCGTTGCGCTCGACCAGGGCACCACCAGCTCCCGCGCGGTCGTAATGGATCACGATGCCAATATCATTAGCGTGTCGCAGCGCGAATTTGAGCAAATCTACCCAAAACCAGGCTGGGTAGAACACGACCCAATGGAAATCTGGGCCACCCAAAGCTCCACGCTGGTAGAAGTGCTGGCGAAAGCCGATATCAGTTCCGATCAAATTGCAGCTATCGGTATTACGAACCAGCGTGAAACCACTATTGTCTGGGAAAAAGAAACCGGCAAGCCTATCTATAACGCCATTGTCTGGCAGTGCCGTCGTACCGCAGAAATCTGCGAGCATTTAAAACGTGACGGTTTAGAAGATTATATCCGCAGCAATACCGGTCTGGTGATTGACCCGTACTTCTCTGGCACCAAAGTGAAGTGGATCCTCGACCATGTGGAAGGCTCTCGCGAACGTGCGCGTCGTGGTGAATTGCTGTTTGGTACGGTTGATACGTGGCTTATCTGGAAAATGACTCAGGGCCGTGTCCATGTGACCGATTACACCAACGCCTCTCGTACCATGTTGTTCAACATCCATACCCTGGACTGGGACGACAAAATGCTGGAAGTGCTGGATATTCCGCGCGAGATGCTGCCAGAAGTGCGTCGTTCTTCCGAAGTGTACGGTCAGACTAACATTGGCGGCAAAGGCGGCACGCGTATTCCAATCTCCGGGATCGCCGGTGACCAGCAGGCCGCGCTGTTTGGTCAGTTGTGCGTGAAAGAAGGGATGGCGAAGAATACCTACGGCACTGGCTGCTTTATGCTGATGAACACCGGCGAGAAAGCGGTGAAATCAGAAAACGGCCTGCTGACCACCATCGCCTGTGGCCCAACTGGCGAAGTAAACTATGCGCTGGAAGGTGCGGTGTTTATGGCGGGCGCATCCATTCAGTGGCTGCGCGATGAGATGAAGTTGATTAACGACGCGTACGATTCCGAATATTTCGCCACCAAAGTGCAAAACACCAATGGTGTATATGTGGTTCCGGCATTTACCGGGCTGGGTGCGCCATACTGGGATCCGTATGCGCGCGGGGCGATTTTCGGCTTAACGCGTGGAGTGAACGCTAACCACATTATCCGCGCGACGCTGGAGTCTATTGCTTATCAGACGCGTGACGTACTGGAAGCAATGCAGGCCGACTCCGGTATTCGTCTGCACGCGCTGCGCGTGGATGGCGGTGCAGTAGCAAACAATTTCCTGATGCAGTTCCAGTCCGATATTCTCGGTACCCGCGTTGAGCGCCCGGAAGTGCGCGAAGTTACCGCATTGGGTGCGGCCTATCTTGCTGGTCTGGCGGTTGGCTTCTGGCAGAATCTCGACGAGCTGCAAGAGAAAGCGGTGATTGAGCGCGAGTTCCGTCCAGGCATCGAAACCACTGAGCGTAATTACCGTTACGCAGGCTGGAAAAAAGCGGTCAAACGCGCGATGGCGTGGGAAGAACACGACGAGTAATGTAAATGCCGGATGAAGCGTTTATGCCGCATCCGGTAGTCCTGAATCGTGCGGGGGCAACCCCGCACACATCAATAATCCCGCCCTTCCCCTGTGCTACACTTCGCGCCATTCCTTACTGCTTAGAGTTTGCTATGAGACGAGAACTTGCCATCGAATTTTCCCGCGTCACCGAATCTGCGGCGCTGGCTGGCTACAAATGGTTAGGACGCGGCGATAAAAACACCGCGGACGGCGCGGCGGTAAACGCCATGCGTATTATGCTCAACCAGGTCAACATTGACGGCACCATCGTCATTGGTGAAGGTGAAATAGACGAAGCACCGATGCTCTACATTGGTGAAAAAGTCGGTACTGGTCGCGGCGACGCGGTAGATATTGCTGTTGATCCGATTGAAGGCACGCGCATGACGGCGATGGGCCAGGCTAACGCGCTGGCGGTGCTGGCAGTAGGCGATAAAGGCTGTTTCCTCAACGCGCCAGATATGTATATGGAGAAGCTGATCGTCGGACCGGGAGCCAAAGGCACCATTGATCTGAACCTGCCGCTGGCGGATAACCTGCGCAATGTAGCGGCGGCGCTCGGCAAACCGTTGAGCGAACTGACGGTAACGATTCTGGCTAAACCTCGCCACGATGCCGTTATCGCTGAAATGCAGCAACTCGGCGTACGCGTATTTGCTATTCCGGATGGCGACGTTGCGGCCTCAATTCTCACCTGTATGCCAGACAGCGAAGTTGACGTGCTGTACGGTATTGGTGGCGCGCCGGAAGGCGTGGTTTCTGCGGCGGTGATCCGCGCATTAGATGGTGACATGAACGGTCGTCTGCTGGCGCGTCATGACGTCAAAGGCGACAACGAAGAGAATCGTCGCATTGGCGAGCAGGAGCTGGCACGCTGCAAAGCAATGGGCATCGAAGCCGGTAAAGTATTACGTCTGGGCGATATGGCACGCAGCGATAACGTCATCTTTTCTGCCACCGGTATTACCAAAGGCGATCTGCTGGAAGGCATTAGCCGCAAAGGCAATATCGCGACTACCGAAACGCTGCTGATCCGCGGCAAGTCACGCACTATTCGCCGCATTCAGTCCATCCACTATCTGGATCGCAAAGACCCGGAAATGCAGGTGCACATTCTCTGAGTGATTTGATCGATTGAGCCTTCCAGTCCTTCGGGACTGGAATTTTTTTGTTCGGAGAACGAAGATAAGGCAAGTCAATCAAAACAGGAGAAAAACATGGCTGATTGGGTAACAGGCAAAGTCACTAAAGTGCAGAACTGGACCGACGCCCTGTTTAGTCTCACCGTTCACGCCCCCGTGCTTCCGTTTACCGCCGGGCAATTTACCAAGCTTGGCCTTGAAATCGACGGTGAACGCGTCCAGCGCGCCTACTCCTATGTTAACTCGCCCGATAATCCCGATCTGGAGTTTTACCTGGTCACCGTCCCCGATGGCAAATTAAGCCCACGACTGGCGGCACTGAAACCGGGCGATGAAGTGCAGGTGGTTAGCGAAGCAGCTGGCTTCTTTGTGCTGGATGAAGTACCAGATTGCGAAACGCTATGGATGCTGGCAACCGGTACAGCGATTGGCCCTTATTTATCGATTCTGCAACTGGGCAAAGATTTAGAGCGCTTCAAAAATCTGGTCCTGGTTCACGCCGCACGTTATGCCGCCGACTTAAGCTATTTGCCACTGATGCAAGAACTGGAAAAACGCTACGAAGGCAAACTGCGCATTCAGACGGTGGTCAGTCGGGAAACGACAGCGGGGTCGCTCACCGGACGGATACCGGCATTAATTGAAAGTGGTGAACTGGAAAGCGCGGTTGGCCTGCCGATGAATAAAGAAACCAGCCATGTGATGCTGTGCGGCAATCCACAGATGGTGCGCGATACGCAACAGTTACTGAAAGAGACCCGGCAGATGACGAAACATTTACGTCGCCGACCGGGCCATATGACAGCGGAGCATTACTGGTAAGCGGTTACTTATCGATAAACGGCACGATGAGCAAATCCGCACTCAACTTATTGATCATCCCGCGATATGCCGGCATCAAACGGTTGATAAATGAGTGGTGATGACCACAGACAAGGAGGTCGCACTGCTCTTTTTGCATAATTTCCAGCAGTGTTTCCGGCATTTCTCCGCGTTCAATACGCAGTTTTGTCTTCGGCCATTGAATATTTTTCGTCAGTTTATACAGCTTGTTATCCGACTTATTCTTCAACAATTGAAGAATATCTTCTGTTGCAGGGAAGTAGATACCCGGATACAACTCGCTTAAGCCATCATCAATATGAATTAACGTCAGGTGAGCGTCATTATGTCTGGCGAGCTCCAGGGCTTTATTCACCAGTAAGGCATCTTCTTCATTCCCGGAAATTGCCACGCCAATGTGTTTATAAGCCATGTTTAACTCCTTCTAAAGCAACTCCATCAAGCTAACGAACGCAGTGATAACTCAAAAATAATCATCTCGGCCTGGCATGAGAAGGTGAAGGCCGCATCAAGCTCAACTTGCCCCTCCAGATCCTTAATCTTATAGGCCACGCTGGCCCCTTCATCTGCAGAGGATGCAGCGGCGGCAAGCTCTTTCAGTTTGGTCATAAAGGACTCTGCTTCTTCGCGGGTGGCAAAAAAGCGCGAAAACTTACTGGTACAGTTGTCGTTATCAATCACCGTACCGATATCAATCGCACATCCTTTAGTACTGCATTTATCTACGACATCTTTCATAGGGCACCTCTGTATATTCGCCTCTCTGTCGATTACGACTTAAGAATAATGCGCCGTTAAGGGAAGAACAAACAAGTAATGATCTTATGGATTACCATTTTTTTTGATATTGCTTAATGTGAAGAGTTCAGAAGGATTTTCCGGGTATTGTCATTTGCATCGTGGAAATAACAATCCCGGAAAAAAATAGCAGTAAGAGATATATTAAAGGTTAATTACTTGATTTATTGTCGGCTTTATACTTCACATCCTCGGTATCTTTACCATATTTATTTTCGCCTTGTGTGCCAACAAACGCACCAAGATCGATAAGCATCATCACCAGAATCAACGTCGGGACAAAACGCCCCACCGCCCATTGCCAGACACCCGGTAAAATCGCCCAGTTACCCGCCAGCAGCATCCACGCCACAATCATCAAAAATGCCCATGCGCCGGAACGCCCGCGATCATGCAAGCGCTTAACGGTTACTGCCGCTGTTGGCCAGAGCAAGCACACAAGGCAAAACGCCGCAGTCTGAATATCGAGTAAATTTTTACCCGCCAGTGAGAAAAGCACCAGCATGCCTGCGAACCACAGGCCTATCCAAATCCAGAAATCACGGCGTCCAATACGCCCTTTAAATGAGAATAACCATTGCTGTATGGTCATGTAAGTTCCTTGATGGTTGTCTTTTCCAGGATTCTACCCTTTTGACAAGGGCGACAGATATCGTTTTAATCGGAGCCAGTCATAACAAAAGGTACTGTCAATGAAGCCAGGGTGTACGCTGTTTTTTCTCTTATGTTCTGCATTAACCGTTACAACAACGGCGCATGCACAAACACCAGATACGGCAACGACCGCGCCTTATCTGCTGGCTGGAGCCCCTACTTTCGATCTCTCCATCAGCCAGTTTCGAGAAGACTTTAACAGCCAGAATCCCAGCCTGCCACTGAACGAATTTCGTGCCATCGACAGCAGTCCCGACAAAGCCAATCTCACTCGTGCTGCCAGTAAAATTAACGAGAACTTGTATGCTTCTACAGCGCTGGAGCGCGGTACCTTAAAAATCAAAAGCATTCAAATGACCTGGCTACCCATCCAGGGGCCAGAGCAAAAAGCCGCGAAAGCGAAAGCTCAGGAATACATGGCAGCGGTGATCCGCACACTCACCCCATTAATGACCAAAACACAAAGCCAGAAAAAACTGCAGTCGCTACTAACGGCGGGGAAAAACAAACGTTATTACACCGAGACCGAAGGTGCACTGCGTTATGTTGTCGCGGACAACGGCGAAAAGGGGCTGACCTTCGCTGTTGAACCGATTAAGCTGGCGCTATCTGAATCGCTTGAAGGTTTGAATAAATGACAAAAAGCAAAGCCTTTGTGCCGATGAATCTCTATACTGTTTCACAGACCTGCTGCCCTGCGGGGCGGCCATCTTCCTTTATTCGCTTATAAGCGTGGAGAATTAAAATGCGACATCCTTTAGTGATGGGTAACTGGAAACTGAACGGCAGCCGCCACATGGTTCACGAGCTGGTTTCTAACCTGCGTAAAGAGCTGGCAGGTGTTGCTGGCTGTGCGGTTGCAATCGCACCACCGGAAATGTACATCGATATGGCGAAGCGTGAAGCTGAAGGCAGCCACATCATGCTGGGTGCGCAAAACGTGGACCTGAACCTGTCCGGCGCATTCACCGGTGAAACCTCTGCTGCTATGCTGAAAGACATCGGCGCACAGTACATCATCATCGGCCACTCTGAACGTCGTACTTACCACAAAGAGTCTGACGAACTGATCGCGAAAAAATTCGCGGTGCTGAAAGAGCAGGGTCTGACTCCGGTTCTGTGCATCGGTGAAACCGAAGCTGAAAACGAAGCGGGCAAAACTGAAGAAGTTTGTGCACGTCAGATCGACGCGGTACTGAAAACTCAGGGTGCTGCAGCATTCGAAGGTGCGGTAATCGCTTACGAACCAGTATGGGCAATCGGTACTGGCAAATCGGCAACTCCGGCGCAGGCACAGGCTGTTCACAAATTCATCCGTGACCACATCGCTAAAGTTGACGCTAACATCGCTGAACAAGTGATCATTCAGTACGGCGGCTCTGTAAACGCGTCTAACGCTGCAGAACTGTTTGCTCAGCCAGACATCGACGGTGCGCTGGTTGGCGGTGCTTCTCTGAAAGCTGACGCTTTCGCAGTAATCGTTAAAGCTGCAGAAGCGGCTAAACAGGCTTAAGTCTGAAAGGTGCCGGATTTCATATCCGGCACTTACTTTCCTTAACTCCTCGCCTTAACGCAAAATCTCACACTGATGATCCTGGATTTCCTCGGCTGAAGCACGGTTCAGCGTCAGTAGATTTCGTTGTGTCGCCAGCAATACAAATGAGTTATCACTCTGCCGCACCATCGCCAGCCCGTAGCTTCCCATATGTTCCCGCGCCTCAGGCACTTCCTCTGCAAGCATCATAAATGGGCTGCGTTGTACCAGTTCGCTTTCCGTTACCCGACGCGCCAGGTACTCATGCCCACGCAAACCACCTGGCAGTGGCAACCAGCGGCTGCTGATGTTAGCCAGATTGTTATCCAGTTGTTCGCGCACATCAGGACGAATACAAGAGATATGAATATGAAAATGGTTTTGCGTACGCCCGGTGCGAGAGTTGATCGCCAAAGAAACCGCGCGATCGGGAACCGGCTGACCGTATTTTTTGCTCATAAAATCACGCGCCTGCCAGGCCAACCAAAAGAAGTTCGGCGTTGAAGGATCGGTCAACAAAGGACTTTCAGTACCGTTAATACGATACGTTGGCATCAACAGATATTGCAGTGGGCCATTAAGATCTTTTAAAACCACGTATCCGGCATTGGGTTTGACTTCCGCACATGGCGAAGGATTTTGATTTTGCTGTTGATTGGGCAAACATTCCTCAAGGACAATCTTACGTAGTGTATCCGACTCTTCACCGGTTAATTTCCAGTAACCAATACCGGCAGCCACAACGGCGATAACTATCATCACCAAAAAAAGAAGACCCGCTTTTTTCATCTTTTTTTCCCTGTACCTCAAAGAGATGCAAGGGTAACGCAAAATCGTGACAAATAAAAAACCCGGTCGCGAGAAACCACCGGGTTTGATAATTATCCTGGGGAAATCAGCGTTTGCTGATCTGATCGAACGTACCGCCGTTAGCAAAATGCTCTTTTTGCGCTTTCGTCCAGCCGCCGAACTCTTCATCAATGGTGAATAACTTCAGCTTTGGAAACGCATTTTCGTACTTTTTCGCCACCTCAGCATCGCGCGGACGGTAGTAGTTTTTCGCGGCAATTTCCTGACCTTCTGGCGAGTAGAGATATTTCAGGTAGGCTTCCGCCACCTCTTTGGTGCCTTTTTTCTCGACCACTTTATCGACCACCGACACGGTTGGCTCTGCGAGGATAGACTCACTCGGCGTAACGATTTCGAATTTATCTTTCCCCAGCTCATTCGCTGCCAGCAGAGCTTCGTTTTCCCAGGCAATCAGTACATCGCCAATTCCGCGCTCGACAAAGGTGTTAGTGGAGCCGCGCGCGCCAGAATCCAGAACTTCGACGTTTTTATACAGTGCCCGAACAAAATCCTGTGCTTTTGCCTGATCGTTGTTGTTGTGATGCAGCGCGTAGCCCCAGGCTGCCAGGTAGTTCCAGCGCGCGCCACCAGAGCTTTTCGGATTAGGCGTGATCACCGAAACACCCGGTTTAATCAGATCGTTCCAGTCATGGATCTGCTTCGGATTGCCCTTACGTACCAGGAAAACAATGGTGGAAGTGTACGGTGCGGAGTTATCCGGCAGACGTTTGATCCACTCTTTATCAATCCGCCCGCGTTCCGCAATCGCGTCCACGTCATAGGCCAGAGCCAGCGTGACAACATCAGCTTCAATACCGTTGATTACCGACGTCGCTTGTTTGCCTGAACCACCGTGGGACTGACGAATCACCACGTTATCGCCAGTTTGCTGTTTCCAGTGGGCGCTGAATGCCTTGTTGTACTGTTCGTACAATTCGCGCGTTGGATCATATGAAACGTTAAGAAGCTGAATATCCTTTGCCATAACGCTGGTTGCCGCCAGCAAAAATGTTAACCCTACGCCCCACTTGTTCATCGCCCGACTCTCTTATGTTGTGTTGTGATGAGCAAAGCGTGCCAGAAGGTTAACCAAACATTAAAGAATAAAAAAAGATTGGCTATAACTTGCGGGTATATGTTGGGGGATTAAAAAGGCGGAAGAAATCCGCCTCATATTGCTGACAAAGTGCACTTTGTCCATGCCGGATGCGGCGCGAACGCCTTATCCGGCCTACAAAAGTTTGCAAATTCAATAAATTGCAGAATTCATGTAGGCCTGATAAGCGAAGCGCATCAGGCATTTTTGCTTCTGTCATCGGTTTCAGGCTAAAGGAATCTGCCTTTTTCCGAAATCATTAATACAGTTTTTTCGCGCAGTCCAGCCAGTCGCCTTTGAACGGACGCTTCATGTTTTCGATAGCGTCGATGATGTCGTGGTGAACCAGCTGTTCGTTCTGGATACCTACGCAACGACCGCCGTAACCTGCCAGCAGCAGATCGATAGCGTAAGCGCCCATACGGGAAGCCAGAATACGGTCGTAAGGCACCGGAGAACCACCGCGCTGGATGTGGCCCAGCACAGTTGCGCGGGTTTCACGACCGGTTTCTTTCTCGATGAAATGCGCCAGTTCGTCAACATCACACATATGTTCGGTAATCGCCACGATCGCGTGTTTTTTACCTTTCGCGATACCCGCTTTGATTTCGTTTACCAGGTCTTCACGGCTGAATTCAACTTCCGGAACTACAACGAATTCACAGCCACCGGCAATGGCCGCAGCCAGGGTCAGATCGCCACAATAACGACCCATCACTTCCACCACGGAAATACGCTGGTGAGAAGAAGAGGTGTCACGCAGACGGTCGATCGCTTCTACAACGGTGCTCAGCGCAGTGAAGAAACCGATAGTGTAGTCAGTGCCTTTGATGTCGTTGTCGATAGTGCCCGGCAGGCCGATGCACGGGAAGCCCATTTCGGTCAGACGCATTGCACCCATGTAGGAACCGTCACCGCCGATAACCACCAGCGCGTCGATACCACGTTTTTTCAGGTTTTCGATAGCCACGGCGCGGATGTTCTCGTCGCGGAATTCCGGGAAACGCGCAGAACCGAGGAACGTACCACCACGGTTGATCATGTCAGAAACGCTGTAACGGTCTAGCTGTACCATACGATCTTCATACAGACCCAGATAGCCGTCATAAATGCCCATTACTTCCAGACCTTCTGTCAGCGCAGAACGAACAACCCCGCGAATTGCGGCGTTCATGCCTGGCGCATCACCGCCGCTTGTCAACACACCGATTTTCTTAATCATGACTACCTCTGAACTTTGGAATGCAAAATGAAATCTGTTGCCGGAAGTCTTCTTGCACATCGAAGTGATCCAACGAATGTGCAAATAGTATAACAATCACTTCCTGCTGAATTGATTCAGGTCAGGCCAAATGGCGGTATTTTATACACAAAATGCGGGTCTGGCTCTCTTTTATACTGATTATGAAAGCATAGACCGTTTACCCTCCCTGGGTACGACGGAACAGGGGTCCTGATGGATAATCACATCCGATCCCGGAAAACGCCGTAAAATAGCCTGCTCTACCTGATCCGCCACCATATGTGCCTGAACCAAAGGCAGAGAGTCTTCCATTTCCAAATGAATCTGAATAAAGCGGGTCGGCCCTGACTGCCGCGTGCGAAGATCGTGAGCGCCGCTAACACCCGGCCAGGAAGTCACGATATCAATAATTTCTTGCCGTTCCTCATCAGGTAATGCGCGATCCAGTAATGACTGTACCGCCTCATATCCCATGCGTAACGCGCTATATAAAATATAGATGCCGATTCCCAATGCAAACAGAGCATCGGCGCGATGCCAGCCGTACCAGGACAACCCCAGCGCCAGCAGAATTGCGCCGTTCATCATAACATCAGACTGGTAATGTAGCATATCAGCCCGCACCGCCTGGCTTTGCGTCCGGCGCACCACCCACCGCTGAAACGAGACAAGGATAATCGTACAAATTAGCGCCACAATTGTCACGATAACCCCGACGCCTGGATCTGTCATCGGTGTTGGAGATATCAGATGTTGAATACCCGTCAAAAAGAGGAATAGTGCCGAACCGGAGATAAACATACTTTGCGCCAGCGCCGCGAGGGACTCAGCTTTACCGTGACCAAACGAGTGATTATCGTCGGCAGGTTGCAGGGAATATCGCACCACCAGTAAATTCGTCAACGACGCGCCGATATCCACCAGCGAATCCACCAGCGCGGCGAGAATACTCACCGACCCGGTATACCACCATGCAAAAATTTTAATCAGCAATAGCAGTGAAGCCATCGCCGTTGCAGCAATCGCCGCCCGACTGACCAGCCGTCCATAAGATTGATTCATAAATACTCCCGCTATCAACTGACGCTAGTATAACGGAAGCAAATCATCTGCAATGCATTAAGCAGCAGGCAAATTGAGGATAAAAAAAACCCCCACATCATGTGGGGGAAGACAGGGATGGTGTCTATGGCAAGGAAAACAGGGTTTACTACTGGGAACGTGAGTTGCTACTACTCAATAGCTTCAACGATGAACTTTTTTGCCATTGCGTCACGTCGCGCAACTGCTCCATTCGTTGTTGATGTTTCTCGTTTAAAACCGCTTGCTGCTCCGGCGTTAACAGGCGATACATTTGGTTGCGGACTTTTGCCATCTCAACCTGACGAGCAATTTGCTCATTCGCCATTTTTTCTGCCTGTGCGCGCACAGCGTTTTCATCAAAATTTTCTGCGGTGACAAGGCGATGCATTGTCTCCAGTTCGCTAACATTAACAGGAGGCTGTTCGTGCCGGGCCTGTTGCATAAGATCTCGCATCTGCTGACGCTGATGTTCGGTTAAACTTATGCCGTCGAACATATGGCTCTGCGTACTGCGCTGCGTAAGTTCTTCACCCGGATGCCAGTTATCGCCTGAACCGACTTCAGCAGCGTGGCTTAATGAACTGACTGCCAGCGTTGAGGCCATGACGGCAGCGGTAACTATGCGCATCATTTGCTCCCAAAATCTTTCTGTCGCGATTCAACGATAGAGAGTTTACGATTCAGGCTGCAAACATGCGTCAGGGGGTGTAAAACAACGTAAAGTCATGGATTAGCGACGTCTGATGACGTAATTTCTGCCTCGGAGGTATTTAAACAATGAATAAAATCCTGTTAGTTGATGATGACCGAGAGCTGACTTCCCTATTAAAGGAGCTGCTCGAGATGGAAGGCTTCAACGTGATTGTTGCCCACGATGGGGAACAGGCGCTTGATCTTCTGGACGACAGCATTGATTTACTTTTGCTTGACGTAATGATGCCGAAGAAAAAATGGTATCGACACATTAAAAGCACTTCGCCAGACACACCAGACGCCTGTCATTATGTTGACGGCGCGCGGCAGTGAACTTGATCGCGTTCTCGGCCTTGAGCTGGGCGCAGATGACTATCTCCCGAAACCGTTTAATGATCGTGAGCTGGTGGCACGTATTCGCGCGATCCTGCGCCGTTCGCACTGGAGCGAACAACAGCAAAACAACGACAACGGTTCACCGACACTGGAAGTTGATGCCTTAGTGCTGAATCCAGGCCGTCAGGAAGCCAGCTTCGACGGGCAAACGCTGGAGTTAACCGGTACTGAGTTTACCCTGCTCTATTTGCTGGCACAGCATCTGGGTCAGGTGGTTTCCCGTGAGCATTTAAGCCAGGAAGTGCTGGGCAAACGCCTGACGCCTTTCGACCGCGCTATTGATATGCACATTTCCAACCTGCGTCGTAAACTGCCGGATCGTAAAGATGGTCACCCGTGGTTTAAAACCTTGCGTGGTCGCGGCTATCTGATGGTTTCTGCT
>ERZ1673697.2830-NODE-2830-length-14159-cov-20.081821_pt1 | contig 14159 bp, 16 predicted proteins | sample MGYA00580227_ERZ1673697 | MGnify/ENA primary metagenome ERZ1673697 (study PRJEB41218, sample SAMN15661759) | gut metagenome | host: Homo sapiens | place: Canada: London | collected 2015-08-20/2019-03-30 | study: EMG produced TPA metagenomics assembly of...
TTACTTAATTATGACTTTTTTAGTAAAGTTTTCCTAAAGCATAATTTTTTCTTTTAATCCTTTATGCTTTTAGAAAAAACTCTAAAAAAGTTTTTTATTTTCTTTGTTTTAATATCTTATCTTACAATTAAGTTTTATAGAACAAACTAAAAATGTACCTTTTCTATTTTTTGCAATATATATAAGTAAGCATATAAACTAATAAACTGGTAAACTAATGAACTACTAAGCTAATAAATAACTCACTAATAAATAGATCAAAAATGCAAAAAAACTAATAGTGGACATACTTTCTGGTATGTTTACTATTAGGCTTTTTTATTAGTTTAAATATTAATTTGTGCTAAGAACAAAAACTGGCATTAATAACATTTGCACTGTTTAGAACATTTTAAAGTTCGCGTCTTTGTTCGTGCATGAAATTTGCTTCACAAATTTCTGTGCCTTGCTATTTTTATAATATAGTATGTTCGGGGAACTTTCCTTAGAAAATAAAATTGTATTAAAATTCTATTTTCACTTTGTGTTGTGAAATCAAAAGAATTCTTATTATTTCCTACATTATAAAAACTTACGAACAATTAAGTCCGTAAGTTTATTTAAAATGGAGCAGGTAGTGGGAATCGAACCCACGTCATCAGCTTGGAAGGCTGAGGTTCTACCATTGAACTACACCTGCGTGTGTATTTGATTTTAATTATTTTTTAAGAGATATTTGGAGCAGGTAGTGGGAATCGAACCCACGTCATCAGCTTGGAAGGCTGAGGTTCTACCATTGAACTACACCTGCATTTCTCTTGACAAAAAAGATTATACGGCATATCTTTAAATTTGTCAAGTGTTTTTTTATATTTTTTTATTTTTTTGGTTTTATGTTGGGCACTTTTGTTTTTCTTATTCTTCTATGTGTTATTACTTTATTGCTTTTGTTATCTCCAAAAACATACTAGACTTAATATTGCTATTTTTGCTAAAACATTTAATGCTAATTGATAATGAACACATTTTATTCCTAAATCATTTACTATATCATATTGTTGTATCATTTTTTCTATTTCTTCTTTTGTTGATATTTCTTTTTCTTCCATATATTCTTTTGCTAAGTATCTTGCTTTTATCATTGCATCATTTTCTAGGTACATTCTTATTATTAAATATACTATTCCTAGTATTGCTAATGTTGTAATGCATGCCATTTGGTTTGGCAATTTTCCGAATATTGCTATGATTAATACTGCAAAAAAGTATATTAAATATATATTTGAAAATATGAAGTTAAATAATAGTATTTTTCTGTTTTGTATTGAGTGTAGACATTCATGTGCTATTGTTTGTATTCGTGTATAGCTATTTCTTAGATTTCCTATTGATATTTTGTTTGTTATTGCTATATATACTGTTGCGTCTGATCCTTCGTTTTCTTCTATTTTTACTTCTTCATTTTTTAATTTTTTTAGGTATTCTTTACATATTTTTATGTTGCTTGGATATTTATCACTTATTTTGTCTAATTCTTTTATGTTTGTCATTTCTTTTAGCTTTTTCATGTTGACTCCAAATATGGCAAATAGTACAAATATTAGGATTATGCTTAGTAGTGAAATTATTAGAAATTCCATTATTTTTTCATTCCTTTCTTACTTTTGTATCTATGCATTACATATATTGTGTTTTATTCCATTACGTCTTTTATTGCTTCTCCTATAATTTTGTTTATGTCTGCTACTAGGACATTAAATCTTGTTTCTGCTTCAAAATATCTTTTTGCATCGTTTTGTTCTATTAGTTCTGCATATTTATCTTGTACTTTTTGTAGTTTTTCTGGGTCATTTTTTCCTGTTTGCATTACTTCTATTTGTGTTTGATAACGTAATTGGTCAAAGTTTTTTATTTCTTCTGATAGTTTGCTGTTTAGTTTTATTGCTTCTCTTGCCATTTTGTAGTTTACATATTCTTCTGATTTTTTTATTTGTTGTGCTAAATCATTAGCTATGTCATATACATTCATTTTTATTTTTTCCTTTCTTTATAACTTAAATATTTTATTTTTCTGATTTTTTTGTTTTCTATTTATTTAATAAAAATATAAGTGTTTTCATTGTTGCTCTTCTTCTACTATGCACAATTTTATATATTGTTTTGTGTGTTTTCTTGCTCAGTTTCTTCTGAGCCTTCTATTACAATTTTTGCATCTGTTGGACAAATGTTTACCCATGTATTTCCATCATTTACTTTTATTTCATTTCCTTGCAAATCTTCATAAATTGTTTGTTCGTTTCTTGCTTTTTTTATGCATTTTATTTTTATTGCTTTTCCGTTTGTTATGTAATATCCATTAAATGTTCCTATGTTTTTTAATGTTTGTCTGCCTTTATTTTCTCCATCGTCTAGTGTTTCGTTATCACACATTGTTATTATTATATTTTTTGTTGTTAGGTTTTCTCCTGTTGTCCAGTCTGTTTGTGCTTTTTTTCTTGCATAACGTTTGTATACTTTGTTTTGTTCATCATACTCATATTTTACTGTTTGTAAATTAGAGTGTGGTATTGTTATTGATGTTGCATTTTCTCCATCTTCTAAATTTACTTCGTCTGTTACATATTTTAGTACACTTTCTTTTGTTGATGTTGTTCTATATTTTTTGTTTTGTGCTGATTTTAATATTTTTTCTGTGCTTGTTAGTGCATTGTGTGGTGCTGATTTCTTTTTGGTTCTCCAAAATGTTGTTCCATCTTCTTCTATTCCGTTTATATTGTTTATTGAATATTTTTTTATATCACTTTGTGCTTGTGGACTCCATCCAAAATGAACATATATTGCGTCATTTTCCATTGCATAGTCTAAAAAGTAATGTCTTGAGCTACGTACTGGTCCTATTTGTTCTACATCTACTCCTTTAAACATTGCCATTAGTCGTGTTTCTCCTCCTTCTGCTATTGCTTCATATACCATATATGCTTTTTGAAGTCCTACTTGTGGCCATGCTTGGTTGTGGTTGTCTATCATTACTGCTATTGGTCTATCTTTTCCATTATATATTTGTACTTGTTTTTCTTCTTTTTTACTGATTCCTGTAATTATTACATTATTTTCTTCATTTTGTTCATTTGCAGTTTCTACATTTTTGTTTTTGTTTTCTACAATTTTGTATCCTAAAAATCCTCCTGCTAGAATTATTAGTATTACTAGTATTATTATTGCTGTTTTTGCGTTGCCTTTTTCCATTTTATCATCATTCCTTCCTTAGTTTTACATTTAGTGCGAAAGAATTTTTATTCTTTTTCTCTTGTAATGCCTAATTTACTAAGTACATTTTCTTCTTTTGGTCTCATTATTATTTTGTCTTTTTCTTCTATGTGATCATATCCCATTAAATGATAAAATCCATGTACTACCATGTAACTTAATTCTCTTTCAAAACTGTGTCCATATTCTTTTGCTTGTTCTTCTACTTTTTGTACTGAAATTATGATGTCTCCTAATACATCTTCATGTAAAAATTCTTGTTTTTTTATTTTTTCGTCTAATTCTGTTTTTTCAAACATAGGAAATGAGAGTACATCTGTTGCTTTGTCTATTTGCCTATATTCGTTGTTTATTTGTCTTATTTTTTCTGGTGTTGTTAGTGTTATTGTTATTATTAGTTTTGAGTTTGTTAGATTTTCTGTTTTATAACATTCTTCTAAAACTTTTTTTATTGTTTTTTCATATTCTTCATTTGGTTCTACATCTTCATATATTATTTCACACATTTTTATCATTTCCTTTTTATGCACTTAATTTGTTTACAGTATTACGGATTTTGCCTAAATATTTTCCATAAGATTTATAGCTGTTTTTTATTTCTTTTATTTGTCCGTAATCTAGTAATTTTCTTTTATAGTATACTTCTAATTTTGAATAGTCTACTTTATTGTTTTCGTCATGTATTTTCTTTAAGTCATCTTTTATAAATAGTATTTCTTTTTGTTTTACATATTCTATAAAGTCCGTTTCTTTTAGTTTTGCTATTTTTTGATACTTGTCCCAGAATTTTTTGTATTCATCTCTTTTTGATAAATCTTCCCAAAATACTTTGGTTGATAATAATCTTACATTGTAGTCTTCTATTAGGTTTATTAGCATATTATATGCTTTTTCTCTTTTGTTTGCTATTTTTGTGTCTTGTACTAAAATACGTGCGTCTTTTAATAATTTTTCATAGCATTGTTCTGCTACTATTAATGGTATGCTATGTGTAAATAGCTTTCTGCTTATTCCTAATAATATCATATTTTTTTCTATATTGTCTCTTGTGTCTAACTTTCCTACTGTAAAACTTTGGAATCTTTCGTAGTCGTCTTTTATTCCTTTAAATTCCTCGTCATAGTTTTCTACTTTTAATGATAATATGTTTTCTATGTATTCTTCAAGTGTGTAGAATATTTTTGTGTATATCCATTCTTTGCTTGAGTCATAAGCATTTGTTGTGTCTGCTAATTTTATTGAATAATTTTTTAATATTGATTTGTATAAACTGTCCATTTTGTATATGTAAAATGATATATATTTTTGTTTTATTTTTTCTTTGCTGTTTGCATTTATTCCTTGCCAGTCAAGGTCTATTAAATATTTTTGTTTTCTATATTTATAGTCTATATAGTCTTTTTCTTTTAGACTTGTTACTTCATAGTATTTTGATAATGCTTCTTTTTCAAAGTCTGATGCTGTTCCATTTCTTACTTTTTTGTATATTGAGTCCATTATGTGTTTGTCTAATGCTTCTAAATATACTGTGTATGCTGAGTCAAATTTTTTTTCTAGTTCGTCATTGTTGTATTCTTGGCTTTCTTTTGAAAATGCTTCATAAGTTTTTAACATTGCATTTCTCTTTATGGTTATTACCATTCCGTTTATTCCTATTTTTGTTGGTATCAACATCCTTGTTAACGTTTTTGTTAACTTGTTAAAAAATCCTGTATCTGCTCCTGTAATTTTTAAACTTCTTTCTTCCATGTACCTCAATCCCTTCAAAAAACTATTTTTTCGTTTGTCCCTATGCTTTCTAATACTTCATAAGTCACATAGACTTCCAGCCCATTTTCTTTTTCATAAGTGTTTATATTTTTATTTACAATTTTTGTTTTGTCTTCTATTTCATTATCTAATTGTTGTTCTAATTCTTTTATCCCTAAGTCTTTCGCTTGTTCTTGATTATATTTTTTTTGTTTTTCTTCTTGTTCTTTGTTTACTACTTTTTTTACAGATATTGGTAAATAAAAATCTGAAAATAGTCTGAATTTTTCTTCCGTCTCTATTGTATCATAAATTTTGAATTTTGAAACCCTTTTTTTAAAATTTATTTCAAATTTATTAAATTTTATTGAATAAAATTTTTCTGTATTTCCTGTTTCTCTTATTTCCGTAGTGTTGTATGGTATAAATTGGTATTTTGTATGCCAAATTTTTGCTTCTATTTCTCCTTTTGCGTGTACATATCTAATTCCTGTATATTTTCCTTCTAACCATCCATTAATTAGTATTGTTCCTGCATTTACTGTGTCTCCTACTTTTACATTTGCTGTTCCATTTTGTGCATTGATTTTTGTTATTACTCCTATTTTGTCTGATACAATATTGCAATATTCTGTGTCATCTATTATTTCTGGTTTTGCATCTGCTTTTACTATTTTTACTATTGCATTTGTTCCTTTTAATTCTATCCCCATCCATGCTATGTCTTTTCTTTTCAATCGTACTTTATTAATTATTTCTTTTGAATTTATTTTTGATTTTAATGTTCCTATATTTAACCCTGCTTCTACTATGTCTTTATATATTTCTTCTGTGTTGTTTTGCCCTTCTTCTTGTATTTCTATGTTCCATATAAAATTTGATATTATTCCAATTGATACAGTAAATATTATTAGTAGTATTGCGAAAATTTTTCTTTTTTTATATTTATTTAATAAAAAAGGTAAGCCACACTTTTTTTCTATTTTTGTGTGACATTTTAACTTTTTAGCTATTTTGATTGCTTTTTTAAAGTCATTTATTGATATATTGAAGTATAATTTTATGTTTTTGTCTCTTTTTATATTCCATATAATAATTTTTTTGTTGTTACATATATTTATAAATCTTTCTATATAATATCCTTCTATTGATACTCTAATATACCCAAATATATAGCATAATAAAACTTTTATTAACATTCATTTTCCTCCACTGTTCTTTCAAGTTCTATACTTTCTAGTTTTCCAGTTACCTTAACATCTGCGTTTGATAGGTTTACTAAATTAAATCCATATCCATTTAAAATTACTATTCCATTTTGTGTTTTTATCCTTATAAAAAATTCTTCATAGTCTATAATTCCTTCAAAGTTTTCTATTATAATTTCATCAAATCCATGTATAGTAATTTTTACTTCGTTTGAGTATATTTCTTTTGGAATTTCTAAAAATTTGTCTATTTTTTTGAATTTCTTTTCTTTGATATTAATCACTTCTTTCTTTTTGCTTATATCTATTTTAAATTTTTGTCTTTCTTGATTTTTACGGTATTGAATGTATTTTTTGAAATTATATATGTTGGTATGAATTTTAGTTATTTTTTAACTTTTTATTATTCTTGATATTCTTCTAATGATGCAAATTCATATCCTTGTTCTCTTGCTTGTTTTATGATTTGTGCTAATAAATTAGTATTTGTTTTAGAATTTCCGTGTAATAACATTATTTCTCCTGAGTGAAAGTTTTCTGTAATTATTTTTAGTGCTTCTTGTTCTTGTGGTTGCTTTTTTTCTTCCCAGTCTTTATATGCAAATGACCACATTACTGTTTTATAGCCTAAGTTTGCTGTGTCTATTAAGGTTCTTTCACTAAATTCTCCCATTGGTGGTCTCATAAATTTCATTTCATAATTGTATTTTTCTTTAATTGTTTGGTGCATTGTTAGTAATTCTGTTTTTATTTCTTCGTCTGATAAATCTGGTAGACTCTTATGTTTTACAGTGTGGTTTCCGAATTATATGTCCTTCTTCTATCATTTTTCCTACTAATTCTGGTTGTGTGTTTACATAGTGTGCTGTTATAAAAAATGTTGCTTTTACATTTTCTTCTTTTAATGTTTGTAATATTTGTGTTGTATATCCTGCTTCGTAACCTTCGTCAAATGTTAAGTATATTTTTTTACTTTCTTTGTTTCCTATTGCTATTCCATTATTTTCTTTTAGCATTTTAATATTTTTGCTTCCTAGATCTGGTTGTTCATGGTTGTTTGCTCTTTTTATTCCCCAACCTATTTTTTTGTTGCTTACATTTTGTGTGTTTACTATTTTTACATTTTCTTTTTCTTCTATTAAATATCCTACAGATAATATTGTTATTATTAGTAACCATAATAGTATTTTTTGATTTTTCTTCAATACCGTCACTCCTAACTTTTTACTTTATTTAAAAACATTAATTTTGTAGCACGATTTTTCTTTTGTAAAATATTTTTCTTAATAATATTTTTCTTTTGTAAATTCTATGTTACTTTTTTCTGTTTTATGCTTTCATTTTTATTTTATTTATTTTTATGTTGCCTTCTTTTTATGTTTTCCATTTTATTCCATTTACTTTTTGTGGATAATATTTTCTACCACCACAGGCTGTAGTTTTTTACCTTTTGGATAAACTTACTGCTTTTCTATTGACAATATGAAATTTTTGCATTATATTATAAATATTATTGGAAAATTTTAGGTAATTTGCTTCTTTTTGTCGAACTTTAATTTTTTAATAAATTTGTTTTTAGAAGGGTGATTTTTATGCTTAATTTTGTTGTTTGTGATGACAATATTAATATTTTAGATAAGCTTCCCAAAATGTTAGAAAGTATTTTTATTAAACATGGTTTTGATGCTTCTATTGGTTTTAAATCTGATGATTTTGATGAGATTATAAATTATGTTGATAATAATAAAACTGATGTTTTAATCTTGGATATTAATCTTAAGAATGGCAAAAATGGCTTGGATATTGCTGAGGTTGTTAGACGTAAAAATAAAAATGCTTATTTGATTTTTACTACTGGTCATTTGGAATATGCTATGATGGCTTATAAGTTTAAGACTTTTGATTATATTGCTAAGCCTTTGACTCCTGAAAGATTGGAGGAGACTATTGTTAGACTTTTTGATGATGTTAATGGCTTGCCTAAAAAGTATATCAAAATTGATAATAAAAATACTGTTGTTGATGTTAGTGAAATAAATTATATTAAAAGAGATGGTATGAAGTTGATTTTTCATACGGTTTCTAGGGATTATGAAATTTATAGTTCTTTTAATAAGATTGAGAGTTCTTTGCCTAAAAGTTTTGTTCGATGTCACAAGTCTTTTATTGTTAATTCTCAAAATGTTACTAATGTTGATCCTGTTGAGAATAGACTTTATCTTCAGAAAAATGATTTTTGTGATATTGGTCCTAAATATAAAAATGAAATATTGGAGGTTTTTAAAAATGACAGATTTTTTAAATAATTTATGGGTGGCTGTTAGTACACCAAATCCTGAACTTATAAAGATATTATCTATACCTTTGTTAATTTTCTTGGAAATTCCTTTAACTTTGTATATGTTAAAATCAATTTTTAATATTACTACGAATAAAAGACAAAATTTATTGTATATTGTTATAACTTCATTAGTTACGATTTTAAGTGGATTTTTTATTCCAAGTCCGTTTAATGTAATTATAAACTATTTAGCTTCTTTTATTATTATTTATTGCATATTTAAAACAAATGCTGTAAAAACATTATTAGGTGGATTATTACCAAGTTTTATATTTACTATAGCTCAAAATTTATTTTTTAACCCTTATATTACATTATTAGGTATAACTTATGATCAAGCAATAAGTATTATTATTTATAAAATACCTTTTGCGTTATTTATGTATTTGTTTATTTTTATTTGTATTTATATTATTAAAAACAATCATCTTTCTTTAAGAATTATTGATGAACTTGATAAGAAAACAAAATCTTTAATAATAGCAAATCTTGTTTTTGGTTTGATTTATATTGTTATAGAAATTTTTATTACTATGAAGTATCTTAATATACTTCCTTTAACATTTACTTTTGCAAATTTTGCAATGTTATTACTATATTTTATAATTACTTTATATAGTATTTCTAAAATCATAAAATTAAAAACTGCAACTACACAATTAGAAAGTGCTGAAGAATATAATAAAACTTTACATATTTTACATGATAATGTTAGAGGCTTCAAACATGATTTTGACAATATAGTAACAACAATTGGTGGATATATTAATACTGATGATATGGAAGGTCTTAAAAAATATTATGTACAATTAGAGCAAGATTGTGAAAAAGTTAATAACTTATATATTTTAAATCCTGATAGTATTAATAATCCAGGTATTTATAATTTACTAACTTCAAAATATCATGAAGCAACAGAAAAAGGTATTGATGTAAATATTTATTTCTTGTTAGATTTAAATGATTTGCATATGAAGATTTATGAATTTGCAAGAATTTTAGGAATATTACTTGATAATGCTATAGAAGCTGCTGAAAAAAGTAAAGAGAAATTAATTAATATATCTTTTAGAAAAGATGAAAGAAATAATAGAAATTTAATTTTAATTGAAAATAGTTATGCTAATAAAGATGTTGATACAGAAGAAATATTTAATAAAGGTTTTACAGAAAAGGAAAATCATACAGGTATTGGTTTATGGGAAGTTAGAAAGATCCTTTCTAAAAATAATAATATAAATTTATTCACATCTAAAACAGATGATTTATTTAAACAACAATTAGAAATATATTTGAACTAGAAAAAAGAAGAGTTTCCTCTTCTTTTTTCTAGTTCAATGGTTGTAATTAATATTACAACCATATCCCATAATAACATTGAGATTATATGTATGGTTAAAATTTAATTTTAACCAAAATTAATAACTAATTAATCTTTTTTAATTAAACTTGCTGGCATTTTTGGTTGATGCATTACACACCAAGCAAAGCAAGCTGTATTTGTGTTTTTAGCATATTTTTCTGCTATTTTTGATAAAAATTTTAACATAGGAACTCCCCCTTTAAAAAATTTTATATAATACTAAATCATTGCCGGCAAATGTTTTAGGTATTAACTAATTAAAAATTAAGATGCTGTTTCATATACTTCGTGTCCATACTTATTTTTTGTGATTTTATATGCTAGCCTTGTAATTGTACAAGTTTGAATAAAATATCCTATTATTATTATATTAGAAATAATTTCATTTTTTATAATTCCTGCTACAATTAAAGCTATTGTCAAAGTTATGTATGATAATATTTGTTTTTGTTTTCTTTCACTTTTTCTTAAAATTGGTACATTTTCTGTATCAGCTGGTGCATATAGTGTGAGCATTATTATTCCGAATATCCATATCATTATTATTGATGCTATTTTTACTATTCCTGTTATTTCTATATATTGTGCTAAATATGCTGGTCCTATATACATTAAACTTGTACAGACTATGCATCCTATGTGAGTTTTTAAGTGAAATCCACCTGAAAATGTTCGATAAGGTAAAATAATTAAGAATGTTTCTAATGCTAATTTTAAAACACCTAGTGCATAAGCTATTCCTAGCATTATGAATATTTTTGGTATTTCTCCTATAATGTTTTTCAATCCATAGTTTATTATTTCTGCTCTTTCATCATCTATGTCTGGCATTTCTTCTCTCATTTTGTTGGTTAGAAACTTACAGATTTTATCAATCATTTTTTCTCACCTCACTTCATTCCCTTAAGCTGTTATGATTTTATCATCATTTTTTTAAAATTATTCAAAACTTTTATAAAAGGTCTAAAATTCTATACATTATTTTTGATTTTGCGTTTCACAAAAGATTTCGCCTTTTTCATAAAATGCTTTTGAGGCAATATTATTTTTTTGTTATAACAGCTTATAAATGCTTAAAAGACAAAATAAAAAACATTCAAATTTTAATGTTTTTTACTTTGTCTCTTACATAAAATAATAAGTATTATTATATATTTATATTCCATTTCCATGTTCCGTTATTTTCTGGTAACACTGAAAATTGCATTTTTTCTTTTGTTACTGGATGTTCAAATTCTAGGTTATATGCCCATAAGGCTATTTGCTTGCCTTTTCCTCTTGTTCCATATTTTTGATCTCCAAATATACTGTGTCCAAAGTTTGACATTTGTAGTCTTATTTGATGGTGTCTTCCTGTGTGTAGGTTTACTTTTACTAAACTTAAGTCTTTGTCTGGTTTGTATTCTAAAACTTCATAGTCTAGTTTTGCATATTTTGCTCCTTTTTTTTCTGGTTTTACTACTTTACTTATATTGTTTCTCTCATCCTTATATAAATAATTTTCTAATGTTCCGCTTCTGTTTTTCTATTTTTCCATCTACTACTGCTAAATATTGTTTTTTCATTGTTTTTTCTCTTACTTGATTGCTTAGCCTTGATGCTGCTTTAGATGTTTTTGCAAATACCATTACTCCTCCAACTGGTCTGTCTAAGCGGTGTACAAGCCCTATATATACATTTCCTGGTTTGTTGTATTTTTCTTTTATATAATTTTTTACCATCGATAGCATATCTGTATCTCCTGTTTTGTCTGATTGTGATGGTACATTTACTATTTTTTCTACTACTATAATATGGTTGTCTTCATAGATGACATTTAATCTTTGCATTTCAAAATTCATTCCTTCCTTGCTTTGTTCAAAGGTATACATATCAATAAAATTTTTTATTTTTGCTTTGTTAAAATGTATATAGATGAAGTTTTAATTTTGTAACTGTGTTGTTTTTTATTTTTCCCATCTTCCATAGATTCCACATGGCAATACCAGTTCAGAATTTTCCATTGGTAATCCTACTTCTCCTGATGTTACTGTTCCTTTTGCTTTTTTGTTAACTGTTAATTTTAAAATATCTTCTAATACTTTACTTGAAATTCCTGTAGTGTATGAATTTATTAAGAAAAATAGTGGATTGTCTGATAATACGTTTGTGCATAATTCTACTAACTCATATATATTTTCTTCAAATTGCCATACTTCTCCTTTTGCTCCTCTTCCATATGATGGTGGGTCCATTATTATTGCATCATATTTGTTTCCTCTTCTTATTTCTCTGTTAACAAATTTTACTACATCGTCTATTATAAATCTAACTGGTCTTTTTTCTAATCCTGATGATGCTACATTTTCTTTTGCCCATGTTGTCATTCCTTTTGAACTATCTACATGGCATACTGATGCTCCCGCTGCTAAGCATGCTACTGTTGCTCCTCCTGTGTATGCAAATAGATTTAATACTTTTATTTCTTTTCTTTTACTTTTTTGTATTTTTTCCATCATCCAATCCCAATTTACTGCTTGTTCTGGGAATAGTCCTGTGTGTTTGAATCCCATTGGTTTTATGTTGAATGTTAATTCTTTGTATTTTATTTGCCATTGTTTTGGCATTTTTTTATGGAATTCCCATGCTCCTCCTCCTGTTTTGCTTCTGTGATATACTGCGTTTATTTCTTTCCATTTTTTTGGATATGTTTTTTCTTTCCATATTATTTGTGGGTCTGGTCTTGATAGTATTATTTCTCCCCATTTTTCTAATTTTTGACCTTCTGCCATGTCTAGTATTTTATAATCTTTCCAGTTGTTTGCAATTTTCATATTTTTCTATCCTCTTTTTTATTATATTTTTTACATTTTTTTATTTTACTAAAAAAATAAGAAAATAGCAATGATTTTTGCTATTTTCTAAAATTTTATTCGCTATACTCTTTTTTATTTCTTACTTAATTATAACATTTTATTGCTCTATTTCTAACTGGAAGTCTGGTTTTAGTGAAATTAATGGGCATATTCCATAGGTAAGACCATAGTGGTCGATGCCTAAGCTAGCACTACCGCCTCCTGCAAGACACACATATTCATAGTCATAAGCTGATGGAGAAGCAAGCCACCTATAACAATTTTCTGTTTTTCCACAATACATACTGTTATACCCTATATAATCTAATGTATCTACATTTGTTGAATAATCACCATTATAACCAGTTGGTTGTTTTCCATCTAATGTATATATATATCCAGGTACATTTGTTGCTCTGTATGTTGCTCCTAATTTATAATTTCCTGTTGTATGTGATACCTGATTATATGATGCCACATACATCTCTACTGTTGGTGATCCTATTGCATAATTTGCTTTTGATGTATCGCAATATATTGTCCATTGGCTTGGTGAACATAACCATGCTGCTGCTTTTTCATTTGTATGCCAACTTGAAGTGCTATTTCCTCTTTGTGTTGCCCAGCTTGGATTTAACTTTTTATACGTTTCTAAATCTGTTCCACTTGGTGTATATGTTGTTAAATATGTATCATTTGCTGTCCAGTCTGCTTTTAAATATACTGTATTTTTATCTCCAAATTTTCCTTCTGTATCTATATAGAATATTCTATATGTTTTTCCTCCTGCTGTATAATTTGTTACTTTCTTTCCGTAATATTTTTCATATTCTCCTACTTCTATTGCTCCATTTATTTTATTTGATTTTACTGTTACTGTACATGTTGTTGATACTCCTGAAACTTTTCCTTTTACTGTTATTATTGTTGTTCCTTCTGTTAGTGCATTTACTGTTCCATCTTCTCCTACTGTTGCTACTGATTGGGTTCCTGATGTGTATGTTACTCCTTCTGTTTGATTTGTTGGTTCTATTGTTACACTTAGTTTTCCTGTTTTTCCTGGTTCAAGTGTTAAATCACTTGCTGTGATTTTTGTTATTTTTGTTACTTTTGGTGTTACTTTTATTGTACATGTTGTTGATACTCCTGAATTTTTACCTCTTATTGTTATTACTGCTGTTCCTTCTGCTATTCCTTTTACGTTTCCGTCTGCTCCTACTGTTGCTATTTCTGGACTTCCTGATGTATATTCTAAATCTTCTATTAATCCTTCTGTTGGTGTTGTTGTTACATTTATTTTTTGTGTGTCTCCTATATTCATTTCTATATTTCCTGCTGTAATTGTTGTTATTTTTTGGATTATTTTTACTGTACATGTTGCTTGATATTCTGTTCCTTCTACTTTTGCTGTTATTGTT